>Ga0137403_10001207_pt1 | contig 32556 bp, 25 predicted proteins | sample CZOMad2_1_16fung_FD_122057 | JGI IMG/M metagenome (GOLD analysis project Ga0137403, IMG submission 122057) | Vadose zone soil fungal communities from Angelo Coast Range Reserve, California, USA - CZOMad2_1_16fungal (Hybrid Assembly) | ecosystem: Environmental > Terrestrial > Soil > Vadose zone... | reverse complement strand
AACTCGAGGGCGCAACCAACGAAAGGCTGTTGGGGGAATCGAATCTGCTGCTCGGCGTCACTGTCCACGAACTGGTATTCGGAATTCCCAACTGGCACATCGTAAATGCCGCGTTTACTCACCCCCGGCCCGAAGGCAGTCGGTTCAACGGCGGGGATCGCGGCGCGTGGTATTGCGCCTTCACGCTCAACACCGCGCAAGCTGAAGTTGCATTTCACTTTGCCGAAAGTTTGCGCGAGGTGAACTGGGAAGAAAGCGAGACTGCGACCTACCGCGAGTACCTGGCCGATTTCCGGGGCGAATTTCACGACATTCGGAAGAACCCTGAATATCTTAGCTGCCTTGATCCAGCGAGCTATGTTGAATCACAACAATTGGCTCGCGAGCTCTTGAACCAAGGCTCCGCCGGAGTGATCTATCCCAGTGTTCGCCATCGCGGAGGCACATGCCTCGCCTGCTTTCGGCCCGCGCTGGTGGTCAATGTCCGGAAGGGTTGGGTGGTCACGCTAGAATTTCCAGATGCGTTTGCCGAACCGATGGTCCGCATCGATAAGGGACGGGAGAAGACGTAACTACACCAGCAAGTCCTGCCGTAGTCGACGAGCGTTCACGATGCCACCTCCAACTCCGGGCATGGCGTTGTAAGATGGGCAATTCAGTCATTGGTCGTCCGCTGCTGGTCGTTGGCCAAATCATCAAATCGAATCCCCGCTGTCGCAAGAAGGCTAACGACTGACGACCGACGACTGACGACTATTTTCTCCCATGCCTCGATCGCAATCCGACGTATCGGAACTGTTTCCCGGCGTGCAACAGGAAGTTGCCCACCTCTGTTCGTTGACCGAAATTCGTTCAGCCTTTACCTGGTTTCGTGCCCAGGAGCCGCAGTTTGCCCACTGGCAGCTGGAGCTGGCGCGCATCGCTGCGCCTCCGTTTGGCGAAAGCGCCCGGGGCAAGTGGCTGGCGGACAAGTTTTGCGAACTCGGTCTGGAATCGGTTCACACCGACGAAGTCGGAAATGTTTTCGGTACGCATGCTGGGTACGGGCACGGACACGTCTCACTCAGTGCTCACCTGGACACGGTCTTCCCCGCGGGCACGCCGCTGAACATCCAGCAACAGGGAAGCCGGTTGTATGGCCCCGGCGTTTCGGACAACGGCGCGGGAGTGACCGCGCTGCTGGCTATGGCGGCGGCGTTGCGCGCGCTGGGCATCCGTCATGCCTTGCCTCTGCTGTTTATTGGCAACGTCGGCGAAGAAGGTGAAGGCGACTTGCGTGGCATGCGCCACATTTTTTCGCAGCCGCGCTGGAAGGACCAGATCCACTACAGCCTGGTGCTGGATGGCGCGGGCGCCGATACTATCGTTGCCGAGGCCCTGGGCAGCCGCCGCTTTGAAGTGATTGTGCGTGGCCCCGGTGGACACTCCTGGAGCGATTTCGGCGCGCCCAATCCCATCGTGGTACTGTCCCGTGCCGTGCAAGCCTTCGCGCAAACCCCGGTGCCAGCATTGCCCAAGACCACTTTCAACGTGGGAGTAATTCGCGGTGGGACTTCGGTGAATTCGATTCCGGAATCGGCTAGCATGCGGGTGGATATCCGTTCCACATCGATGGCGGAAATGGAACGCCTGGAGCGTGCTCTGCGACAGGCGCTCGGCCAGGCTGTGGAAGAGGAAACGCGGGCCACGGAGACACGGACGGCTTCGCGGCGGCGGCCCTTCGGACTGAGTTCTGAAGTGGTTGTAATCGGCAATCGTCCCGCGGGCGAACTGTATCCGAATGCCCGCATCCTGCAGGTCATCCGTGCGGTGGACACGCAACTGGGGAATGCGGCGCAAGTGCAACGTGCTTCCACGGACGCCAATATCCCGCTGTCTCTCGGACTTGAGGCCATTGCCATCGGAGGCGGTGGAACCGGGGGCGGGGCGCACACTTTGCAGGAATGGTTTGACTGCAGCGGACGCGAGCTTGGCCTCAAGCGCATTCTGCTGACTCTGATCGGCCTCGCAGGAGTGGCATTGTGAAGTTCGCCGCCAACGTTATTCTGCTGGCCTGGATTGCTACCGTGACGACTGTTCCGGTGGCGGCGCAGCGCCTGCCTTCTCAGCCCCGGGCCGACGTCATCTTCTTCAATGCGAACATTTACACCGGCGTAGTCGATACATCCTCGTTTCACGCCATCCAGCGCGCGGAAGCCGTGGCCGTGCGCGATGGACGGGTTGAAGCCGTAGGCCGCAACGACGAGATCGGGAAGCTAAAAGGACCGTCGACCGAAGTGATCAACCTGGGCGGGCATTTCGTAATGCCCGGGTTCAACGATGCCCACGTGCATCTGGCCAACGCAGGCTTTCAGCGTCTGACCGTCGACCTGACAGGAGTGAAATCGCTGACGGAGTTTCGCGAGCGGATTCGGGCACGCGTTCAAAACGCCGCGCCCGGCGAGTGGATTGTGGGCGGCGGTTGGGACCAGACCCTGTGGCCGGTGAAAGAACTGCCCAGCCGCTGGGACATTGATGAAGTAACCAAGGACCATCCCGTTTTCCTCGAGCGCGTGGACGGCCACATCGCGGTGGCCAACACGCGCGCCCTGCAACTGACGAGTCTCACAGTTGCCAGCAAAGATCCGCCCGGGGGCAAAATTGATCGTGATACGACAGGTCAAGCCACGGGGATCGTCCGCGAAACCGCGCGCCAGGCGATAACCGCGGTTATTCCCAAACCAAATCACGACCGGCGCCGGCAGGCCATTGAAACCGCACTTCAGGAACTGGCCCGCAGCGGCATCACTTCCGTGCAGGACAATTCCGACTACCAAGACTCGAAGCTTTCGTGGGACGACTTTCAGATATTGGAAGAAATCGAACGCGAGGGCAAGCTCACCGCCCGAATCACGGAGTGGCTGCACTTCAACGATCCCTTGCCGGTATTGCAGGAGCACCGCGCGGCGCATCCCCAGTCGGACATTCTGCTTCACACCGGCATGCTCAAAGGCTTCATGGATGGATCGCTAGGCTCACGCACCGCCGCGCTCCTCGAACCCTACGCCGATGACCCAACGAATTCCGGACTGCCGCAGTACCAGCAAGACGAACTGAACCAGATGACCAAGGAACGTGTGAACGCGGGGTTCCAAATCGGTTTCCACGCCATCGGCGACAAGGGCGTACAAATGGCCCTGAATGCCTTCGCCGCCGCCACCACGGACCGTGTGGGGACGGGTTCGGAGCCTGCCCTGAGCGCAGCGAAGGGACCCGTCCAGGCCGAGCGCAGCTCGGTAGCGCCTACGTCGGCATCTGTCCCAGACCTGCGCTTCCGTATCGAACACGCGCAAGTCACGAACTTCCAGCAAATAACCAAGTTCAAAGAGTTGAAGGTCATCGCTTCCATGCAACCGAATCACGTGCTCACCGACATGAACTGGGCCGAGGCCCGGCTGGGCCCGAAGCGTGCGGCCTATTCCTACGCGTGGGCGTCATTCGCAAAAAAGGGAGTGGTGCTCGCTTTCGGGACTGACTATCCGGTCGAACCCGTGGCGCCGTTCCGCGGTCTCTACGCTGCCGTGACCCGCAAGAGCGAAGATGGCAAGAAGGAATACTATCCCGCGCAGAGACTGAACATCGAACAGGCCATCGCTGCGTACACCACCGGTTCAGCATTCGGCGAGTTTGCAGAAAAAAATAAGGGAACGCTAGCCCCTGGCATGCTGGCCGACCTCGTGGTGTTCGATACAGACATCACCTCCGTGCCGCCTGAAAAGATTTTGGCAACCAAGGTTCTACGCAGCGTGGTGGGCGGTAAGACAGTCTACGAAGCCAGGTAGAGAATCCGGGCACGAACCGGCGTTCGAGGTATTCGCCCTCGCACATTCCTGACTGTTTCTCGTCTGCTACTCTAGGCGCGTGTCCCGCTCGCTCAAAGCCCACATTCTTCTCGTTCTGATCACCCTGATCTGGGGCTCGAATTTCGTCGTCATCAAGAACGCGTTGGCAGATATCTCTCCCCTGTTTTTCAATGCGGTCCGCATGAGCCTGGCGGCGGTGGTACTGGCGATGGTTTTCTATCGCGAGCTTGGACGTCTCACAGCCAGCTCCCTGCGCTCCGGGCTGCTGGTGGGCTTCTTCCTCTTTATAGGGAACGAACTTCAGACTGAAGGCCTGAAATATACGACGCCGTCAAAGTCGGCCTTCCTGACCGGAGTTTCGGTCGTACTGGTTCCCATACTCCTGGCTTTGTTCTGGAAGCGCAGTCTCAATCGCTGGACCTCGGTCGGAGTGGTTCTGGCGTTTGTCGGCTTGTACCTTCTGACAATTCCGGCGACCGCCGGAGGCGGGCTCAATCTGCGGAGCATGAATCATGGCGACCTGCTTACTGTCGGGGCGGCCGTGGTGTTCGCCTTTCACATCATTTTTATTGAACACGCAACCCGGACGCAGGGGTGGCAGCAGATCACGGTGGTGCAAGTTGCCGTGACTGCCCTCCTGATGATTTTGACCTTTCCGGTGGCGGAGAAGTTTTACGTCGTCTGGTCTGCGCGGGTGCTCTGGGGGATCGGGATCACAGGATTTCTGAGCCTGGCGCTGGCCTTCGCCATTCAAGCCTGGGCGCAGCAGTTCACTCCCGCCACCCATACCGCCCTTATCTTTACTCTGGAGCCGGTGTTCGCCTGGCTCACGTCGTTTATTTTTCTCGGAGAACGTCTAGGCACCAGGGCGGGAATCGGAGCGGTGTGCATTCTAGCCGGACTGCTGATTTCGGAAGAGAAGGCGAGTGCCGAATCGATGGCTGTTTCTCCAGACCACGCGGCGGTCCCCAGCCAGCACGGGGAGTGACCATTGCACACGTAGGTGCGGGTGCCCCGACCCGCCCAGCGGAGCTCAGTTCCGCTGTTAGGAGCCGGCCCAAAGTCGAAGGCGAGCCTGGCTCTCGCCCGCACGGGTGGGACGCCCGCGCCCATATTGAACTCGCAACACTTTTCCGGCAGCCTGCGTCTAACCCAGTAGGCTGGTGACCGCCGTTGGCAGGCGGGTATAATCAAATTTGCAGGTCATCTTCGGAGGAAGTCATTATGAATCAGCGCGCAAGCGCTCTTTGGGTACGCTTGAAGGCGAATCGTCTCGCGTACGGCATTTTTATTTTGATTACATTGACCGTTGGTATCTTGATCGGGACGGTGATCTCCTCGGGCGTAAAGGGCCAGGACAAGAAAGCATCCTCCGATGTGACACCTTTGACCGTGCCTTCGCCCCAGGTGCTCTCCAACCAGTTCTCGCAGATCTCCAAACAACTCGAGCCCAGCGTGGTCAACATCAACACTGAGTCCACGATCAAGACACCCCGCCGTCGTCGCGGCGCACCCAGTGGGGACGATGACGCTAACCCGTTTGACGACTTCTTCGACCGCTTTTTCGGTGGTCAGGGCGGGCAGGGAGGCCAGGGGGGTGCGGGCGGCGGTTCGATCCGCGAGCGCTCCCTGGGTTCGGGAGTGATTGTGGACGCCAAAGGTTATATCGTCACCAACCGGCACGTGGTGGAGAAGGCAGACCGCATCCGGGTGAAGCTGCAGGACGACCCGCCGGGAATGCTCCACGACGCCAAAGTAGTCGGATCGGACCAGGAAACCGACCTGGCCGTAATCAAGATTGAGAGTGACAAACCGCTCCCCGTCGCAAAACTCGGCAACTCTGACAGCATGCAAGTGGGAGACTGGGTGCTGGCGGTGGGCAGTCCGTTCGGACTGCAGGAGACCGTCACGGCCGGCATCGTCTCGGCCAAAGGCCGCAATATCGTGCCTCAACGCCAGTTCCAGTCATTCATTCAAACCGACGCCGCTATCAATCCGGGCAATTCCGGAGGTCCGCTGGTCAATATGGTGGGCGAGGTGATCGGCATCAATACCGCGATTCTTACCGACACCAACGCCTACGCCGGCGTGGGATTTGCCTTGCCCTCGAATACGGTGGCACAGGTTTACAACCAGCTCGTCGGTCCCGATCACCGCGTCTCGCGCGGTTCGATCGGAATCATGTTCAACGCGCTGGATAATCCTGCCATCGCGAGAGTGTATGGAACCGGTTCAGGCGTCACTATTTCGGATGTGACCCCGGGCAGTCCGGCGGAGCAGGCCGGCCTGAAGGTGGGCGATACCATTGTCGCCGTAGACGGCAAGTCGGTGAAGAACGGCGATGAACTGGTGTCCGACATTGCCGCCCGCAAGCCGGGCTCGAAAATCGCAGTCGGATTCATCCGCGACGGCAAGAAACAGGAAGCGACTGCCACCGTGGCCGACCGGGCCAAGCTGTTTGCCGCGCGTCTGGGTGATGAAGATGAAGGCGGCCCGGAGAGCGGACCCAAGGAGAGCAAACTCGGGGTAAGCGTCCAGACCGTTACCCAGGACATGGCGGACCGCCTTGATGTCCCCGCCGCCAAGGGCGTGATCGTGAAGGATGTGAAGACCGGATCGTTTGCCGAAGATGTCGGGTTGAGCCGGGGCGACATCATCCTCGAGATCAACAAGCAGCCGGTGGACAATGAAGACCAGTTTGCCCGCGCCTCTGCCACATTGAAGAGCGGCCAGGATGTCGTATTCCTGGTACGCCAACGGGGCGCAGGCCGCGACGGTGGAACGATCTTTCTGGCCGGTACACTTCCGTAACCGGGAGCTGGCACAAAGAGGGCTGGCACTGAAGGCAGGGATGGTTTACCCTGCCTGCTCGATCAGGAATAGCTGGTAACCCAGCAGAGAGTTACTCCGGACCACGACCTTGAAGCTGAGAAGCTCCATTTCGACAACCTGTCTAAGCGCGGGATGCCTTGTGCTCCTGGCCTGCGGTGCGGTTTCGGCGCAGACCAAAAGCCAGTCACCAACTCGGCCAACTCCGGCAACTTCGGCCCAAACCAGTTCCGCGGCAAAATTGCAGAACGTGTCGGCTCACTCGACCGCCCGCAAGACCAAGAAATCACGCAAGAGCGCAAAGTCGCATCGTGGGCAGCAGAAGATAGATCCCACGCGCTGCCGCGAGATCCAGGAAGCGCTGATTCGCGAGCACTACCTCGACGGTACCGCCTCTGGAACCTGGGACGCAAAATCGCAGGCCGCAATGCAGCGCTACCAGGCGGACAACGGCTGGCAAAGCAAATCGGTCCCTGATTCCCGTGCCTTGATCAAGATGGGACTGGGCCCCGACCACGAGCATTTGCTGAATCCGGAAAGCGCGATGACGTCGCAACCGGAACCAGCCCACGCCTCGCCGATGTTGGGCCAAAGCCCGGCAATGGCGACCCCGCCTCAGAGGTAGATTGGCTTTGCTCGTTAGTCATTCGTCGTTTAACTAGCGAGCAACGACTAACGTCCGTTCTTCTTCATCACTGGATTGGGAAAATACGGCAGTGGTTTGTCACCGATGATGGCGCGAGGATTGTCATCCACCAGCGCCCGGGCCACTTCAGCGCCGCAGAGTTTAGCGACCTTATCTCTCGCCGCTGAGAGCGATGGAGTGCGGTGCTTGGTGTCATGGGCGTCGGTGGCTAACACATGCACTGCGTCCCGTTCGAGCAGCCACTCGGCGGCGCGCAGAACTTTTTGACCCCACATTCCGGTCACCGCCGAGGCGGTCACTTGCACCGCGCAACCCTGATCCACCCACTCGAGGACGCGCTCCTGGGTCTGTTGCAGGATGGGATTGCGCTCGGGATGGGTGATGACGGGCGTGATGCCAACATCAGCCATCCGGGTGAAGCACTCGTTGATTTGTGACGGAATGCTGTAGTTGCTCAGTTCCACCAGCAGGTAATGACTGCCCTCAATGGTGTAGCGCTCGGGCGAAATCAGGACATCCCGCAGGTTGTCATAAGACAGATGGAAATCGCAGCCCAGGGTCAACCGCGGTTTCTCGCCCACCAAAGCCTTGAGATATTCGAGGTTACTCGCCAGATCATGCCGGCTGTAGTGAAAGCGCTCGTTGGCGTGGGGAGTGGCTACGATGTGCTCGATGCCGTCTTCCGCCGCCATGCGACACATTTCCAGCGACGTCTCCCATGACGTAGGACCGTCGTCGACCATAGGCAGAATGTGGCAATGGATGTCGATCACGTGAACGTCCGCAGGGAGAGGCTGTGTCGTGATTTAAGCAGATTTTAAGAGAAAGACCAAGGGAATGGCCCGTACGCCATTAAATTCTCTAAACTTTCGTCATCAGGGTAACCGCCATCCCGGTTAACCGAAGCCTGCTGTGCTGAATGTGGGCGCTCGCACCCACATAAGCCCTACTTGCCCATGGTCAGGACGACACGGAAGCGGGCCCGTCCGCTGATCATTTGATCGTAGGCTTCCGCGACTTTTTCCAGTGGATAGCGCTCGATCATGGGGCGAACTCCGCTCTGCAAACTGAACTGTAACGTGTCCTCGGAATCTTTGGCGGTACCGGAGGGCCACCCGCGAACAGTTCGGCGGCCGAAAATGAGTTGCACAGGAGTGATGGTAAGAGGCTCCATCGTGGCGCCAACGATGACTAACTTCCCGTCTGGCCCCAATCCATCCACCAGGGCAGAGATCGCCTTCGAATCGGGGGCGGTGGCGAGAATCACGCTGGCGCCGCCCAGAGTTTGCAACGAGGCGGCAGGCGAGCCGGCATCGGTATCAATGTAGTGGTGCGCGCCCAGTTTCCTGGCCAGTGGTTCTTTGTCTCCGCCGCGGCCGATCGCGACGGTGCGAAAACCCATCTGGCGCGCGTACTGAATTGCCAAGTGACCCAGGCCGCCGATGCCTTGCACCGCGACCAGATCGCCCGCCCACGCCCCGGCGTGGCGCAGCGAGTTGAACACGGTAATACCGGCGCAGAGCAGCGGCGCGGCTTCGTCCGCTGCCAGATCCTCAGGCATGGCGGCGACCGCCTCGGCGGGGACTATCGCGTATTCTGCGTAGCCGCCATCGAAACTGACGCCGGTAATCTTCTCGAACTGGCAAAGAATGAAATGGCCTCGACGACAGGGGTCGCACTTAAAACAATGTCCGCCATGCCAGCCGACACCTACCCGCTGTCCGGGCTTCCATTGCGTGACATCGGGCCCTACCGCGTCGATGTGCCCCGCGATTTCATGGCCCGGGACGCGCGGGTACGTCAATCCGGGAAACCCCGTCTGCTTTACGATGGCGTCGCTGTGGCAAACGCCGCAAGCCTCAACCTTGATCCGGACCTGGGCGCGACCAGGTTCCGGAATCGGGCGCTCGACTATTTCGAAATTTCCACCAGGCTTACTGACTTGTACGGCTTTCATAGGGTCCTCAGGAATTCGGGGCTGTGACGATGAGTCTGGAAGCGGATTATTCGGTTACAGAGTATAGATGGGAGAGCCAACAGCGAAGATGCAGAAATCCTTTTCTCATTCTCGCTGGAATGCGAAAGGGTGTCCCGTCTCTCTCTCCGTTCTTTGGAGAGACAGGGCGGGCGAAGTTGGGCATGGGCCCGTGGCACGTCAGCACGAGCGCGGACGCTCGCGCCCACATTTACTACTTATATCTCTCCGCGATGAACTCGCTGATTGATTGATAGGCCTGGGTCAGCGTCGCCTCGTCGGGCAGAAACACGATCCGGAAGTGGCGGGTGCCAGCCTTCTGGCCAAAGCCGGAACCGTGGACCACGAGCACGTGCTTGGCCCGGCACAATTCTTTGACGAAAACGTCGTCGCCTTCCTTGATGTCGATGCGAGGGAAGGCGTAGAACGCGCCCCGCGGAGACACACAACTTAAGCGCGGCGTCGCGTTGCACCACTTCACAGTCAGATCGCGCCGGGCGCGAAGTTTGTTGCGCACTTCCACCAGATGGTCCTGAGGCCCGTCCAGCGCGGGCTTGATGGCGTATTGTTCGGGATGGTTGGCACACAAACGCGCCCGCAGCAGACGATGAATGCCTTCGACGTAGGGTTTCACGGCAGCGGCATCGCCGCTGACCACTCCCCATCCGATCCGCCAACCAGGAGCCAGATAATTCTTGGATAGTCCGCCGAAGGTCACGACCGGCACATCCCGAGCGATGGCGGCGATCGAGAGATGCTGGTTTTTTTCGGACTCGTCCAGAATCAACTTGTCGTAAATCTCATCGGCGAAGATGACCAGGTTGTTGCGCCGCGCCAGTTCCGCCAGTTGCTCCAGCATGCGGCGCGAGCAGACTGCTCCCGTGGGATTGTTGGGATTGATCAGAACAATGGCGCGCGTACGCCCGTTGATCTTGTGCTGAATGTCGATCAGGTCAGGCTGCCATCCGTCGTCTTCGTTCAGGTTGTAAGGAGTGACTGCGATGCCAAGTTTGCTCAACACCGCCGAGTACAAGGGGTAATCCGGACTGGGCGTCAAAATGTGCTCACCGGGATTGATCAGGGCAGTAAGCGCCATGTCCACCGCTTCGCTGGCGCCCGAAGTCACGAACGCATCCTGGATCGTGGAAATGCCTTTGCGTGCCGCCTCTCCGCGAATCGCCTCTAGCGCTTCCGGAATACCGGGCGATGGGGCATAGCCGTTCTTGCCCTCCCGCATTGCTTTATAGACGGCTTCGATCAGATGCTGCGGAGTCTTGAAATCAAAAATGTTGGGATCACCGACGTTGAGCGCCAGAACCTTATGGCCTTGACCAGTAACCTCATCGGCAACCGATGCCAGATCGCGAATGGCATAACGGACGTTGTCGAGGCGCTGGGCGGCCGCGACTTCGCGGATTTGAGTGCTGGGCATGGGGCTCCGTCTAAAGTAAAGCTTTTAACCGCAAAGGTCGCAAAGAACGGCCGCAAAGGGCGCGAAGAAATTCTTTGCTTGGTGATCTTTGTGCGACTGACGACCGACGACTGGTTTTAGTCCACTCTATCGATCTGCGCTTTCTGCAGACGGTCAGAGTAATCCACGTAGACCGCCTTCCACTCGGTGTAGAAATCAATCGCGCCCATGCCGCCTTCGCGGTGGCCGTTACCCGTGGCCTTGACGCCGCCGAAGGGCAGATGCACCTCAGCGCCGATGGTGGGCGCATTGATGTACGTGATGCCGGCATGCAGATCGCGCATGGCGGTGAACGCTTTGTTCACGTCCTTGGTATAAAGCGCGGACGACAGTCCGTACTCGATGCCGTTGGCGATGGCGATCGCGTCTTCCAGGTCTTCGCAGGGAATAATAGACACGACCGGTCCGAAAATTTCCTCCTGCGCGATGCGCATTTTAGGATCGACATCCACGAATACCGTGGGCTCCATGAAGTAGCCGTACTGATAGTCGCCCTGGTCGAGGCGGTTACCGCCGCACTTCATCTTTGCGCCTTCGGACTTGCCGATCTCCACGTAGTTGAGGTCGGTCTTGAGCTGGGCTTCATTAATGGCCGGGCCCATCTCCGTGTTTTCATCGATGCCATTGCCCACCTTCAGCCGCTTGGCGCGGTCAACATAGCGCTCCACGAACTCGGCGTAGACGCCCTTCTGCACGATGATGCGACTCGTAGCCGTGCAGCGCTGGCCGGTGGTGCCGAAGCCGCCCCAGAGGCCGCCTTCGATGGCCAGGTCGAGGTTGGCATCGTCGAGCACGATCATGGGATTCTTGCCGCCCAGTTCCAACGAACAGTGCTTGAAGCTCTTCGCGGCGGTAGTGCCGACAATGCGACCGACCGCAGTGGAACCAGTCAGCGAGATGGCGCGGACTTCGGGATGCTCCATCAGCGGGCCTCCCACTGCCGGACCGAATCCGCTGACAATGTTGATTACGCCCTTGGGCACGCCCGCATCGGAAAGCGTGCGCACCAGGTTGTAAGTGGAGAGCGGTGTATCCTGGGCCGGCTTGATCACGCAGGTGTTGCCGCAAACGATGGCGGGAAGGATCTTCCACGATGGAATCGCCATGGGAAAATTCCACGGCGTGATCATGCCGCAGACGCCGATGGGAGTCCGTACCGCCATGGCGAATTTGTTAGGTAACTCCGAGGGTGTGGTCGGCCCAAACATGCGGCGGCCTTCGCCCGCAAAATAGTAGGCTGTGTCGATGGCTTCCTGGGTGTCGCCGCGGGTTTCCTTAAGAATCTTGCCCATCTCGCGGGTCATGTCGCGGGAATATTCTTCCTTGCGCTCGAGCAGCATTTCGGCGGCGCGAAAGACAATCTCGGCGCGGCGCGGAGCGGGTACCAGACGCCACTTGGCAAAGGCGCTGCGGGCGGCTTCAACCGCGGCGTCCACGTCTGCTTTCCCGGACTTCTGAAAAATGCCGACCACGTCGCGTGTGTCGGCCGGGTTGCGATTTTCAAAGGTCTCTCCGGTCGAGGAGTCCACCCACTCTCCGTCAATGAAGTTCTTGTAGACCTTGGGTGCAGTGCTGGTGCCGAGCATGGCGGGGTTGGTCAGAGTATCGGTTGCCATAAGTCTCCTGAGTGGCAGGGAAGAATGCCGTGAACCTCCATGCTACAGGTGGAATTGAGGCTGCGGCAAGCGGCCGCGGGGGCACAAGACCATCAACCACCATCAGGGACACGAAGGCTTTGGCACAAAGGTTTTCCTTTGTGTACCCTCGTTTCCTTGGTGGTTGATGGTCTTGTGCCCCCGCCGCCGCTTGACAGGGCGTCAACCAGAGTACAGAATCGCCAACCTCCCCAAGCCCGCATGCTGCCAAGCGTAGGGGAACTATTACGCTAGCGACAACGTATTGAGTCGAGGACGCCACCGGCGTCCCAGGAGCGAATCTTCGTGGAATTGCAGATCCAGAGTTTATCCAAGGTGTATAAGAACGGCGTGCGCGCGCTGGACAACGTCTCGCTGACGATTCCAGTGGGCATGTATGGATTGCTCGGCCCCAACGGCGCCGGCAAGTCCACATTGATGCGTACCATTGCCACGCTACAGGAGCCGGACAGCGGCGAAATCCACCTGGGCGCTCTGAACGTGCTGCGGCAGAAGCAGGAGCTGCGCCAGACGCTGGGCTATCTTCCCCAGGAGTTTGGCGTGTACCCGCGGACCTCGGCCCAGGAAATGCTGAATCATCTCGCGCTGCTGAAAGGTATCACTGACGCTAAACAGCGCAAGGGCACGGTAGAAGCGTTGCTGAACCGCACCAATCTTTACGAGCATCGCAAGAAAGCGCTCTCCGGATTTTCCGGCGGCATGCGGCAGCGTTTCGGCATTGCGCAGGCCTTGCTAGGCAACCCGCGCCTGCTGATCGTGGACGAACCGACCGCAGGTCTCGATCCGGGAGAGCGTAACCGCTTTTACAGCCTGCTCTCGGAAATCGGCGAGGACGTCATCGTGATCCTCTCAACTCACATCGTCGAGGACGTGATGGAGTTGTGCACCAACATGGCCATCATTCATCAGGGCAAGGTGCTGTTTGCCGGACCGCCCGGCGAAGCGGTCAAGTCGCTCGAGGGACGCATCTGGCAGAAATCGGTCGCCAAGTCACAGGTCAAAGATCATGAGCAGCGTTATCGCGTCATCTCCAGCAAACTGATTGCGGGTAAGCCGCTCATCCACATTTGTTCTGCCGAGAATCCGGGCGACGGCTTCACGCCGGTCAGCCCGGACCTGGAAGACGTATTCTTCAGCCGCATTTCCGGCATCGCCTAAGGCCAGCCATGTTCAAACAGTTCTTCACCTTCGAGGTCCGGTTCTGGCTGCGCTCCTGGATGCTTTGGGTATTTTTCCTGATCGTGGCCTTGATGTTTTTCGGGGCGGCCAGCAGCGACCAGATCACCGTCGGCAGCTCGCTGAAAAATACCTACCGCAACGCTCCGTGGGTGGTGGAGAACTTCTACGCGGTTTGCAGCCTGCTGACGCTGCTGATGACGACGGCGTTCGTGAACTCAGCCGCCTCGCGCGATTTTGCTCACAACACGCACCAGATCCTGTTCAGCACTCCCATCCGCAAACTGGACTACCTGGCCGGGCGCTTTCTGGGTTCTGCTCTGATAGCGGTCATTCCGCTGCTGGGCGTCTCGGTAGGCATTCTGGCCGCGAAGCACATGCCGTGGGTGGACGCGGAACGCTGGGGACCGGTGGTGTGGGGGGCGCACTGGAAGGCGATTCTGGTTTTTGCCGTCCCCAATACGCTGTTCATCGCGGCGGTCATCTTCGCCATCGCAGTGCTGACCCGGAGCACGGTCGTTTCATTTCTTGGCAGTCTCGGGCTGCTGGCAGGATATGGAATTTCCCGAGTGCTCACCAGCGATCTGAAAAACCAGAAACTGGCGGCGCTGATCGATCCCTTTGGCATCGATCCTTTTCTCTACGCGACCAAATACTGGACTGTGGCCGAGAAGAACACGCTGGCCATCGGCTACTCCGGATACATGCTCTGGAACCGCCTGATCTGGCTGGGGGTGGGGGCTCTGATCTTCGCTTTCGCCTACTGGCGCTTCAGTTTTGCGGAGAGGAGTCCGAGAAAAAAGAAAGTAAAAGCTCAGGAGAGCGTTTCAATGACCACTGCGGCGATTCCAGTGGCTGCCAGAAACTTCGGCGCCGGCGCGGAGTGGTTGCAATTCTGGGGCACGGTAAAAATCGAATTCAGGCGATTGGTGAAGACGACATCGTTCATCGTGATCACCGCTTTCGCTCTGCTGAATTGCGTGCCGGCGCTGATCTACAGCAACACGGAGGGCTTTGGAAACACGTTCCTACCGGTTACGTACCGCCTGCTCGAGGTCATTGCGGGGACACTCTACCTGTTTCTGATCGCGATGATCACCTATTTCGCGGGCGTCCTGGCGTGGGAGGAGCGGGACAGCGGCACTGACGAAGTGCACGATGCGCTTCCCAATCCGGAGTGGCCCACGTACCTCGCCAAGCTCACGGCCCTAATGGGCAGCATCGTGATTATTCTGGGCGTGGCCATGTGCGCCGCGCTGTTGGTGCAGTTCTTCCATGGGTATCATCGCTACCAGATTGGTCTGTACGTCGCGAATTTGTTTGGTATCGACCTGCTCGGGTTCGTTTTTCTGGCCATTCTCGCGTTCTTTATTCATGTCATCTCACCCAACAAATATGTCGGCTACTTCGGATACATTGCCTTCCTTATCCTGACCACGTTTATCTGGTCACCGTTGCACATCGCCACGTACCTGGTCCAGTTCGGCCAGGCCCAGACCATGACGTATTCCGATTTCTTCGGCTACGCTCCGTTCATCGAGAGTTGGGCCTGGTTCATGCTGTACTGGACGGCGTTTTGCGTTTTCCTGGCGGCGGCCACAATCCTGCTGTGGCAGCGTGGACGCGAGACCAGCTGGCGCAGCCGGATCAGGAATGCACGGCTGCGCTTCCATGGGGCGGTACGCTTTGTAAGCGTGGCGGCGGCGATCGGCTTTGTGGCTACGGGTTGCTGGATTTTCTATAACACCAAAGTTCTCAATACGGTGCGAAGCGAAAATGACGCCGACCGCCTCCTGGCCGACTACGAGAAGGCCTACAAGAAATTCGAGAAGCAGTCCGAGCCGCGGATCACGGACGTGAAGTATGCCATCGACCTGTATCCCGAATCACGCAACATGATTATGCACGGCCAGCAGACCATCGTGAACCAGACCTCAAAGCCGCTCACCGAAATCCATTGCACGCTGGACAAGGACTACCAAACCACGATCGAGATACCCGGAGCGAAACTCTCCCAGGACGACCAGCGACTGCACTACCAGATTTATGAGTTGACCACGCCGATGCAGCCCGGCGAGTCCCGCGCGATGCAGTTCACCATGAAGACCCAGTTGCGGGGCTTCGAAAACTCGCTCACCAATCACGCGGTGCTGCCGAATGGCACTTTCATCCATAGTCGAGTCGTCCCCCAGATCGGTTACCAGGCTGGCAACGAATTGGACGACAAGAACAAGCGCAAACGGTTCGGACTCAAAGAGAAAGACTTAATGCCGGCGCTCGAGCAGAACTGCGACGCCGATTGCCGCGACAGCTACATCAGCAACAACTCCGACTGGGTGAATGTTGAAACCGTAATCAGCACTTCGCCCGATCAAATTGCGATAGCTCCGGGTTCGTTGGAACGAGTGTGGACAGAAAACGGCCGCCGCTACTTTCACTACAAGCTCGACCATTCCGGGCTGAACTATTACTCATTTCTGTCGGCGCGCTACGAGATTGCCCGCACCGAGTGGAATGGCGTCAAGATCGAGGTCTATTACCTCAAAGAACAGCCCTGGAATGTCGCCAAGATGCTGAACTCGGTTCAGAAGTCTTTCGACTACTACACGAAAAACTTCGGCCCCTATCCCCAGAGGGAGGCGCGCATCATCGAATTCCCGCGCCTGGAGCGCTTCGCCGAGGCCTTTCCCGGGACCATGCCGTACTCCGAGTCCATCGGTTTCATTGCGAACATCGAGAAGCCGGACGACATTGACATGGTCTTTTACGTAGTCGCCCACGAAATGGGACATCAATGGTGGGGCCATCAGGTGGTGGGGGCGAACATGCAAGGAGCGACCTCGCTGGTCGAAACCCTGGCCCAGTACTCGGCGCTGATGACCATGGAAAAAGAATACGGCCGCGATACCATGCGTAAATTCCTGCAGTACGAAATGGACAACTACCTGCGCTCGCGCGGCGCCGAACTGCTCAAAGAGCGTCCGCTGTTGCGGGTGGAGGCGTCGCAGGGATATATCCACTATCGCAAGGGAAGTGTCGTGATGTACTACCTGCGCGAGATGATTGGCGAGGAAGCCGTGAACCGGGCGCTGCGCAAGGTGCTGAACAAGTATGGATACCAGCCACCTCCGTATCCCACGTCGTACGCGTTGGTGGATGCGCTGCGCGAGGAAACCCCGCCGCAACTGCAGTATCTGCTGCAGGACCTGTTTTATGACATCACCCTATTTTCCAATCGGGCGGTGACCGCAACCGCTCACCAGGCACCGGACGGCAAATACCAGGTCACGGTTGAAACGGAAGCGCGCAAATTCAAAGCCGACGAAAAAGGCAACGAGACTGAAGTCCCAGTCGACGACTGGATCGAGGTGGGGGCCCTGGCCGCTCCCGAGAAGGGCAAGCGCTTTGGCAGGGTCTTGCACCGCGAACGAGTGCACATGACCAGGGGCAAAGTCAGCTACAGCTTCACAACCGATGACAAGCCGGACAAAGCTGGAATCGACCCTCTACTGCTGTTGATCGACCGCGTACCCGATGACAATATGGCCGAGGTGACGATCCAGCCCTAGAACGGGTTCACGATTGAAACTTTGGGTGCCCCAGTTCTCGCGTTCGTTGCGAGAAGTGGGGTCCGACCACTCTCCCGGCGAATCAAGAATCAAAAACTAGGGCGAGTTTCTGCATGGAGAAAGATGATCGCTTCGGGCTGGGCCCCCCACCTCTCGAAAAACCCGAAAGAGGGGGCACTCTTAGATGGAAAATGAGTACTCCTCTCCAGAGAACGAGGCATCTGATTCCGATTCATGATCCGACAATCTCATTGAACTCTATCGCCCGCGAAGACTATGACAGGCGAACCATCTGCCACGAACGCGCAGTCAGGACGTTGTTGAAGAACGGCTGAGAGTTCACGCCCATAAAGAACTCTGGAATCACCTTCAAATCCAGCTTTGGCAGTCGCCCATACCTGCCAGGGGACATGCGAGACGTGGTATTCGATGCAGCCACCGGTTCGTTGAGACGAATAACCCCAATAGTGTTCGGTGATGAACTGTTCCAAACTCCCCTCTTGAGGATGCGTTGGAAGGTCGACGGTCTGGGCAGAGAGCCGGCACCACTGGCCACCAACTTGCCATTGATACTCGGCTATCACACTCAAATTATCCGTCTGAATGCGGTGCTTCATCGGAAGGCACGTATAGTTTTCTCCGTAGAGCAGGCGAGCGGCTGCCGCGATTGCGCGCCTGGGCACGACCTCGGCAATGAAGACAACTCCTCTTCGATCATCGCCGCCTTCTTTGCGACGAACGTAGAAGCGCAGGTTTACTTCGTCAAAGTCAGTGTGCAGCGGGACCGGGAAACACCCGAGTAGCTTGGTGCGGCAGAACCGAAAACCGACCAGGCTTACATAGGTTCGTCCCTGAAATGAATCCAGCGTTGTACCGGGCGGAACGTACCGTTTCAAGAGACCGGGATCAACCTCGTAATTCAACATCACGAGGTCTCGCCATTCAGCAGACAGGAACACTCGTTTCGGCGGAGACATTTGATCGGTCGTGAACCGAGCGTAAGATAGCCTAGTTCATCGGGCGCGGCGCCAACCGCGTTATGAACGTCGTATCATAGAGTCTAAATGGCTTTTCCCATCAAAATCTGCTCTATCTGCGCGGAAGAGTTCGAGCTGAAACCAGACAAGCCGGGTTTCGCTAACCGCTGCCTGGCATGCAGCACGCCGGAGCCAGGTGGCCCCAAAACCCAGGCTCGCCTGGACGCCGATGATCGCAAGACTGCGCGTGAAGCGAACGAGGCTCGGAGGGAAGCGATGCGCACGCTTCTGTACCGCAAGGATAGCTAATCCCTGTCTCAAGGCCGACCCCCCCAGCAGGTAAGCTGGATGGGGGGACCTCCTGACCCCGGGCAGCGATCGCCGACCTTCCGCTTCCACACCGCAGGACATGACCGCCGGGGGTGCGACCCAAGGTAATCAACCATGCCCCGCCAGTTATGCTTGTGATACTCTCGCCAATACCCCATATTCTTAGGGTTTGACTGGCGTCCGGTGGCCTTGTGTCTTCGAGTAACAAACCTGGAATCCATGTAGCCTGGAAGACGGTCACCTACCGCAGCGTGGCTTTGGCGGTGCTGTTCACGCTGATTGTGCTCTTTGTGGGGATGAATTTCGCCTTCCCGCAGTTCACGCAAAAGGGAATGAAGTCGGTCAGCAGCCTGGGCGGCAGCTTGTTGGAGGCGATCGCGGGAGCGGGCGGGAAGGTCAAGTCCGGCTCGGGAAGTTCCCAACAAGCCCACATCACGGCCCTCGATGGCACGGTTCGGGTCAAGAAAGCCAGCAGCAACAGCTGGGTGACCGCCGACTACAACGTCCCGCTGGAGAAGGGTGATGTGGTGCAGACTGGCTCGGAAGGCATGGCCAAGATCGTCTTCAGCGATGGCACCAACTACACGGTAAAGCAGGATTCGCTGATTGTGATTGAGGAGAATTCAGCCAATGACCAGCAGCAGACCAACGTTTCGGTGGCGGTAAGCACGGGCACGGTGGACCTGACGACCGCAACTTACGTCCAGGGATCGAAGTCGTCCGTGATCGTAGCCGGGGCCACCGCCTCCCTGGCGCCGGACAGCGCGGCCATGGTGCACAACGACCCCAAGAGCGACCAGCACGAGATTCTGGTGAAGAAAGGCTCGGGAGAAATCAGCCGTAACGGCGAGGTCGTCCACCTGGCGGATTGGGAGAAAGTCGCTTTCCAGTCGCAGTCGCCGCGCATGGCCAAGGTGAAGGAAATCGGGCCACCGACGCCGATTTCGCCAGCGAACATGATGCCAATTTTCACCTCGGGTGCGTCCAAGCCGGTGGAGTTTTCCTGGACCCCTATGACCAACGCGGTAGGATACCGGCTGCGAATCTCCCACAATCCGTACTTTTCTTCGACCATTGTGGATCGCCGGGTGACCACGGCCGACGTGATCGTCTCCGGCCTGGGGGAAGGGGCCTATTACTGGCTGGTTCAGTCCTACGACGCCGAAGATAAGGAATCGGTGGAGAGCCAGAAGAACCGGTTCACTATCATTCCCAAGGGCCAGAACACGACCGCCATCGATCTGGAGCTGGATCCCTTCATGCAGCATGGTCACGTGATCGAGTTGACCGGAAAGACCGAGGTTGGGGCGCGGGTGATGGTCAATGGCAGAGAAGTGCCTATGATTGGCCCCGACGGCAGCTTTCACTACTTTATGCCTCCACTTCCGCCGGGCGAGAGCCTGGTCACGATTACGGCGCAGAATGCCAAGGGCGGGGTGAACACGGTGCAGAAAAAGATCGTGATCCAGTGAGCCGGCAACCCCTCGGGGACGAATTCCTGAGGTACTGGGACTTTGGTTTGACGGCAAAACGGGGTTCTTCCCATAGAATTATGGACACGGCCCCCCATCCGCACAGAAGCAACCGGGTACGCCCGGTAATGACAGCGGTTCGAGAGAGCTAAATCGCGTATGTCATCTAACGGATTCCATTCTTCGACGCGTCTGCACAACCTGAGATCGCTGTTCAGCATTTTTTCCAGCGACCTTGCCATCGACCTGGGGACCGCCAACACGCTGGTGTACGCGCGGGGCAAGGGCATCGTGGTCAACGAGCCCTCCATCGTCGCCATCAACAAGAACACGGGCGAAGTCGAAGCCGTGGGCAAGGAAGCCAAAGAGATGCTGGGCCGCACGCCCGGCAACATCGTGGCCATTAAGCCCATGAAAGACGGCGTCATCGCCGATTTCAAAGTCACCGAGAAGATGCTCAACTATTTCATCCAGAAGGCGCACAACCGCAAGATGCTGGTGCATCCGCGCATCGTGATCGGCGTGCCTTCGGAAATTACGCAAGTAGAAAAACGCGCGGTCATGGATTCCGCTTATCGCGCCAAAGCCAGCGAAGTCTATCTCGTGGAACAGGCCATGGTGGCCGCCATCGGCGCCGGACTTCCCATCACCGAGCCCAGCGGCAACATGGTCGTGGATATCGGGGGCGGCACCACCGACATTGCAGTCATTTCTCTGAGCGGCATCGTTTATTCCCGTTCCGTGCGTATGGCTGGCAACCAGATGGACGAAGCGGTGATGAACTATCTGAAGCGAAAATATAATTTGCTGGTTGGTGAGCGCACTGCCGAACAGATCAAGATGGAGATCGGTTCCGCGTATCCGCTGGAGAAGCCGTTGACCATGGAAATCAAGGGCCGCAACCTCATCGAAGGCGTGCCCAAGACCATCACCGTCGACGACAGCGAAATCCGGGAAGCTCTCAGCGAGTGCGTTTCGACTATCATGAACGCTATTCGCGTGGCTCTCGAGCGCACCCCTCCCGAGCTTTCCGCCGACATCAGCGACCGCGGCATTGTCCTGACCGGTGGTGGCGCGTTGCTGAAGAACCTCGATAAGCGCATTCGCGAGGAAACCGGGTTGCCGGTGTCGATCGCCGACGATCCACTGTGCAGTGTGGTGCTGGGCACGGGCAAGATGCTCAGCGACTTCAAGCTGCTGCGAAAAATTTCAATCGAATAGCAGTAAACCAGTTTCTGGTTTCCGGTTTCTAGTTTCCAGTACTTCTCCGCAAGTTCGGCGCCAGCAACAGGGGCCAGGCGCTGTCGCGCTTTTGAAACTGGAAACCAGAAACCCGAAACTGCAACCTGAAACTGTATTTCCATGGAAAATCTGATGAGCCGCTACCGCAACGTCAGCATCCTGGTGGCAATCCTGTTTGTGCAGGTGCTGGGTCTGGCGGTCCAGGTCAAGCGGCGGACCGGCGCCGACGAATCTACCCGAATTATCCGCCTGTGGACGGTAAGCGCCGTCACTCCTCTTGAGAAAGCCCTCGTCTGGTGCCAGAACGGTCTGGGCGGCCTCTGGAACAACTACATTTACCTGCGCGGGGTACGGCAGGAGAATCGCGATTTGAAATTCGAGATCGAGCGACTCCGGCTGGAGCAAGTGCGTCTTTCCGACGACGCCCAGCAGGCCCGTCGGCTGCAGGCATTGCTGGGCTTCAAAGAACAGTACATCGCGAAAACCGTGGCGGCGCAGGTCATCGGTTCGAGCGGCTCCGAGCAGTCGCGATCGATCTACATCGATAAGGGCACCGCAGCCGGAGTCGAAAAGGACATGGCAGTGATCACGGCTGATGGCCTGGTAGGCAGGGTGTTGCGGGCGTACGGGTCCTCTGCGCAAGTGCTTCTGATCAACGACCAGAGCAGCGGAGTGGGCGTGATCCTGGACAAGTCGCGCCTGCAAGGAGTCATCAAAGGTACGGCGGCGGGCGAGGTGATTCTGGAAAAAGTGATGACCGATGAGCAGGTGTCACCTGGGGACCTGATCGTGACCAGCGGCGGCGACCAGATTTTCCCCAAGGGCATTACGGTCGGGACGGTGATGAAGGTTTCACCCGGTGCCGATCTTTTTCTCAATATCAGAGTAAAGCCGTCCGCCAGCCTGGGCCGGCTGGAAGAAGTTCTGGTGATCACGAAAAAAGAGGACCGGGCGCCATCCGTGGCCGAGACCAATTCAGTGCGTGCGGTCGATATTCTGACCCAGCGTCTGCCTTCGGTCCCGGACAAGCCCGGGGCGGATGCAAACCGGCCAGCAACTGAGACACCGGCGAAGCCAGCGACCGCACAGAAGCCAGTTCCTGCGGCCAAGAAGGCGTCACAGGCAGGGGCGAAGCCAGCGGCAACTTCTGCGCCTTCCCAACCTGCCACATCGGAAACTGAGACGTCGGAGGATAAACCGCACTAGCGTGCCTATAACCTACACATCTCAGGATCAGGTAGAGGTCTACCGGTTCAGTGCGCCGGTGGCCATCGCCATTCCTCTGGCTGCACTGTTTCTCCAGGCATTTCTCCCTCTCCGGATCCATTTCTTTTCACTCTTCGACCTGCCGTTGCTGGTGGTGATTTTCTTCGCGGTGGCGCGGCGAAGCCCGGTGGCCGGGCTTTTGACCGGCTCGTTGATCGGCCTGTTGCAGGACTCGCTTACTCATCAGCCCATCGGGATCTACGGCATCGCGAAGACGGTGGTCGGGTTTGGCGCCTCGTCGCTGGGTGCAAAGCTGGACGTCGACAACGTGGGAGCGCGTTTCCTGGTGACCCTGTTCTTTTACGCCGTTCACGAAGTGGTGTACTTTACGGTAGCGCGCGGCCTGGTAAAGCTGACCCTGCAATGGAATTGGGGACACGAAATCGGAGGCGCCCTGCTCAACGCGGCCACGGCAGCCGTCGTGTTCACTCTGCTGGACCGGTTCAAGCAGAGAGCGTAGGACAGTCGTCAGTCCTCGGCCGAAACCAAGACCCGCCAGCCGACCTGATCTGCACGTAATCCAACCGTCTATGGACTTGGGTTACCCGCGTCACCAATCCTTTGACCGCAAGCCAGGATTACAATGAAGTTAACCTCGACTTAGTCTGGGACACGGCAGCCTTCAACCGCCGAACTCTGGCGCGATGGAATGGCTGACGACCGACGACTGACGACCGACGACTATTCCCATGTTTGGCCGCGACGAAAAAGTATCGAGTTCCCGCCTGACTGCGGTGCAATACATCATCCTCGTCGTTTTTCTGGTGCTGGCCTACGGGCTGTGGCGGCTGCAAGTAGTACAGAGCGAGTTTTACGCGGCGCTGGCGGAAAAGAACAAGACTCGCGAAGTCCCGATTCTGGCGCCCCGGGGCAAGATCCTCGATCGCGAGGGACGCACGATCGTGGACAACTATCCTTCCTTTACGGCATTGCTGCTGCGCGATTCCACTCGCGACCTTTCCGGGGACGCGGACCTGATCGCACAAGGGCTGCACCTTGATCCCAAGGAGGTTCGGGACCGCCTGAAGAAATTCGCTGGCACCGCGCAGTACCAGCCCATCTATCTCAAGGAAGACATCACCCCCGATGAGCTGGCTTTTATCGAGTCTCACCGCAACGAATTGCCCGAACTCGACACCATCATGGCGCATCGCCGCTTGTATCCGCGCAATGGTTTCATGGCGCATCTCGTGGGCTACGTGGGCGAGGTCAGCGAGCAGATGCTGAACCAGGCGCGCTGGGAGCTCTACAACCCGGGCGACGTCGTAGGCAAGTCGGGCGTGGAACTTCAGTACAACCAGGTGTTGATGGGAAAAAATGGCTCGCGGCAAGTTTTAGTCAACAGCAAAGGGAAGGAAGTCGGCGAACTAGACCAGAAGCCGGCAGTGCCCGGGCACAACCTCAAGCTGACGCTCGATATCGATGTGCAGATTGCCGCCGAAGAAGCCATGGGAGACAAGAACGGGGCCATGATTGCAATGGACCCTCGAACCGGAGAAATCCTGGCCATGGTAAGCCGCCCGACGTTCGATCCCAATGATTTCGCGGTTCGCATTTCACGCGGCGAGTGGAACAAGCTGGTCAACGACCCTGACAAACCTCTCCTCAACAAAGCCATTCAGGCGCAACTCGCGCCGGGGTCGACGTTCAAGATACTCATGTCCGTCGCGGGTTGGCAGGAAGGCATCGCCCAGACTCTGAACGTGCACTGCAATGGCGGTGCCACGTTTTATGGCCGGCGGTTCGGCTGCTGGGTGAAGACCGGCCACGGCGCCGTCGATCTCACCAGGGCGATCTACCAGTCCTGTGACGTCTTCTTTTATACCTTGGCGGAAAAGCTGGGCATCGACCGCATCTCGAAATATGCCACCGCCATGGGATTAGGCCAGAAGACCGGCATTGATCTTCCGGAAGAAGCCAGCGGCGTTATGCCGTCGGAAGAATGGAAGATTCGCAACTTCAAGCAAAAGTGGTACGCGGGCGAGACCATTTCAGTGGGCATCGGGCAGGGCGCGGTGGCGACCACGCCAGTGCAACTCATGCGCGCGATTTCCGCTATCTCAATGGACGGCCGCATGGTTGTGCCCCACGTTGCCAGCCCAACCGGCCTGCCTTCCGAGTACCTCGAGACCCATCACTATACCGACGTGACCAATATCCCAATCAATCCGGACGGCTTCAACCTCATCACGGATGCGATGGCGCGGGTGCTGCTGCCGGAAGGCACGGCGCCCTCGGCGCACGTCCCGGGAGTTGATATCGCTGGAAAGACGGGGTCGGCGCAGATCGTGTCCCTCGCGGTTCGGGCTCTGCACCAGAACAACGAAGCTCTGAATCAGAATGGCTGGTTCGTGGGATTCACGCCCCGGCGCAATCCCGACATCATCGTCGCGGTGCTCTTCGAAGGCGGGGAGCATGGCAAGCTGGCGGCCCGGCTGGCGACCCAAGTGATCAAGGCCTATGTTGATAAACAACGCCGGCAGCCTACGAAGGTTGCGAGTGGCTCGGGCAAGGTAGACGTAGGAGCCGTATGGAACGGGGAATCTGGAGGGGATGCCGACCTTCACGGCGGTCATTTCGATTTAGAGGTGCCGAAGTCTCGTGCGCCGCTGGCGGTTGCGGCGCCAGGTTTACAGTAGCGCTGGCATCTTGCCGACTGTCCCGCGGGCGTCTCGCCCTCGGCGATGTGGGGGATTGAGGCGCTTTGATTGTGCGTAATTACGGAGCCGGCGAGTGAAGTTAAGGGAATAGGAGTCTTTCGACTCAGCATGAGCGCTCGCAAGCGATCGCTCATACTGCGCTCAAGATGACAGAAGGAAAGGAATCAAGATAGTAACGGTCGGCGACGAACGGCCAAGGACCAACGACTAACGACCAGAGACTGACGACCGACGACTGACGACTGACGACTAAAACCCATGTCCCGCTACATTTCATTTCGCGATTTTGACTGGCTGCTCTTCACCTTCGTCCTGGTGATCTGCGGGCTCGGGGTCATGGAGATTCATAGCGCGACCCTGCATACCAAGTTCGCCGGGGCGCATATCCGGCAGATTTATTGGATCTTAGGCGGTGTGGCCGGCATGTTTCTGGTCAGCCTGATTAATTACCAAAAGCTGCTGGACCGGGTGCACTGGCTGTATATCGCCGCCATCGTCTCCCTGATGAGCGTGATGCTCTTCGGGCAGAAGTATCTGGGCGCCCGCCGCTGGATCAAAATGCCGGGGGGAGCCCATTTCCAGCCGTCAGAGTGGGTGAAGCTGATCCTGATTCTAGCTGTCGCTAAGTACTTCGCCGACCTCCACCAGAGGGAACTCACCTGGCCGGATTTCATGAAGGCGGGCGCCATCGTGCTGGTGCCCATGCTCATGGTGTTGCGACAGCCTGACCTGGGAACCAGCCTTACTTACTTACCGATTGCCGTGGTCGGCCTCTTCCTGGGCGGGGTCCGGTTCAAGCAGGCCGCCATTGTGACCGTAGCCGCGGCCCTGCTGTTGCCGCTGGCCTGGCATGCCTTGAAGCCCTACCAGCGCGACCGCCTTACCAGCTTCATGCACCCGGAGGCCGATAGCCAGGGCTCCGGATATCAAGTCAACCAGTCACTGATTGCCGTGGGTTCGGGCGGCATATGGGGGAATTCGGAGGGTTCCCAAACCCATTTAGCGTTTTTACCTGTCCCACAAACGGACTTTATCTTTGCCGCATTCGCCGAGGAACATGGTTTTGTAGGTGCCCTGGCGGTAATGCTGCTATACTTTATAGTGCTGATGCGATTGACCCAGAACGCGCAAACTGCGCCCGACCGCGCCGGCACGTTCGTAGTGATGGGTGTGGTGGCGGTGCTTAGCTTCCATATCTTGGTCAATGTCGGCATGGTGGTTGGCTTTATGCCGGTCACCGGAATACCGCTGCCGCTGATGAGTTATGGCGGGTCTTCTGTCCTGTTTATGTTTCTGGCGTTGGGCATCGTAATGAATGTCCGCATGCGCCGTTTCGTGAACTGACGCAGGATGAAGAATGGCAGGGGGTTAGCCCGCGCTTGCCATCCGCGCGGAAAAAAGATTAATTACGATCGCCCTCGCGTAAAGAGGGTACACGCCGGCTAGAAAAGCAGTTAAAGCCGGGCAGGATCAAGCAAAGGCGCTGCCAGGCCGGTAACGGCCCCCTCAGAGTTGAGAGAGCGGTCACAAACCTGGCGAAGCGCAAAAGCGATAAGTGCAAAAGATTCCTAAGCTTACGCAACGGATTCGGTCACGGAGAGAACTCCGGGGCCGGGGCTGTCCCTTGTCCAGGGCGGCTATCGCAGCGCTTGATCCTCCCAGACTTTTCCTGCCTTCCATCCGGTGATCCCGCGGCCGCCTGACGGCCCGGGACCGGAGTTCGTATGACTAGAGAATTATTTGTCTCGTCCACGCCCCACGAAACCAAGGTGGGGATGGTCGAAGACGACCTACTCGCTGAAATCTACCTCGAACGCGAGAACGAATACACCCTGGCAGGTTCTATTTACAAAGGACGCGTCACCCGCGTTCTTCCCGGAATGCAATCCGCTTTTGTTGACATTGGCCTGGAGCGCGACGCGTTCCTTTACGTCTCCGATTTTATGGAGTTGGAAGACTCGGAGGACCTCGACGAGGTTCCGACCAACCGGCCCGTGCCGGAGCGCTATACGCCCGAGGTTCCAGTCGATCAGCAGCTTGAAAGATCTGTTGCTCCCCATGTTGCGGAAACACAACCCCGGGAAGCCTCGGAAGTGGGAGCGGAGAGTCACGAGTCGCCGGCTTCCGGCGAGTCTCGTGACAATCGCGGCGGGATGCGCGGCCGCCGCCGCCGCCGGGGACGCCGCGGGGAGCGAATGCCAGAATCACGGTTCGCCAGTCCTGTAACCGAGACGCCACGGGAAACTCCTCGTCCCGAACGGACGGAACGCACCGAACGGCCTGAGTTCACGGAACGAGCCGTACGCTCGGAGCGGCCGGCGCGGACGGAACGGCCTGAGCGCTCCGAATTCGGGCCGCCGCCGGGATACCAGCCCATCATTCTGCCTGGAGAATCCATCTCCAAATATCGGCACGCACAGACCCGGCCTGCGCCTGCGGTGGAAAGGCCTTCGGCTCCGCCTAGAGACCTGCCGGCCCCGCCGATTGCGGAGGTTTTTGCCGACGACGAACCGATATTCGCTTCCGCTCCTGCCTCGACGTCTGTTCCTCTGGCGGAACCGCACTCTCAGGTCCGCGAAGAAGCCTCAGCGCACCCTCACGTGGCTCCGAGTGACGACGCATCAAGCGCCTGGGACCGCCAACAGCAGCGCCTGCACCAGATGAACGTGGCCGCTGTGTTCGGCGGCGAAGTGGCGGAAGAAGGTGACGACGAACAGGAAGATGCTGACAGCACTGACAGCGCTCTCACAGCCGTTGCCGAGCATTCCGGCGATTCGGCTGCCGGCGCGGTTGTCGAAGAAGAGATCGAAGAGGAAGAGGCCGATCTGGCCCACTACGTTGACGCGTTGGAAGAAGACAACATCTTCGAAGAACTCGAAGAGGAAACTCACACTGCCGGAGAGCACGACCAGCCGCCGCAGGAAGTCGCTGCCTCGGCGGAACCCTCATCGGTTGATGCCGTACCGTTTTCCGCTGAGCCGGTTTCTCCGGAAGAAGTTGACGTAGCTTCAGCCGATGAGGTGGACGAAGAAGCGGAAGACGAAGCTGAGCTCGACGAAGCCCAGGCCGAAGCGGAAGCGGCACTGGCTGCCGAAGCCGGCGGCACAGGAATGGCGGCCCGCGCTGAAGTTCGCGCACCGGCCGGAACCGCGGGCTACACCCAACGCGCGCCGCGTCCGGGATACGATCGCCGGCCCCAGCGCGGCGGACGCCGCGGTGGTGGCGGTGGTGGACGCCGCTCGCGCAGCAACCAGCAGCAGAGTATGCCGCTCATTACCGACCTGCTCAAGGAAGGACAGGAAATCCTGGTCCAGATCGCTAAGGAGCCCATCGGCAAGAAGGGCGCGCGCATCACCAGCCACATCGCGCTGCCCGGCCGTTTCCTGGTCTACATGCCGACGGTGAATCACACCGGCGTGTCGCGCAAGATTGCTTCCGAAGAAGAGCGCCAGCGGCTGAAGCGCATCATTCAGAGTGAGCGCGAAAACGGACACGGCGGCTTTATCGTGCGGACTGCGGCCATGAATGCCGCGGAAGAAGATCTTCGCGCCGACATCCGTTTCCTCAAGGGCTTGTGGGCCGAGATCAAGTCTCGCGCCGATGCCGGCAAAGGGCCAACCTTGATTTATCACGATCTCAACGTGGTCGAGCGGGTGCTGCGTGACCAGGTGACCTCCGACTTTTCCGCCATCTGGGTGGACAGCGACGAGGAGTACGAACGCATCCTACGGTTCGCCAACCGCTTCCAGCCTGCGCTGGTCAAGCGGGTCAAGCTCTACACCAAGGAGACGCCGCTCTACGAGCAATTCGGCCTGAGTGAAGAGATCAACAAGGCGCTCAAGTCGAAAGTCTGGCTGAAGAGTGGCGGCTACATCGTCATCAACCAGACCGAGGCTCTGGTCGCGATCGACGTGAACACCGGCAAATACGTGGGCAAGACAACGCGTCTCGAAGATACCATCGTCAAAACCAACGTGGACGCGATCAAGGAAATCGTCCGCCAGATCCGGCTGCGTGACCTGGGCGGTATCATCGTCATCGATTTCATCGATATGGATGAACGCCGCAACCGCCAAAAAGTCATGCAGGCCCTGGAAGAGGCGCTGCGCAGCGACCGGGCGCCATCCAAAGTCCTGCAGTTTAATGACTTCGGACTGGTGGCCATCACTCGCAAACGTGTGAAGCAATCGCTCGAGAGGACCATCGGAACGCCCTGTCCATATTGCCAATCCACCGGCTTCGTGAAGTCGGTGACTACGGTGTGCAACGAAATCTATCTCGAGATGCGCAAAATCGCAAAACATCTGGAGCACGCCGACGTAATGCTGCGGGTGAACCCCGATGTCGCCAAGGCGCTCAAGGCCAACAACGGCCGCGCGCTGATCGAGATGGAAGAGATGACCAAAAAGACCGTGATCGTAAAGAGCGATCCGGCGTTACATCAGGAGCAGTTTGATATCAACTAAAACGCAGCTTCTGGCTTCTAGCGACTAGCTTCTCGCAAGTCAGAATCGAGGACGGGCGTCCGCGCCCGTCTTTTCTTTTGGGAGTGCTTCAGCTTGAACAGGCCCCACGCTAGCGTCATCCTGAGGAACTTCAGTCCCGAAGGATCTTGCGCGCACCGCACAAGCACCGACGCGCGTCACATCCGTCACTTGTCTCTAATTGCCTTGTGATAACCCTTGTGAGAACGAAGCGTCCTACTCGAGTGTACGGGCAACTGCAAAGCTCTATTTCCAATCAAAATAGAGCGGTCTTACATTCAGACAGGAGGGCTGCTTGAAATTACAACGCCTTAAAGGAATTGCAGCAACAGCGGTTATGACGACGGCTTTGGGCACGGCCATGTTGGTGAGCGTTCCCCAGGCGTATGCGGATGACCATGGAAGGTGCCAGCGCCAGATTGAGCGCGCGGAGTCGAAACTGGACCAGGCGATTCGCAAGCATGGCGAACGCAGCCACCAGGCTGAGCAGCGCCGGCGAGATTTGAACGCCGAGCGGGAGCGCTGCTGGAATGCGTACCACGGATGGTGGAACGGGCACGACCATCAGTGGCACACGGATCGTGACTGGGAGGACCGTCACTAAAGGCGATCACGAGTAACGATCTGCGAGTGGATGAGTGGTCCCCGATCGGTTCGGGGGTCTCTTCTATTTCTGATCCCTTGGCCACCTATTGAGGGAGGCGGCAAAACGTACCGCTGCGTCTAGTTCTTGCGTCCGGCGATCATAAGTCCGGCTCCAACCACCAGCAGGACAACACTGACGGCGGGCGCAACCTTTTCGCTCTCATGGGTCTGAATACCAATGTTGACGTCTCCGGCCTTGATACCGTGATTTTCGGAATGGGGAACCGCCACGAAAAACGAAAGAATTCCCAGGATCAGAACCGCGAGCCCGACCACAAATAGAGCCTTCATGAAAGCCTCCAGAAAGCAAATTGGGTGCATGGACCCGAGCGTCCATCGAGCCGGTTCAGATGCCGGATAGGAGCGGATCGGATGCCTTTACCCCTTGCTATCGGCAAAGTCGCGGGCAAACTCCACCAGGCTGCGCAGGGCGATTCCGGAAGGACCTTTGGCGATCCACGGCTTCTGTTCTTCGGTCCAAGCGGTGCCTGCGATGTCGAGGTGCAGCCAGGGCGTGTCCTCGGCGAATTCTTTGAGGAACATCGCGGCAGTGATGGCCCCACCCCAGCGTCCCCCGGAGTTCACAATGTCGGCGATGCTGGAGCGGATGATTTCCTTGTATTCGTCGTCGAGCGGCATGCGCCACATCTTCTCGCCGGCCTTGTCGAGCGCCTGGCTGAAGCGGTCGTACATGGCGTCATCATTGGCGAAGATACCGGCATTGATTGAGCCGAGCGCGACCACCACCGCGCCGGTGAGCGTAGCCGCGTCAATCAGGTGAGTGCAGCCGAGTTGGCGAGCGTAGAAGAGTCCGTCGGCCAGCACCAGACGGCCTTCGGCGTCGGTGTTGATGATCTCAATCGATTTTCCGGACATGGCAATCTGCACATCGCCGGGCTTTTGGGCTTTGCCCGAAGGCATATTTTCTGTAGCCAAAATGATGGCCGTGATTTTCAACTTGGGTTTGAGCAGCGCAATGGCGCGCATGGCGCCTATCATGGTGGCCCCGCCCGCCATGTCGTACTTCATCTTTTCCATGCCATCGCTGGGCTTGATGGAAATGCCGCCGGTGTCGAAGGTGATGCCTTTGCCGACCAGTCCCAGGACCGGTTTTTCCGGAGCGCTCGCGGGTTCGTAGCGCAACACAATCAGTGTGGGCGGTTCGTCAGAGCCCTGGGCAACGCTCCAGAAAGCTCCCATCTTGAGTTCCTTGATCTTGTCCGCGCCATAGACTTCGCACTTCAAGCCGACTTCCACGGCCATTTGTTTCGCGCGGTCGGCGAGGATGGTCGGGGTCATGCGGTTGGAGGGCTCGTTGACCAAATCGCGAGTGAAGTTCTGCGATTCCCCGACGATGCGGGCCTCGTCCACGGCCGTTTGCAGCTTGGCTTGATCGCCGCGAGCGACTACGGTGATAGCGTCGATCTTCTGGTCCTTGCGATCGCTCTTGTAATAGTCGGGATCGAAGTTGCCCACGAACGCGCCTTCGACGATGGCCTTCACCGCATCTTCCACTTTCAGCCCGGCTTCCGGTGCCAGGAAGGCAAAGCTGCGCAGGCCTTTTGATTTGAGTGTGCGCACGGCAGCGCCCGCCAGGCGGCGCAAGTCGAAAGCGGAAAAGCTTTTGGCTTTGCCGCCGCCGAGCAGTAACAGGCGCGTCGCTTTCAATTTCGCTGGCCGATGCAGTAGCGTTGTTTCGAAAGCTTTGCCGGTGACTTCACCACCCGCAATCACATCAGCGGATGCGTCCTTGACCGCGGTGTCCGAGGTTTCAATCGAAAGTTGCGGCTTGTCTTTTTCTCCGCGATTCTTTTCTGCTTTGTCGAGCACGATTGCGACCAGGCATTCGGTTTCTACTTCGGCGGCATTGGAGAGCGAAAGAATAGTTTTCATGATTGTGTGTGGTTCCAGTATCGTTGGCGGGAAGGGAATTGCGCAAGAGGTCCTAGACAATCAAAGCTGCACGATCGTGATTCCCAGGTTCCGCCTACCTAGATCGTGATCTTGTTTCAGTTCGGTCCGGGCTTTGATAAGGGCCCACGCCCGCTCGTCCGATTTGGCCCAGTCCTCGCCGAAGATGCAGGCGCGAATCTCTCCTCGACCGGCCATCTCGGCTAAGCGTCTTTGCACCGCAACGCGGATTTCGCCGCCGGCTCCGGTTGATCCGTAGCCGTGGACCAGCTTCACAACTCCGCATCCTGCCTGACGGGCGCGAGCCAGTTCGCGATCCAAATGTTGCAAGGCTTGGGCCACGGTCGGCATCCCGCCCTTGAGATTTATGGTCGTGATTATTCGTGTGCTCCTCTTGACTCATGAT
>Ga0137403_10001206_pt1 | contig 32559 bp, 28 predicted proteins | sample CZOMad2_1_16fung_FD_122057 | JGI IMG/M metagenome (GOLD analysis project Ga0137403, IMG submission 122057) | Vadose zone soil fungal communities from Angelo Coast Range Reserve, California, USA - CZOMad2_1_16fungal (Hybrid Assembly) | ecosystem: Environmental > Terrestrial > Soil > Vadose zone... | reverse complement strand
CCTCCTGGCGCCGATCTACGCCGCGCTCGGCCGCTGGCCACGGCGCGCCTTCCTCGCCGCGGCGCTCTTCTCGATCGCCGTCCAGATGGTGGGCGCCTTCTACTACCAGGGGAGGAGCGACATCCTCATGTACCAGGGGCCGGGCCCGGACGAGCTGCGCGCCTGGCGGCTCGAAAACACGCCCTTCTGGGCCGACCTGCAATCCGGCCACGCCCCCATGCCGTTCCTGCACAAGGGGGTGCGCTGGGTGCGCGGCATGACTGGCGGCACTACTGGAAGTAGCCGTTGACGTCGACGATCACGTCGACCTGCCCGCCGGGGAGGTCGGCCTGCACCGTGAGGTGCCCGCGGCCCTCGTAGGAGAGCGGCACGATGGTGTTGTTCGACCGCGTCTGGCCGGCCCTCCAGTTGATCGCCGAGGTCCCTGGCGAGCCGTCGCCGCCGGGGAAGATCCGCAGATCGCCGGGCACCGTCGCATTGGTGATGGTGACGTTGATCGAGATCGCCCGGGCGGTCGCCGGGATGCCGCAGACGCCGGTGAAGGTGATCACCCGCTGCTCGCCCGGCGTGTAGGCCGGGCCGCCATAGGTCAGGTTGGCGGACTGGCGCGAGTCGGCGACCCGGCAGGGCGACAGGGTGAAGAAATGGAGCGGCGGGTTGGGCAGGGCGCAGCCGCCGCCGGTCACCGGTACCGCCCCCCGGCGCCGGCTGTTCTGGTGGAACTGCGGCCAGGGCAGCGCCCCGGCGACTCCGGCGTTCCAGACGTAGACTCCGAGGTCCGCCTCGCTGCCGGCGCTCGACCCCGAGGCGGCGATGACCTGCAGGTTGCCGTTGCCGTCCAAGTCCGCCACGGCGGCCCCGGCCACCGGGTGCCCGGTGGTGTAGGTGAGCTTGCCGCCATGGGTGCCGTCGTCCGAGATCGGGGTCCCGGTCTTCGAGAGGATCGTCACGTCGAAGCCGACGCCGCCGACCAGGATCGCCGGGTTGTTGGCGCCGATCTGCGCGATCGTCGGCTCGCCGATCACCACCGCGTCGGCGCCGCCGGCGCTCTTCGGCTTCACCTTGAAGATCTGGCTGCCGTTGCCCTTGAAGGCGTAGAGGAAGGCGGTGTCGTCGGTGATCACCACTTCGAGCGCCGCGTCGGTGTCCAGGTTGCCCAAGGCCGGCGAGCTGGCCGCATGGCCGCCCAGGGTGACGGGCCAGCCCGCGACGAGCGTGCCGTCGCGGTGCCAGGCGTGGAGGAGCTTGCCGGCAGCGGACATCGACTGGCCGGTGCCGATGACGATCTCCGGGCAGCCGTCGCCGTCGATGTCGCCCACCGCCGGCGACGACTGGAAGCCGACGATCTCCGGCGAGGTCGGGGCGAACTGCGGGAAGCCGGGGAAGTTGCTGCCGTTCGCCCGGAAGACCCAGAGGGCGCCGCCGCTCTTGGTGTCGACCGGCGCCCCCTCGAGGTGGCTGTCGGCGCCGATGATCACCTCCAGCTTGCCGTCGCCGGCGAGGTCGGCGAGGGCGGGCGAGCTCCACACCGTGTCGCGCACGAAGATCGGCCAGCCGGGGAGCGGCAGCCCGGTCGTCCCCTTCAGGGCATAGACGTTCGAGTTGAACGAGCCGAAGACGACGTCGTCCTTGCCGTCGCCGTCGAGATCGCCCAGGGCCGGCGTCGAGGCGACCCCGTTGGGCGAGCCGGGGACAGGGAAGGTCCACATGGGCGGGCCGCCGCTGGCGTGGAAGGCGAGGACCTCGCCGTTCCCCTCGCCGGGGACGGCGTCGCCGACGCCGATGACGATTTCGAGGACGCCGTCGCCGTCCAGGTCCGCCGCCGCCGGGCTGGAGTAGGGCTCCGCCGGCAGCGACTGCGGCCAGCCGAGGCGCACGTTGCCGGCGTTGTCGAAGACGTAGAGCCGGCGGTCCTCACAGGCCGGATTGCTGGTGTTCGAGTTGACGCAGGCGCCGACGACGATCTCCTTCGGGCCGCCGTTGTTGTCGAGGTCGACGACCAGCGGCTTGCCGAAGCGGACCACGCCGCCGCCGGTCACCAGCTTGGGGAAACCGGTATGGTTGGGGGCCGCCGTCTGGGCGAAAGCGGGGAAAGCGGAGAGGCTGAGCACCACGAGCCAGCCGCTGAAAAACGCACCCTGCCTGCTCATGGGATCTCTCCTCCTATCCCCGACAGGGAAAGGAAATCTCGGACGGAACCCGCCGCCGTCAGGCGGCGGGTTCCCGGAAGAGCCGAAGTACCAGGAGGCGGGATCTTACGTTGTGCTGAAGTAACCCGTCACGTCGATGATGATCTGCAGGTTGCCCGTGGCGACCATGGCGAAGACGATCCGCAGATCGTTGCCCGCCCCCGCCTTGAGCGGGACGATGGCGCCGTTGGCAAGGGCCGGCTCGTTGGCCATGTAGTTGACCGTCGAGACGACCGGGAACGGCACCGCATCGAGCGGCGCGATCCGCAGGTCGCCTGCCTGGGTGGGGCCGACCACGGTGATGTTGAGCGACGCCGCGGCGGCGTCGGACGGCACGCCGCAGAAGCCTTTCACCGTGACGTCGTAGGGACCGGGGCTCGTCCGCGCTCCGACCGGACCGTCGTCCGAGGTCGACGCGCCCTGGCCGTTGCGGGTGTCGATCAGCCGGCAGGGCGTCAGGGCATGATAGACGAACGGCCCTGCGGCCTGGGCGGGAATCGCCGCCAGGACGAGCAGAGCGGGCACGAACTTCAGGCACAGTTGGCGCGTCAAGGGCATACGCATGAGACCTTTCCTCCTGGAGCTACGAGAGCTGCCGGTTCGACGGCTGTCTTTTATCGACATTGTAGCACGATTTCTGGTTCACATCTCCCCCCGGTATAGGCACATCTCGGGCTTGGACGCGTCCAGGGGCAGGACCGGGTGGCAGAGGATCCTGGTCCCCCCCGCGGCCGGTCCCGTCTCCCGACCTCTATCTTTATCATAGAGATGGACCGCGACGCTGCCCGGCAACGGGGTCAACCAGTTCTTTCCCAACCCCTGAAGCTCGGCGACCGCGGTCGTCCCCTGCACGTTGGCGATCGAGACCCGGTGGCCCAGCTGGTCGAGCTGGATCAGCAGCCCGAGCGCCCAGGGCCAGGCGAAGTCGTGGGAGACCAGCCGCAGCGGCCGGCCGGCGAGCCCCCGGTCGGCGAGGTCCCGTTCGAGGCCCGCGGCGAAGGCGCCGACGCTCGCATCGCCCAGGTGGGGGATGGCGAGCGGCCGCGCCAGGAGGCCGGTGGCGAGGGCGAGCGAGAGGGCGAGGAGCCAGGCCTCGCGGTGCCGGGCCACGGCCCGCAGCGCCGGGAGGGCGGGGAGCATCGCGAGCATCGCGACCAAGGCGCGGAGGAGGACCGCGAGGACGGCCAGCCAGCCGACGGCGGCGACCGCCGAGAGCCAGAAGAAGACGTAGGGGACGATGTCGCCGTCCAGCTGGCGCGCCGCGGCGAAGGCCGCCGCCACGGTGAGCAGGCAGAGGGCGCAGAGCGCGGCGCTGTAGCGCTGGCCGCGCCGCGCCGCGAGCCCGGTACAGAGAGCGAGGAGGACGACCAGGACGGCCGACAGGCCGACCGCCGCCTTCGCCTGGCCCTCCCGGGGCACGCTGTTGACCGTCAACCCCCAGAGCGCGTGCAGCCAGGGGGCCGCCAGGTGCCGGGAGAGGCTGGCGACGATGGCGGCGGCCGGCGGATGGGCGCGTGGGGCGGTCGAGCTGTAGTGCGCCACCATGCGGCTGAGGTTGCCCGGCGCCCGGGTCAGCTCGTCGATCACCGTGGGGCTCCAGAAGAGCGCCAGGACGAGGAGCGAGACGGCGAAAGTTCCCAGGCCGGCGCCACGGCGCGGCGCGCGATCCCGTTGGCGCCAGGCCCGGAGCCCGGCGGTACCCGCTGTCGCGGCGAGCACCGCGACGACCGGTGGCAGGCTGGAGCCGTAGCCCTGGACGAGGAACGAGCCCAGGGCCAGGAGGAGCGGCCAGGCGCGGGCGCGGCCGGTCACCGCCGCCGCGGCGGCGAAGAGGAAGAGCGCAGCGGGGAGGACGATCAGGTACTGGCCCCAGTAGTTGAACAGGGTGGCGCTCTCGTAGTAGCCGAAATACGGGAGGGCGACGAACGGCGCGACCAAGAGGGCGGCGCCGCTGTCGAGCCAGCGGCCGAGGGCGTAGAGCATCCCGACGAGCGCCGCCCAGTTGACCAGCAGGCAGGTGAGCGAGAGGGCGAAGCGCCGGTGCGCGAAGAGCCGGTAGAGCGGGACCTGGAGATAGAGATGGGAGGGGCCGACCTGGTAGAAGCCGAAGCGGGAGGCCTGGCCGACCAGACGCTCGCCGCGGTCCGCCTCGACGACGCTGAGCTCGACGATGGCGAGGTCGCCGATCGAGTCATCCGTCTTCTGGGCCGCGGGCAGCCGGCGGGCGAGGCCGACGAGCGGCAGCGCCGCCGTCACCAGGGCCAGGGCGAGGAGGGAGCGCCGTCGGCGGTCCGCGGGGCGGTCCGCGGTCTCCGGCGCTCCAGCGGCTTGCGGCATTCGGCGAAAGACTACCACGGCCGGGGGGGCGTGCTATCGTACCGCGCCGGAAGGAGCAGTCATTGCCGGAAGAGCCGGTTCCCTCTGAGCTTTCGCTCAGCGTCATCATCCCCGTGTACAACGAGCGCTTCCTCGTCCGGGAGCTGGTGCAGCGTGTGCTCGCGGTCCACCTCCCCGGCATCCGGGAGATCGGCCTGGTGATCGTCGACGACGGCTCCCAGGACGGCACCCAGGCGATCCTGCGCGAGATCGCCGCCGCCCATCCGGACCGCATCGCCTACTTCGAGCACCCCAAGAACAGCGGCAAGGGCGCCGCCCTGCGCACCGGCATCGCCCATGCCACGGGCGACCTCATCGTCTTCCAGGACGCCGACCTGGAGTACGACCCGCGCGACTACGCCCGCCTCGTCCGCCCCTTCCTGGAGGACGGCGCCGACGTCGTCTACGGCTCGCGCTACCTGCCGAGCGACCGCCGGCGGGTGCTGAACCACCGGCACTCCCTCGGCAACCGCCTCTTGACCGGGCTCTCCAACTGGTTCACCGACCTCAACCTGACCGACATGGAGACCTGCTACAAGATGTTCCGGGCGCCGCTCCTGAAGTCGATCCCCATCCGATCGAACGACTTCGCGATCGAGCCCGAGATCACCGCCAAGGTCGCCAAGCGCGACTGCCGGGTCTTCGAGGTGCCGGTCTCCTACCTCGGCCGCACCTACCGCGAGGGCAAGAAGATCGGCTGGCGGGACGCCTGGAAGGCGGTCAAGGCGATGGTGCGCTACCGCCTGGTCGACGACCTCTACGCCGAGGACGAGTACGGCTCCCACATCCTGCACAGCCTGGAGCGCGCCCAGCACTTCAACCGCTGGATGGCCGAGGCGATCGCGCCGCACGTCGGCGCCCGGGTGCTGGAGATCGGCGCCGGGATCGGCAACATCACCACCTGGCTCCTGCCGCGCGACCTCTACCTGGCGAGCGACATCAACCCCTCCTATCTCGACTACCTGCACAACTTCGCCCTCGGCCGGCCCTATCTGGAGGTCGACCGCATCGACCTGGAGGACGTCTCCTGCTTCACCCGCTGGGAGGGGCGGTTCGACACCGTCGTCTGCCTGAACGTGCTGGAGCACGTGCGCGACCCGCACCTGGCCCTCGCCAACATGTACCGGGCGCTCGCCCCGGGCGGCCGGCTGGTGCTCTACGTGCCGCAGGGGCAGAGCCTCTATTCGACCCTCGACGAGCTCCTCGGCCACCGTTGCCGCTACGACAAGGCGATGCTCGAAGGCGAGCTCGCCGCCAACGGCTTCACCCTGGAGTCGATCCGCGACTTCAACCGTTCCTCGGTCCCCGGCTGGTGGTGGAACGGCAAGGTGAGGAAGCGCAAGAACTTCAACCGCCTGCAGCTCAAGCTGTTCAACGTCCTCGTGCCGCTCCTGCGCCATCTCGATCCCCATCTCCCCTGGCGCGGGTTGGGGATCATCGCGGTGGCGGTGCGGCCGTAGCCGCCAGCTCCCGGTAGATTTCGCGCCAGCGCGCGGCCGCCTGCCGCGGCTGCGGCTCCGCCGGCCCCCGCCATGGGGGGATCGTCCGTTCCCCCGCGACCACCGCCGCGGCGAGCGCGGCCAGGCCGGCCGCCCCCTCGGCGAGCGGCACGGTGAGCCCGCCGCCCCCCTCGCGCAGGCGCTCGCCGACCGCCCCCAGATCGAAGGCGAGGACCGGCACCCCCGCCGCCCGGCACTCCGAGAGGACCAGGCTGAACGACTCGGGGACGATCGAGGGGAGGAGGGCGAGGTCGATCCGGTCGCGGCGGAGGAGGGCGGGGAGCGCGCCGGGCCGGTAGTAGCCGCGCAACCGCACCCCCGCCCGGCGGAGGCGGGCGAGGAGCGCCGGGTCGCCGCCGCCGTAGGCGCTCCAGGCGAGGTCGGTCCCGCCGGCGGGGGCGAGCCGCGCCAACACTTCCAGGAAGATCTCGGCCCCCTTGTGCGGTTGGACCCCGCCGACCAGGGCGAGATGGCGGATCGGCCCACCGGGCGGCTCTCCGGGGAGCGGCCCACAAGTCGGTAGAGCGGGGGAGACGACCCAGCCCCGTCCGGGCAGCGGCCCGAAGAGATCGGCATGGGCCCGTTCCAGGAAGGGAGAGGAGAAGACCACCCCGGCCGCCGCGGCGAGGAGGGCGGCCCCCGCCGTGCGCCAGCGGCGCTGCAGCTCCGGCGTCGCCCCCAGGCAGGCGGCGCAGCGGGGGAGGTCGCGGCAGTAGTCGCAGAAACGCTGGACCGGCTGCTCCAGGAGGTGCGGGCGGGGACAGAACAGGGCGAAGTCGTGGAGCGAGAGGAGGAGCCCGAGACCGTTTTCCCGGGCGAGGGTGAGGAGCGACTCCGGCGGCAGGCCCGCCGCCCCCTCGACGTGGAGGAGCCGCGCCCCGACCCGTTCCGCCGCCCAGGCCACCGCGCGCTCGAAGGCCGGATCGCGCAGGGTCCGGGGCGGGAGCGGGGGAGCGGAGCGGAAGAGGGACCGCCGTTCCTCCCGGATGGCGACCTCCAGCCGGTAGCCGGAGGCGCCGCCGGACTCGAGCAGGGGATAGAGGCGGGCGATCCGGCCCAGGATCTCCTCGCTGGCGAGCCGCGCCTGCCACTGCACCTGGACCCCGCCGAAGCGCGGCTCCGGGGGGTAGGCCGAGAGCGCCAGTACCGGCACCGGGACGGCGGCGGTCCAGTCGTTCCTGGCCGGGCGGAAGGAGCGCCGGCGGCGCGCCTCCTCCAGGCGGTCGAGGGCGCGGTCGCGCGCCGCCCGCACCCCCTCGGCGCGCAGCACCCGGAGGCCCACTCCGAGCGTTCCGAGGCTCACCGCCCGCTCCTCCCGGCGAGCACCTGGGCGTAGACCGCCTCGATCGCCTCGGCGTGGTCGGCCAGGGAGGTGACGGGCGGCAGCGCCTGGCGCCAGCGGTCGACGATCGACGGATCGGCGATCAGCCGGTCGATCCAGCCGCGCAGCTCCGCGACGCTCCCCGGGGTGAACAGGGCTCCGCAGTCCCTGCCGGCATGGATCTCGGTCAGCGCCCCCAGCCGGCTGGCGAGGACTGGCACTCCGCAGACCATGGCCTCCCGCGCCGCCAGGCCGAACGATTCGAGCCCCAAAGAGGGGACGACGAGGAGGTCCATGTCGCCGAAGACGGCGGCCTTCGCGGACTCGGGGAAGCTGCCGGCGAGCCGCACCGCGGGCGGCAGTCCTCCGGCTTCGAGCTCTGCCTTGTACTCCGGGGAGATCGCGGGATCGCCATGGACGGTCAGGGTGGCCTCCCCGGGGTCGACGCCGCGGAAGGCGGCGACCGCCACGTGCGCCCCCTTGTGGGGCAGGAGCGAGCCCAGGAAGCCGAAGCGTAGCGGCCGCCGGGCCGGCGGGCGGGGGAGGCGCGTCTCGGCACCCGCCACCTCGACCCCGTAGGGGAGGACGTGCACGGCGGCGCCGCCCGGGGGGAAGAGGCCCCAGCGGCGGTAGTCCTCTTCAATCGCCCGCGAGCCCATGACGAAGGCCCGCGGCCGAGAGAGCGCCCGCCGGGCGAGCCGGCCGCGCAGGGCATAGAGGGCGGGGTTCCAGAGGCCGGCCGGGGGGCGCCCGGTGAGCGGCAGGCAGCGCGAGCATTTCCGCAAACCGGGGCCGGAGCAGAGCCGGCGGTCGCGGTCCAGGAGGTTGGCCCGGGCACAGGCGGCCCACCAGTCCTGCACCTGGTAGACGATCGGCACCCCAATACCGGCGCGGCGGGCGAGGCGGGGGAGGAGGGCGAGAGAGTGGCCGGCCAGGTGGTGGACGTGGAGGAGCTGCGGGCGGACCTCGGCGAGGAGCCGGTCGACGTCGGCGGCGAGGGTCCGGTCGTAGAGGGCATTCCTCGACAGCGGGTCGCGCTGGACGAAGTTGTTGACCACCAGCCGCACCCGGACCCCTTCGTCCAGGAGCTCGACCGCCTCTCCCAGCCGGCGTTCCGGCTCGGCGATGCGGGCATGGACCGTAACCTCGCGAAGCCCGGCCTGCCAGCGCGCCAGCCAGGCCGCATAGAGCTCGGTGCCCGCCTGGCTCCAGGGGGGCCAGCCGTGGACGACGTGGAGCACCCGGGCGGGAAGGCCGGCCTTCGCCGGCCGGCGGGGGGGACCGAGATCGGCGATCACCCGTTCGCGCAACGGCTTCAAGGGATCGGCGCGGAGGAAGGCGGCGACGGTCGCCATGTACTCGGGGTGGAGCCGGCGCAGGGCGCGGTGGGCGGCGGCCACCCGCTCGTCCCGCCCGGTGCCGAAGCTCCGCTGCCCCTCGTGGTAGATAAAGGTCGCGTCGTCGAGCCCATGGGCGAAGCCGGCCTTCAAGGCCCGCATGCAGAACTCGCTCTCCTCCCCATAGCCGAGCCCGAAGCTTGCGTGATCGAAGAGGCCGAGCTGGTCGAGCGCCTTCCTCTTTATATAGAGGCAGACGCCGACCCCGGTGGGGAGGCGGGGGTAGGCGCGGAGCGACCGCTCCTCGACCCGGCGGCCGAAGCTTTCGACGTCGAAGCCGGCGGGGAGGGCGTTGTTCTCCAGGAAGCGGGGGAGGGAGGCGAGGGTGGCGCTGTTCGAGAACGGGGTGACGGTCGCGATCTCCGGCGCCGAATAGGCCGCGGCCTGGAGCTTGGCCACCCAGCCGGCGGTGACCTGGGTGTCGCTGTTCAGGAGGATGACGTCGCGGTCCGAGGCCGCCATGCCGCGATTGACCGCCCCCACGAACCCCTGCCGCTCGGGGTTCCGGAGGAGGAGGATACAGTCCGGGTGCGCCGCGGCGGCCGTCGCCAGCCGCGTTTCGGTCTCCGCCGGTTGCGGTCCGTCGAGCACGGCGACCAGGCGGTCGCGGGAGAGGTCGGTGTGGGCGACGAGGCTCGCCAGGCAGCGCGCGAACGCTGCCGCCGCTCCATAGACGGGGACGATCACGTCGACCGGGCCGGGTGGCCGGTCGGGCGGGACCCCGGAGGGGTCGCCTTCGAGGCGGAGCGGCCGGTGTCGCATTGGTCCGGCACGGTATCACGGGCAGATCTGTACCAACGAGCCGGCTTTTTCCCTGGGAGCGCCGGCGGAAACCAAGGCACCGTCCCACCCGTAGAGGTCAGCAGGGGGACTCCATATGGAAGCCACAAGCCGTCCGGGTCGGATCGTCGGCGCGCTGATCCTGGCGCAGATGGTGGGTAGCGTGCTGGTGAACTTTGTGCTGACCGCGCCGCTCTTCGGCACGCCGGGCTTTTTGGTGAGCGCGGCGGCTCACCCGCGGCGGATCGGTATTTCCGTGCTCCTCGGGCTGGCCATCGGCGCGATTTCGCTCGCCATCGCGATCACCGCCTTTCCAGTCTTTCGGCCGCGCAGCCAGGCGATGACCCTCTGGTTTTTCGCGCTGGGCGTAGTGAGCCTCGCCCTGGCGGTCGTCGAACAGATGAACGTGATGTCCATGCTGTCCTTGAGCCAGGCCTATGCCAAGACGGGTGTCGCCGACCGCGAGTCGTTCCAGGCGCTGCGCGGCGTCGTGGCCGCGAGTCGGAATTGGGCGCACTTCGTCGGTCTGATCGTCGGCGGCTGCACGCACTTCGTGCTCTACGCCGTACTGTACCGATTCGCCCTCATTCCACGGGCGCTGGCCGCTTTTGGCCTGGTGGCGGTCCTGCTGCAAATTACAGCGGTCTCGATGCCCCTCTTCGGGCATGACGTGGTGTTTCCGCTGCTCGCGCCGATGGGGGTGAGTCAGCTGGCTCTGGCGCTTTGGCTCCTCACGAAGGGGTTTCGGGACGTGCCAGGGGAAAGATGAGGGTCGATCCCGTTGACCGGGGGTATTGAGCATTCGACAGAAGGGTGCAGTGCCCTAAGACGCCGGCCTTCTTCCTCGCCGACACGGTCACCTAAACAAGTTCTCCCCGGATTGGGTCTAGAGTCGGGAAACCACGGCTCCCATCCCCGGGAAGGAGGCACTCGTGACCCACCGTCCGATCTCTGCCGGCTCTCTCTTCGTCCTCGCCGGTCTTCTCTTCGCGGCCCGGCCTGCGGTCCTGCCGGCGCAGCCGGCGGCGGCGACGGGCCACTGCAACGTGATCGTCGACAACGAAGGGCATTCGGAAACCAAGGACGTGTCGGCCTTCCAGTTCCCCACCAGCGTCCGCTTCTTCATCCGCGCCACCACCCCCACCTGCTCGTCGGTCGTCCTGACCGCCTCCCATCCGAGCTGGATCCATATCCATGCCACGCAGGGGAACCACAAAGGGGTGAACGACGGCATCGCCTTCCAGGGATCGGGCGCCTTCGTGGTGGAGATGAAAGCCAATCCCGGCCCGTCCGGCCGCCAGTACGTCCTCCAGGTGCGGGACGCGACCTTCACCCGGCGGGTACAGATCTACCAGGGGATCAAACAGCCCTGCGTCAACACCTACACCGCACTCGACGCCTCCACCTGGCTGCGGACCGACCTGACCCCGGGCTACGTCATCCTCAGCCAAAACTTCCCGGCGCCCTCGCCGCCAACAACGGCCCCCTATCCGATCCAGTTCCGCTTCCGGGACACCACCCATTGCGCGGCCTATCCGGTCGTGATGTACCACTCGACGAACGACTTCCAGGCCGAGGTCTTCCGTACCGGGAACGACTACCTGGTGCGCTCGCGGCCCGTGCCGCCGAGCGACAACGGGGCGGCGGCGGTCCTCCGCATGCAGACCGGCCTGTCGGGTGTCGCCACGATCCTGACCCGCAAGCTCGCGGAGCTGCCCCCCGACCTCCAGGTCTCCAAACAGACGATGGACCTCGACTTCGTGTCGATCGGCAGCTCGGGAGGCCAGGTGGAGATCTCCGGCCACGTGAAGCGGCCTCACAACAACCCCAACCGCGGCTGCATCTTCGCACCGGCCCTCTACCGGAGCTCGGACCCGGCGATCCAGGTGAGCCCCGAATCGGGCTGCAAGGCGAGTGATCCCGACGCCGGGACGCTGGTGATCCGCGCCCTGCCCAACACCCAGCAGGCGCGCTACAGCCTCGTCTTCACCGGCTGGGGATACGCGTTTTGGGTGATCCAACCGGGGGGCGGGTAGTACCATCGAGCCGGCGTAGGACTCTTGGCAGTTTTTGCCAAAAACTGCTACGCTGAGGAACCAGCAAGGAGGCTTCCTATGACTACGCTCAACATCTCGCTCCCTGAAACCATGCGATCGTTTGTCGAGGAAGAGGTTACCGCCGGCTCCTACAGCACTGTCAGCGAATACATCCGGACGCTCATCCGGGAGGCGCAGGACCGGAAAGCGCGAGAGGAGCTGGAAAGAAAGCTCCTCGAGTCCTTGGGAGGGGAAGCGCGGGAGATGGGCGCCAAGGACTGGGAAAAGCTGCGGGCCAGGGTGCGCCAGCTGGCCGTTGAGACGCGACGCTCGTGAGTCGGCGCCTGTTCGTCCAACGGCTTGCCGAAGACGACTTGGCCGAACAGGCTGGCTACATCGCAGGCGATAGTGTCGACACCGCTCTTCGCTTCCTCACGGCTGCGGAAGAAGCCTTCGCCCGCCTCGCCGCCTTCCCGGAGATCGGTAGGCGCCGCAAGTTCCATCATCCTGACCTCGCCGGGGTGCGCTCCTGGCCGGTTCCAAAGTTCGAGAAGCACGTGATCTTCTATCGCCTCACCGAGACCGGTGTGGAGGTCCTCCGGGTCGTGCACTCTGCACGCGATCTGGACAGCATTCTCGGCTACGAAGACCGGTGAGATCGCCGGGAAGCAAACAGGGCTAGAGGTCGGGTGGGGGTCCCTGGGAGCGCCGGCGTCCCGCCGGCTGGGTGGGAGGGGGAAGAAGAAGCCGGCGAGGACGCCGGCGCTCCCAGGGAGACCCGCGGCGACAAAGTAGCGGCGTGCGGAGCACCCCCCTCCTGTCCTCCCCCCAGACCCAACCTCCCCCGCCCCAGGGGGAGGGACGCGGTAGCGGGCGCTGGGCGGCCACCGCGCCAGTGGAGACACGACGGTCGGGTTTCCAGGCCCTCGGGAGGAGTTTGTAGACACTACGAGCGGCCGTCCAGATACAAACGCCCGGCTTGGAGACACTACGGCGGGCGTTTGAGACACAGGAACCCCGCCTGGAGACACTACCGAGGGTCTTGGAGACACTAGAATCGCCGCTGGAGACACTACCGAAGGCGCTGGAGACACAAGAATTCGAGCCGTAGAGTCTCCGGACTTTCTGGTGTCTCCAGTCGACTTCCTAGTGTCTCCACGCCCTTCGCTAGTGTCTCCAGTGGACTTTCTCGTGTCTCCAGCGCGTTCCGTAGTGTCTACAGACCCAACTCTTGTGTCTACAACGCTTGCCGTAGTGTCTCCAGCGGCGATCCTAGTGTCTCCAGGACCGTTTCTAGTGTCTCTACGACCTACTCTTATGTCTATAGCGGGGGCCGTAGTGTCTCTACGACCGGTCCTTGTGTCTCAGAGAGGTGCGACTGGGGCGTAAACCTGGAGGTTTGTGTCTCTCCCCGCCGGGTCCACCTCTTGCTGTACGCTACGACCGCTATGGCCAACCCCAGCCGAGAGACGATCTGCGTGACCGGGGGAGCCGGGTTCATCGGCTCCCATGTGAGCGAAGCCTTCCTCGCCGCGGGGCACCGCGTCCTGGTGATCGACGACCTGTCGGGCGGCCGGCGGGAGAACCTGCCCCCGGAGGCCGAGCTCCACGTCCTGGACATCCGTTCGCCCGAGGCATCCCAGCTGATCGAGACCGCCGGCGTCTCCGTCCTCGCCCACTTCGCGGCGCAGATGGACGTGCGCCGCTCGGTGGCCGACCCGGTGTTCGACGCCGAGGTGAACGTTCTCGGCAGCCTGAAGCTCCTGGAGGCGGCGCGCAAGGGCGGCGTGCGCCAGGTGCTTTTCGCTTCGACGGGGGGAGCCATCTATGGCGAGCAGGACGTCTTTCCGGCGACCGAGGACCACCCGGCGCGGCCGGTCTCGCCCTATGGGGTGGCGAAGCTCGCGGTCGAGCGCTATCTCTTCTTCTACCATACGGCCTACGGGCTCGACGCCACCTGCCTGCGGTACGCCAACGTCTACGGCGAGCGCCAGAACCCGTACGGCGAGGCCGGGGTGGTGGCGATCTTCCTCGACCGCCTGCTCGCCGGCCGCACCCCGACGATCAACGGCCCCGGCCTCCAGACCCGCGACTACATCCACGTCTCGGACGTGGTGCGCTCCAACCTCGCCGCCCTCGGCCGTCCCGGCTTCCACGTCTACAACGTGGGGACCGGGATCGAGACCGACGTCAACGAGCTGTACACAGAGATCGCCCGCGCGGTGGGGAGCCAGGCTCCGGCGGAGCATGGCGCCGCCAAGGCCGGCGAGCAGCAGCGCTCGGTGATCGACGCCGCGTTGGCCCATCGCGAGCTGGGCCTCCCCGCGCCCCTGCCGCTCGCCCAGGGCCTCGCCCGGACCGCCGCCTGGTTCCGCGAGCGGGCCGGGGTGGCCGTGGGGTAGGGAGGGGCGAGCACCAGCTCGACTTCGCCTCTAACTGAGCGGAATGGGCGTGGGCGGCAAGGTGGAGGCGTTCCCCGCGATGGCATTGTTGCCGAACGAGTACACGATGCCTCCGGTCGTGTAATTGACCCCCGTTGCATTGTTGGTGATCGTCACGTCAGTAATGCGCAGGACCGCGGTCGCTCCGACGGCGACCACGCCGCCGCCGCCGTTGTGCGACACCTGACTGTGCTCGACGAAGACCGCAACCGGTCCCCCCGAGACTGCCTCCGAACGGATACCAGCCCATACGTTCTCCGTGGACACGCTGTTGCGGACGGTCACCGTCGAATTGTCGTACGCTCGGATGCCGTAGTTGTTGTTGTTGACGTTGACGTTCTCGATCATGGCCACGGCCTTGGCCCCCGACCCCGGCTGGATGAAGATCCCCGCGTTGCTACCGGTAGAAATGCCGGCGACGTTTTTCGTGATGATGCTGTTGCGTACGATCAGGTTGGAGGTCCCCGTGCCTTGTGGCACAAAGGCAATGCCGTTGACGCCATTCTTGATCGTGCAATCGTCGACGACCAGGGTGATGCCTGTGGTCTGGACTTGGATGCCGTTGCCCCCTGGGGCATTGATGTCCAAACCTTTGAGCAGCACCTGCCCTCCCGTCTCAGGTGCGATGTTCAGGATGCCGGTGATGCCGGCCCGGGCGCCGGCGCCGATGATCGAAAGCGACTTGAAGATATACATTTGAGAGAATTGAGCATCTTCGTCCAGGGCGTCGAGCACATACACTTCGCCGCCGATGGTGACTTGGCTGGCGCCGCGACTGAGGGTCTGGCAGGGGAGCGCCCGGGTGCAAGGGTTCGCATCGCTGCCAGCCCCGGAGACGAACGTGAACGGAGACTGGGCCTCGGCGTGAGCACAGACGAAAAGGAGAGAGAGCAGCCCCAGGAGGAACGTCGGCAGATAGCGCTTTGCGGTCATTGGGATCTCCTTGTACCCGGATCGGGTGGGTCTATCGCGAAGGACGGAATGCTTCGCGCGAGCCTGGAAGAGCAACCGCTCTGCCAGCCTGGGCCGTTGGTCTCGCTGACCGATAAAGCTCCATCGGCCAAGGGTTTAGGTGTGCGGCCCAGGAAGCCGTGGTGGCTCCACGGCGGAGCCACTCCAGGGGTCGGTGGCTCCACGATGGAGCCACCGGGGGAGGACCTGCCCCAAGCGGCCGAGCTCCAGGTCCTGGACGTCCGGCTCACCACGGCGACCGCCTGATCGTCACATCGCTGTCCTTCCTATATTCTCAACTTGCGGTAGGCTGGGGCCGCGGCCGGTCAAGTTCGTTCGGCCGTGATGGACGGGAGCCTACCCATGATGACTTCAACCCGATCCCGAGCCCTCCTCTTCGCCTCCTTCCTCCTCCTGAGCGGCCTGGCCGTGCAGCGCGCCGTCGCCTGTGAGACCGCCGGGAACCCCTTCGTCGTCGTCGTCGACCGCCAGGTGCGGCTCGGCCAGGTCGCCGTCTATGCGGTGGGCGACGCGACCACCTATTCGATCCACTGCGCGCCGCCCAACAGCCCGATCTACTGGTCGAGCACCAAGGACGGCGTCGGGACCGGCGAGGTCCAGGTCTACTATGGCCAGAACACCGACGCCAACGGCCACTGGTCGGCCGCCACGAGCCCCTGGACCGCCGCCTATCTCGGGCACTGGACGAAGACCGCCGAGGTCGGCGCGAATTCGGTTTCGGTCGCCTTCGACATCACCCCGAAGCTGACGGTTAACAGCTTCGTCGACTCGATCAACGGCACCCCCACGGCGACGGTCGGCCAGTCGACGACCTATACGATCACCGGCGCGCCGCCCAATACGCAGATCTACTGGTCGAGCACACGCAACAACGTCTCGACTGGCGAGGTGAACGCCGACTACGGCCAGGTCACCGACGCCAACGGCAACTGGACGGCGACGGCCGGCTCGCCGTGGACGAGCGGCCTGGTTGGCGGCTGGACCAAGACGGCGACCTTCGGCAATCCGGCGAGCCCCACGGCGCCCAACGCCACCGTCGGCTTTCAGGTGATCTCCTCGTGCGAGATCTTCGGCCCCTCCTCCGGCACGACGGGGAGCAACAGCTTCTCGAGCCACGCCGGCGCCTACGACTGGCCGATCAACCACTGCCTGATCGACGACGGTGCCGACCGCATGGCCGCCATCGGCGCCCACGTCGCCCGCATCCTGTTGAGCGCCGACTGCAACTCCCAACAATCGCTGACCGGCGCCTTGAACAGCGCCGAGATGCAGGAGGCGATCGGCAATCCCAACCTGACGACGATCGTCCTCACCGTCTTCGACAAGTCGACCTGCGGCAACAACGCCACAACCTATGTCGACCCGTCGCTCTATCCGAGCAGCACGGTGTCCGCCGACTACCAGGGCCTCACCCAGCAGCTCTACTCGCTCTACCACGGTAGCGGCAGGACGTTCATTCTCGACAACTGGGAAGGGGACAACGCGGTCTACTGCGGCTATGCCTACGGCTACGCGACCGACGCCGCGACCCGCGCCGCCTGCGACGCCAACTATCCGGTCTCCTACAAGGGGGTGACCGACGCCAACGCCGGGATGTCCGGCTTCACCGGCTGGCTCCAGTCGCGCCAGTCGGGCATCGCGGCCGGCCAGAGCTGGGCAGCCGGGCAGGGGCTGACCGGCGGCATCCAGGTCTACTATGCGGTCGAGTTCAACATCGTCCACGCCCTGCAGAACGCCGGCTTCGAGAGCGTCTTGAACAACGCGCTGCCCGCCGTGGCCCACGACTACGCCTCCTACTCGGCCTACGAGAGCACGAACGTCAGCGCGGCGCAGCTCCAGACCGATCTCGACGACCTGCGCGACAACGTCCTCCACACCTCGAACATCATCATCGGCGAGTTCGGCTACTCGGAACAGCTCTACACCCCGCAGCAGGTGCGCCAGATGAGCGACGCCGTCCTGAACACGGCGATCAACTGGGGAGTGCCCTACATCTTCCAGTGGGTGGTCTTCGACAACGCCGACTACGGCCTCTACGACTTCAACGGCCAGGGGCAGGCCATGGCCTGCTACTTCGAGAACCGGCTGCCGGGTGGGGGCTACCCGATTGGGAGCTGCAACTAGGGGTCGGGGCTCTTACGGCCCTTCGAAGAAGCCTCGAAGGGCCAGCTCGAACCGCCGGAACGAGGCGCAGCGCTGGAGGGCCAGGTCGAGGTCCATGCGGGCCGCGAAGGCCGGTTGATCGCCGACCGGGACGTAGCGTCGACCTCTCATGTTCTGGCTCAGCCGCTGCTTGGCTCCCCGGATCGATTCCGGATTCTCGGGTGCACTGGCATCCTCGCGGATGCCGCGGAAGCCGCGCAGACTGTCCTTGCTCCCCAGAAACCAGGCTTCGAGTTCTCGCTGGGCGACCACAACGGCAGATGGAAGCCTCGTCACCTGACGGCAGCGAGCGAGCAGGGAGGCCTCAAGCTGGAGTGGATCGCCGTCATCGGCGTCCAGCAGGAGGAGGACGGCAGAGATATCGCCGCGATCACGGAGGCCCTGGATTACCGCACGCTCAAGTTCCCCCGGGCGGACCACTTTATAGCGTCCGACCCGGAACGGCCGTGCAATCCGGATATCGAACCGGCCGAGCCGAGCGAGCAGGCGCCGCAGAAGGAGCGGAACCGCCTCCTCCTCTGACTGACCTTCGACGAAAGAGAGGATCGCCCCGCTCATTTCCCGGTATGTGAGACAGCCGCAGCAAACAGGTCAAGACGCTCGGCCGCTTCCGCCGCGGCCGCAGCATCCTGGTTCAGCTCGTTGCTCCGCAGCAGCTCCCCGGGAGTGTAGAGGTGCTCGCGGATGGCCTGACGGCTCGCCTGCGCGAGCGGCGCGATCGAGGTCCTGCCGTGCGCCATGGTCACCACCCGGATTTGCTCGTCGGAGAGCTCCTTGGCGTCCAAGATATCCGGGCTGTGGGTCGTGATCAGCACCTGCCGGTCCTCTGCCGCGTCGAGCAGAACCTGGAGCACGAGCTCCGCCACCGCCGGGTGGACCGTCGCCTCCGGCTCCTCGATCGCCACGAGGGAGGGGCGCTGCGGCTGGTAGATCGCGAGCAGGAGACCGAGCAGACGGAGCGTCCCGTCCGACATCTCCCAGGCGTCGAAGGTTTCCGGATACTCCTTCCCGACATCCTGGACGAACTCGATTCCCAACCGGTCTCCCAGCTTCCGCGATTGGACCTTGCGAAGCCCGGGAACCGCTCTGGACAGCAGCTGGTTGAGGCGTTCGTAAGCGTCGAGTCGCTCGGCAAGCCGCGTCAGGACTTGCGCTGCGTTCTCTCCAGAGAATTCGAGAGGACCGCTTCGGGTGGGCCTGGCGGCATGGAGCGAAGCCGGGTTGATCGAGTAGAGCTGCATACCGGTGAGGAAGTCGTAGACGGGGCGGAATTCCTCGGTGGCCGAGGCCACGGCAAGACCCAGGCGATCGGGCTGAATCTGCGCTCGGATGCCCGGGATCTCGCGCTTGAACTCACCCTCGGCCACCTCGAACACCTGCTCCCTGCCGGCGCTCTCGACCCGGCACAGCTCGTGCGTCACCAGCGGCGCGCCCGACGGGTCGAACGCAACCTCGAAGGCGTAGTCCGCGCAATGCCGATCGCCGAGGTCGAGCCGGAAGCGGAAGCCCGTCCTGGAGTAGAGCGACTCCCAACGTGGAGCCATTCTGGTTCCACCTCCCTGGGACCTGGCGGCTTCAGCCGGCGAGTCGAGCAGGCAGGACTTGACGAAACCGAGGCTCGCGAGGAAGTTGCTCTTCCCCGATCCGTTGGCGCCCACCAGCACGGTGAACGGCTCCAGGTCCACGACCGCGCGGCCGATGCTCCTGTAGTTGCAGATCTGGACCTGGCGGAGCCTGGGTGTCATGGGAGTCGTCTCCTGGCGGCAGACTAGCAGCGCCGGTGCCGGGGGTAAAGCACAGGGCGTCCGGGGCCTGCGGAGACGTCCCGCGGTCCCCGTGGCCTGCGAGGCCGTATCGTTACGACCTGGGGCGTCTCTACCACCTCCGGCGTGCGATGGTGACGGCGGGGGGCGTCTCCGGCGTGGCGGCGGGGGAATCCCCCTCCCGCCCCCCTCTGTTGCAGAAACTGGCACCCTCCGGCGAGCCGGCCCACGCCCTCGCGGACGAGCGGTGCAACTCCCTTGTACAGAAGGGATTAACGGAGCTTGTGACCGGCGGTCACAAAGTGCTAGACTCCGTCTGAGGCGAACTCATGGCCCTGAAAGTCCTGGAAGACAAAGACACCTCCAAGATCATCGGCGAGAGCTGGGTCACCGCCCGCTTCGAGGACCTGGAGGACTGGGCGCAGCGCAACTCGTTCTGGCCCTTCCCCTTTGGCACCGCCTGCTGCGCGATCGAGTTCATGTCGACGCTCTCCAGCCACTACGACGTGGCCCGCTTCGGCTCCGAGGTGGTGCGCTTCTCGCCCCGGCAGAGCGACGTGCTGCTGGTCGCCGGCACCATCAACGACAAGATGGCCCCGGTCCTCAAGAAGATCTACGACCAGATGGCCGACCCCAAGTGGGTGATCTCGATGGGCGCCTGCGCCTGCTCGGGCGGCTTCTACCGCGCCTACCACGTCATGCAGGGGATCGACGAGATCATCCCGGTCGACGTCTACGTCCCGGGCTGCCCGCCCACCCCGGAGGGGCTGATGTACGGCATCCTCCAGCTGAAGGAGCGGGTCTCCCGCGACCGCAAGAAGCACCGCGCCCTCGTCGCCCGCGCCGCCGGCCAAGCACAGGAGGAGATTTCCGACCGTGTCGACGCTCGCCCCGCCTCTGCCTGAGACCGCCTCCGCCCCCGTGGCCTGGGACGCGGTCCGGGAGAAGTTCCCGGCGGGGAGCATCATCCCTCAGGAGGGGCTCGACCAGCCGACCTGGATCGTCCGCCGCGAGGTCCTCCTGGACCTCGCCCGCGAGCTGCGCGACAACCCGGCGACCCAGTTCGACCTGATGCTCGACCTCTGCGGGGTGGACTTCCCCGACCGCGCCCCCCGTTTCGACGCCGTCTACCATCTTTACTCGGTCCCCAACGCCAAGCGGCTGCGGCTCAAAGTCCCGGTGGGGGAGGACCAGCCGCTCCCCAGCCTCATCCCGGTGTGGAAGGCCGCCAACTGGTTCGAGCGCGAGCTCTACGACATGTTCGGCCTCCAGGTCACCGGGCACCCCAACCTGCGGCGCATCCTCTGCCATGAGGGCTTCCAGGGCTACCCGCTGCGCAAGGACTACGACGCGGCGCGGCGCTGGATCCTGACCGAGGACAAGATCTACCAGCCGCATTTTGATCTGCCCGCCGGCGCGGACGACATGTTCGAGCGGATGACGGTCAACATCGGCCCGTCCCACCCGGCCATGCACGGCACCTTCCGGCTGATGGCGGTTTTGGACGGCGAGACGATCGTCGCCTCGGACGTCGAGATCGGCTACCTCCACCGCTGCTTCGAGAAGATGTCGGAGACCCACAACTGGCAGCAGGTCATCCCCTACACCGACCGGTTGAACTACTGCTCCTCGTTCATCAACAACGTCGGCTACTGCCGGACGGTCGAGCAGCTGCTGAAAGTCGAGGTGCCGCCCCGGGCGGTGTGGGCGCGGACGATCCTCTCCGAGTTCTCGCGCATCATGGATCATTGCGTGTGCAACGGCTCGACCCTCGTCGACGCCGGGGCGCTGTCGAACTTCTGGTACTTCTTCCAGCCGCGCGAGGAGATCTACGGCCTCTTGGAATCCTGCTGCGGCGCCCGCCTGACCGTCTCCTACGGGCGGATCGGCGGCCTGTCGCAGGACCTGCCGCCCGACTTCATGGAGCGCAGCCGGCGCCTGCTGGAAATCATCCCGCCGTTCATCGAGGACGTCGAGAAACTGATCGACAAGAACCGCATCTGGCAGGACCGCACGGTCGGCATCGCCGCCCTCTCGGGGGAGGAGGCGGTCAACTGGGGCTGGACCGGCCCCTGCCTGCGCGCCTCCGGGGTTGCCTACGACGTCCGCCGCGCCCACCCCTACGACCTCTATGACACGGTCGACTGGGAGGTCCCGGTGCTCTACGGCGGCGACGTCTACGACCGCTACCGCATCCGCATGCTGGAGATCCGGCAGTCCTTGAAGATCATCCGCCAGCTGCTCGATCGCGGCATGCCGGAAGGCCCCTTCATCACCGACGACCCGCACGTCGCCCTGCCGCCCAAGGAGGCCTGCTACAACCAGATGGAGGCCATGATCTACCACTTCAAGCTGATCATGGACGGCATCCAGGTCCCGGCCGGCGAGGTCTACTCGATGGTCGAGGGGGCGAACGGCGAGCTCGGCTTCTATACCATCAGCGACGGGAGCTCGCGGCCCTATCGGATCAAGGTGCGGCCCCCCTGTTTCCCGATCTTCTCGGCTTTCTCGCGCCTGATCAACGGCGGCTCGCTCTCCGACGCCATCGTCTCGCTGGGCGGCCTGAACGTCATCGCCGGAGAGCTCGAACGATGAGCCAGCCCCTCGCCTCGGACCCCATGCCGTCGATGCCGTCGACTCCGCCGCCGGGCCGGCCGGTCCTGAAGAACCCGTATCCGCCGCACCCGACCTCGACGCGGCCCTACCGGCCCGGCCTGGCCGAGCGGCTCTACCTGCCGCTCCTCTCGGGGCTCATGGTGACGATGCGGCACTTCTTGAAGAACCTCTTCGGGGCCAAGATGTACACCATCCAGTACCCCGAGGAGCGGCGCGACTACAGCCACCGGTTCCGCGGCCACCACATCCTGACCACCCGGCCCGACGGCTCGGTGCGCTGCGTCGCCTGCTTCCTCTGCGCCCAGGCCTGCCCGGCCGAGTGCATCCAGATCGAGGCCGGCGAGCACCCGGACGTCAACATCGAGAAGTATCCGGTGGTTTACGAGATCGACATGCTGCGCTGCATCTTCTGCGGCTACTGCGTGGACGCCTGCCCCGAAGAGGCGATCATCATGAGCAACAACTACGACATGGCCTACTTCACCCGCGAGCAGTCGATCGTCGGCAAGGGCGACCTCATGAAGCCGTTTACCTTCGACGAGAACCTCCTGGGCTACCGCCCCCGCTACCCGGAGGAGGAGGCCAAGCGGGCGAAGATGCGGCGGGACGCCTTCAACCTGGTCGACGAGGCGAAGAAGGCCCGGGCCCGGGAGGAGCTGGCGGCGGCGACCGCGGCGAAAGCCGGCGCCGGCCGGTAAGGTAGGGAACGCCGGTGGAAATCCCCACCCCGGGAGACGGGGAGAGATGCCGGTAACTCTGTTACGATATTGGCAATGAATCGAGAACGCGGGGCCGGCCCTCTCCGGGGGAGGCCTCAAGGAAGACAGATCTGAATCCGACCTAGCCCTACGGCTAGGTCTTTCGTCGTAGGCCTGAGGAAAACTGGAATGAGCACCACGGTCGCAGAAAACGAAAAAACCGCGGTCGAGCCGACCAAGCTGGACGAGGTGGTCATCCGCTTCGCCGGCGACTCCGGCGACGGCATGCAGCTGACGGGGAACCAGTTCAGCACCACCTCCGCCCTGATGGGCAACGACCTCTCGACCCTGCCGGACTTCCCGGCCGAGATCCGCGCCCCGCAGGGCACCCTGCCCGGCGTCTCCGCCTTCCAGGTGCGGATCGCCGACTATGACATCCACACCCCGGGCGACGCCCCGGACGTGCTGGTGGCGATGAATCCGGCGGCCTTGAAGAAGGAGCTCGAGGACCTGAAGCCCAACGGGGTGATCATCGTCAACCTCGACGAGTTCAACCAGCGGAACCTGACCAAGGCCGGCTACGCGGCGAACCCCCTGGAGGACCACAGCCTCGACAAGTACCGGGTGTTCAGGGCGCAGATCGGCACCATGAACCGCCGGGCGCTCGAAGGCAGCGGGCTCGACAACAAGAGCCAGGAGCGCTGCAAGAACTTCTTCGCCCTGGGGATGGTCTACTGGCTGTTCAGCCGTCCCCTGGAGCCGACCATCGAGTATTTGAAGAAGACCTTCGCCAAGAAGCCGGAGCTGGCCGACGCCAACATCAAGGTCCTGAAAGCGGGCTGGAACTTCTGTGACATCACCGGCCTTTTCCAGGTGCGCTACGAGGTCGATCCGGCGCCCCTGCCGGCGGGGACCTACCGCAACATCCATGGCAACTCGGCCCTGGCGATCGGCCTCGTCGCCGCGGCGCAGCAGAGCGGCCGGCCGCTCTTCCTGGGCGCCTACCCGATCACCCCGGCCTCGGACGTCCTCCACCAGCTCTCGACCTACAAGAGCTTCGGGGTGACGACCTTCCAGGCCGAGGACGAGATCGCCGCCATGTGCGCCACGATCGGCGCCGCCTTCGGCGGCGCGCTCGCCGTCACCACGACCTCCGGCCCCGGCATCGCTCTCAAGTCCGAGGCGATGAACCTCGCCATCCAGGTCGAGCTGCCGGTCATCATCTGCGACGTCCAGCGCGGCGGCCCGTCGACCGGCCTGCCGACCAAGACCGAGCAGTCGGACCTCCTGCAGGTGATGTTCGGCCGGAACGGCGACTCGCCGCTCGCGGTCATCGCCGCCGCCTCGCCCAAGGACTGCTTCGACGTCGCGATCGAAGCCTGCCGCATCGCCTTGAAGTTCATGGTGCCGGTGGTGCTCCTCTCGGACGGCTACATCGCCAACGGCTCGGAACCCTGGAAGCTGCCCGAGGTGGTCGACCTGCCGGATCTCACCCCGCACTTCCGCACCGACCCCGAGGGTTTCCAGCCCTACAGCCGCGACCCGGCGACCCTGGCGCGGCCGTGGGCCATCCCCGGCACGCCGGGCCTGGAGCACCGGATCGGCGGCCTGGAGAAAGAGGACGTGACCGGCAACGTCTCCTACGACCCGATGAACCACGAGAAGATGGTTCACCTGCGGGCCGAGAAGGTGGCGCGGATCGCCGACGACATCCCCGACCTGGAGGTGGTGGGCGACGCGACCGGCGAGCTGCTGGTCCTGGGCTGGGGATCGACCGCCGGCGCCATCACCGGTGCGGTCAACGTCGCTCAGCGCGAGGGGCTGCCGGTCTCCCGCGCTCACCTGCGTTATCTGAATCCCTTCCCCAAAAACCTGGGCGAAGTGCTACGGCGCTTCGACCGTGTGCTCCTCCCGGAGATGAACCTGGGCCAGCTCGCCCTGCTCATCCGCGGCCGGTATCTCAAGGACGTCATCACGTTCAGCAAGGTGCAGGGCCGGCCGTTCACCCGGACGGAGATCTACAACAAGATCCGCGAGATCCTGGAGCCTGTCAGCCATGTCAACTGAAGCGCAAGCCACTCGACCCGCCCTGACCAAGAAAGACTTCCAGACCGACCAGGAGGTCCGCTGGTGCCCCGGCTGCGGGGACTATGCGATCCTCGCCGCGGTGCAGCAGGTCTTCCCCGAGCTGGGGATTCCCAAGGAGCAGTTCGTGGTGGTCTCCGGCATCGGCTGCTCCAGCCGTTTCCCCTACTACATGGACACCTTCGGCTTCCACTCGATCCACGGGCGGGCGCCGGCGGTAGCGACCGGCCTCAAGATGGCCCGTCCGGAGCTCGAAGTGTGGATCGCAACCGGCGACGGCGACGCCATGTCGATCGGCGGCAACCACCTGATCCATACGCTACGGCGAAACGTCGGGGTCAAGATCCTGATGTTCAACAACCGCATCTACGGTCTGACCAAGGGGCAGTACTCGCCGACCTCCGAGTTGGGGAAGAAGACCAAGTCGACCCCCTCGGGCTCGGTCGACTATCCCTTCAACCCGCTGGGCCTGGCGATCGGCGCCGGCGCGACCTTCATCGCGCGGAGCGTCGACATCTTCGGCGCCCACCTGAAAGAGACCCTGCGCCGCGCCGCCAAGCACAAGGGGACGGCCTACATCGAGATCTACCAGAACTGCAACATCTTCAACGACCACGCCTTCACCTACATGACCGAGAAGGACGTGCGCGACGACTCGACCCTCTACCTGGAGCACGGCAAGCCCATGGTCTTCGGCAAGAACAAGGACAAGGGCATCCGGATGCGCGGGACGGAGATGGAGGTGATCGAGCTGGGAAGCAACGGGTTGTCGGAGGCCGACTGCCTGGTGTGGGACGAGACGCTCGAAAACCCGGCAACCGCCTTCATGGTCTCGCAGCTCGTGCCGCCGCACTTCCCGACCCCCATCGGAGTGTTCCGGAGCGTCGAAACCCCGGCCTACGAGACGCGGGTCGCCGATCAGATCCACCAGGAGGTGGCGAAGAAGGGCCCCGGCGATTTGGACAAGCTGATCCATTCGGGCGACATCTGGACGGTGCACGCGGACCATACGATCAGCTGAGGTGCAGGCGCCCGGCGAAAGCCGGGCGTTTCTTGTAATGGGGTAGAACAAGGGGCACTATTTCGTGACCACGACCGTCTTTGCTAGCCGGTCACCGACTCGCTCCCCCTGGGTGAGCAGGAAAATCACCTCAACAAGCATGATGATCATGGAAACGATCGGCGCGAGGACATAGCCCAGCAGAGGGATGATCATCAATGCGGGGCCAATCGCAATGGGCAGGTTTCGCAGCACGAGCGCACCCTTGCTTGCTGGGCTCCCGTCCTTGCCGATCACCTTGAGCCCGAGGAGGAGCTTGCCGAGGCTCGCTCCAGTAATATCGCGCAGCAGCCAATAGGGCGTAAGGAGGAGGCCGACCAGGACGGCTCCGACGATCGGAATCAATCCAAACAAACCTGCGAGAAGGGCTGGAAGGAGGTCGATGAGATAGCCGGCGGCCCGTACCCCTTTGTCCGCACGTACCTGCGTACCAGCCTGCTCTTGAGGCAGGCCCGGCATCGTGAGAGGTGGTGGCAGCGGCTGACTCTCTGGTACGCTCATGGGGACTTTCCTTTCTGACTCGCTCGGTTTCCCGAACAGGGTTTTGGTATCCCTTATAGGGACCCTGAACGGAAGTCCTTTGTTTAGCCGGGACAGAATCGAGTACTCCACGGCGGGCCGAAGCGCATCCTACCTGGTTGTGCTGCGAGGTCGAGGAGCCACTGGCGAAGCCCCGAGCGCTTCGCCGGCCCCCCCTCGTTCACGGAAGGCCGACGACCGTCACGTTGCCGTAGGTGGCGGCGAGCCTGCTCAAGTCTGCGACGTCAACTGTCAGGGCGAGGCCGCCGCCGAGCTCGACCGCTGTGGCGATGACGTGGGCATCTGCCAGGTGTTCCGAGCCCACCTGGGCGGCAGCCAGGATGCCTCCTACGATCCTGGCTAGGGAGCGATCGGTGTCGCGCACCCGAATTCCCGTCTCGCGAGCCAGGCAGGCGTCCACCAGCGAGTTGTGCCGAGGACCACGGTAGAGCTCGGCAAGGATGACGCTCGGAACTACGACCTCACGGCGAAGGCGTGCCGCTGCGCGTAGCGCAGCGCGCACTTCAAGGCCGCGGCGCCCGGGCCTCCCGAGAGCCGCCAGGGCTTCGGCGTCGAGCACGACGCACCGGGTCATTCAAGAAGCCTGACGTATTTCTCGACGAGGGCCTCGTCCACCGGCCCATGCTCCGCGTCGAGCTGGTCGAGGAGCTCGACGAGAAGCCGCTGGCGGCGGCGGTGCTCGAGCTCGGCGCGAACGGCGACATTGACTTGGGCGGAGAGAGCCTGGCCTTCCCGCTCCAGCTCCTCCACCAGATCCTCGTCCAACGAGATCGATACCTTGCGCTTGGCGAGAGTCATACTCCAAGCGTACCAAAGTAGGAACCGAACGGGCAACTGGCGACCGTGCAGCCCTTGGGGCAGGCTTTATTTCCCCCGATCCCCCCGGTGCACCCGCACATCGAGCCCCCGGGGGCGCAGGTGGACCTCGATCTTCGGCGGCGGGGCACCCGCCTGGACGTGGATGGGGTAGTAGCCGAGGACGTACTGGCCGCGCAGCTCGCGGAGGATGCCGGAGAGGGCGTCCTTGACCTGATCCACGCGATCGATCGTCGCGATCCGCCCGCCGCTCGCCGTCACGGCGCGGCGCAGCTGGTCCATCTCGCGGCGGTGCCCCTCGGGGTCGCGCCAGGCGGTCGAGATCTGGAAACCTTTCTCGCCCTCCTCCTCGCGGCGCAGGCGCAGCCAGTAGAGGAGGGCGGAGGGGGCGCCGCTCGCGGCCGCCTGCAGGTCCTCCATGTCGAGCACGCTGTCGACGTCGACGCCGTCCGAGAGCAGGATTGCGACTTTGCGTCCGGTGCGCGTTTCGAGCCGCTTCAGGGCGAGGTAGAGCGAGTCGTTGAGCGCCGTGCCGCCGCGCGCCTCGACCCCGGAGAGGCCGATGGTCAGGATGGCGGGGACGCGGGTGAACGGGGTTTCGAGCAGCAGGCGGTCGGAGAAGAGGAGGAGCTTTGCCTCGTCGAGCGGCGAGAGGGAAGTGAAGAAGTCGCGCGCCCCGTCGAGTGCCGTCCGCAGCCGCCCTCCGGCCATGCTGGCGCTGGCGTCCAGGAGGAGCGCGGCGGTGAAGGGGACCTCGCCGCGCTCGAAGTCGGTGACCCGCTGCCGCACGCCGTCCTCGTAGACCTCGAAGTCGTCGCGGTCGAGGCCGGGGACCGGATCGCCGTGGCGCTCGACGGTGACGAAGAGCTGCTGCAGGCTGACGTCGATCACCTCGTCGACGCGCAAGGTCGAGGTGCGCAGCTCGGCGCTCGCCAGAGGACCCTTGGGGCCGTAGGCCACCGCCTCCAGGTGGTGCTCGCGGTTCTCCTGGCCGGCGTCGACGACCACCCGGTAGGGCGGCGCCGCGGCCGAGCCGATCCGCCGGCCGTCGAGGTAGAATTCGACCCGCGTCACCTGGGAGCTGGCACCGGGCGGCGAGACCTCGGCCCGGACCTCGACCGCGCCGAAGATCGCCACGCCGGGGAACGGGGAGGCGATGGTGAGGTCCAGCGCCTGCGCCACCCCGGAACCGGCCATGCCGGCAGCCAAGGCGAGGAGGAGAACGGCGAGGAACCGGTGCATTCCGCTCATGGCTGCCCCTTGGCGGCGCGCTCCGCCACCGCTGCCCCGAAGGCCGGCCGACGCTCCGCCGCGCCGGCTTCGAGAGCGCTCCAGGCGCGGTCGAAGGCAGCTTCGGGCGGCAGGTTGTAGCGGTGGCGGGGCGTGCTCCCTCCCTCCGCCTGCGCCTGGACCGCCTCCAGGATCTCCCGCGCCTGGCCATGCTCGCCGCGGCGGTCGAGAAGGGCGGCCTTTTCGAGCAGGAGCCCGCCATCTCCGGGCAGGCGAGCCAGCCCCTCCTCCAGAACCTGCGCCGCCGCTCCTGGAGTGTCGTCCGAACGTTCGAGCCGGGCGAGCTCCTGGTAGGCGAGCGAGAGCAGCCAGGGCTCTCCCGGGCTGCCGGTGGTCCCGGTCGTCCCGGTGGCGGGGGGGGCGGCGACGATCTCGCCGAGCCGGCGGCGCGCCCGGTCGGGGTGGCCCAGCCGGGCCTCGGCGAGCGCCAGGCGCAGGCGCCCCTCCAGGCTCTCCGGATGCTGGCGCAGCAGCTGTTCGAGCCGCTCGGCCGCCTCACGCGGATTGCCGCGCCGCCCGGCGTCCACCGCCAGGGCGAGGAGGGCGGCCTCGTTGCCGGGATCGTAGGTCAGGGCGCGTTCCAAGGCGCGGCGGCAGAAGCTGTTCACCCCGCCCTCCAGCCGGCCGCGGGCGAGGCCGACGAGGAAGCCGGCGGCGAGCGACCGCGCCGGTGGGACCGGCGATCCCACCGCTCCCGCCGTCGCCGCCGCCACCGGCACCGGGCTCTGCTTGACGTAGAGGGCGGTCAGGGCGAGGACGACCTCGCCGTCGTGGGTCGACAGGAGATAGGCGCGGCGTCCCAGGGTCTCGTGGTAGAGCCGCTCGAAGAGCATGAGGACGGGGACGAGCGCCTCCGGATCGCGCTTCGCCAGATCGCGCGCCACCCGGCCCTCGACTTCGGCCAGGTCGTCCGGCGGCAGCGGCGGGCGGTCGGTCAGGAGGTGGGTGGTCTCGAAGGCGGCGATCGCGGCCTGGGCGCCGGCCTCGTCGCCGGCGGCGAGCGGCTGGAGGGCCTGCCGAAAGGCGGCGGCGAGAGCCGAGGAGGCGAAGCGGCGATGCCGCGGCGCCTCGGCGGTCCCCGCCGCCGCTCCTGCCGACCCCGCCGCCGATGCCGCCAATGCCGCCGACAGGGTCGCCGGCTGCGTGAGCGCCGCCCACACCCGGCCGGCGCCGTCCGGCGAAACGATCACCGGCAGGGCGGCGGCGCGGATCTCTCCCATGGTGGCGGGGGCGACGAGACGCAGCTCGTACTCGCCGGGCTCGATGCCGTGCGGGGTGAAGGAGACCGAGAGGACTTCGAGGTCGGCGGCGCTCGCCCGCCGGTCGAGACGCACCGGCAGCTCGGTTTTCGGCTCGCCGTCCCGCCGCCGCAGCTCGACGGCGAGCCGGCCGTCCTGGTGGAAGTGGTAGGCGAGCACGAGGAAGCGGACCTCCCTCTCGGGCACGAGGACCGGCCGCGCCGACGGGAGGGCCACCCCCTCGGGCAGCGGCGAGACCCCCTCGGCGGCGCTCGCGGCGAGCCAGGCCCCGCCGGGCTCGGGGAAGAGAGGCGGCAGGAGGATCGCGGAGTCCTCGTGAAAGGACGGCACGGCAAGCGTCAGCCGCTTGAGCCCCAGGGCGCCGGTCGCGGGGTTCTTGACCAGGATGCGCAGGGAGGCCTCGCCCGCCGGGAGGTGGAGCTCGCCCTGGAACTTGAGCCCGCTCTTCTCCAGCCGGTCGAGCTCCGCGAGGGGGATCACGACGGTGTCGAGGAGCGAGGAGAGGACGCCGCCGCCGACTCCCAGGGCATAGACGCAGATCTCGACCCGCAGCGGTCCCTCCTCATGGCCGGCGAGGAGGGCGGGGCCGTCCACCTCGACGACGATCGGGACGCGGGCCTCGCCGCCCGGGCTCGGCAGGGGGAGGGCGAGAGCGGCGAACGGCAGGTTCCCCCCTTCCTGGCCGCTCAAGAGCAGGGCGGCGGTCTCAGCCCGCAGCCCGCCGGTCGGCAGCACCCGCACCGCGGCCGGCGGTGGGGGCGCCGGGGGAGCGGCCGGCGGCTGCGCCAGGACGACCGGACCGCCGGCGGTGATCGCCGGCAGGAGGGCGAGGAGGAGAGGCGGAAGCTTCACCGCGACCCGGGGCGCCGGACGACAGGCTCGGCGGTCTTGGCGGGATCGACGGCACCGGCGGCCTTGGAGGCATCGGCGAACGAGCCGGCGGTGTAGGTGCCGGTCACGATCGAATCGGTATTGCCCTGCTCGTCGCGGACCCCCACCACCAGGGTGTGCTCGCCGGGTCGCAGCAGCAGGGTGACCCGGGTGGCGACGCTCTGCGTCATGGCGGTCAGGATCTGCTCGTTGGGGACGCGCACCGGGAGGGCGATCTCGTTGATCGCCGAGACCCGCCCCTCGGTGTCCTTGGCACCGACGAAGAGCCGCACCCTGCCCTCGTGCGCGCCGCCGCGCGGCAGCAGCACCAGCTTGTCCATCGGCAGCTTGACGAGGAGCGCGACCTGGTACTGGCCCTTCTTGTCCTTGGTCTCCCCCTCGACCGAGAGGGCGACGTCGAACGGGTTCAGCGACTCGCCGAGGAGGAGGGCCGAGAGCGTATGGCTGGCGGTGAGCTCAGGGCCGGTCCGCTCGCGGTACCCTTCCCGGGTGCGCACCTTGACCTCGTGGTCTCGCACCTTGACCCGCAGCCGGTGCTTCTTGCCGTCCTTCGGATGGGTGGGGAGGTAGCCCAGCGAATAGTAGGTGTCGAGGTCGGTGCGCAGGCGCTCGAAGAGGACCCCGGTCTTGTCGACGGCGGCGACCCCGCCGGTGGCGCCGGCCAGGATCTGCAGCGGCTGCACCTGGTTCAGGTCGTCGATCCCGGCGAGGTCCGGCGTGATGTTGTCGTCGCCGGCGGTGTCGGCCGTGCGCCCCGTCAAATCCTCCGGCGCGGCCAGGGTGTAGAAGGTGACCCGGTTGGCGTTGGCGCGCTCGACCAGGTCCTCGAAGAGCCGGGTGGTGTCGTTGCGGAAGGCGTCGAACTTGGAAGCCCCGACCTGCAGGGCGAAGCGGGCGAACTTGTTCTGCCAGATGGTGAAGAGAGTCTCGCCGGGCCGTTCGGAGAGGCCGCCGCTGACCAGGAGCACCGCCTTCCGGCCCGGCAGGCCGGCGAGCGAGTCGACGAACTGGCCGAGCGCCGCGGTGGTGGCGCGGACCTCGTCGTAGCCGGTCTGCGCCAGGAGGCGGACGGCCTCGTAGGTCTCGGTCGCCTCTTCGAGAGCGCTCGCCGCGCGCTCCGGTCCTCCGGGGACGGAATCGACGTTCCGGGCCTGGTCGATGTCGCCGAGCACGCGCCGGCGGTCGATCGCCCGCTCGGTCCCGCGTGGGGAGCCTTTCGCCACCTGCTCCAGAGCTGTATTGATCGCGGCAGGATCGGCGGTCGGTCCCTGGAGGATCCGGACGCTGCCGTTGTAGCTGGCGAGGAGGAGCCGGTCGTCCGGCCGGAGCTTCCCGGCGACGAAGCTCTTGATCGCCGGCAGCAGCCGATTGCGGGCCTGGACGGTCAGGCTCGCCTCGTCGAGGAAGATGGCAAGATAGAGACGCTGCTCGGCGTTGGGCGGGGTGGCGGCCGGCGGGATGGACGCGCCCGGCGGAGGTGTGGAGCTGCCGGTGCTCGTCCCGGCGTTGGCGATCGCTCCGCCGGCCGCCGCTCCGGCCGGGGAGGTCAACGCAGCGTCGACGGAGAGGAAGTTGGTGATCGTGACCGGCTTGCCGTCCTCGGAGAGCTCGAAGTCCTCACGCTTCAGGCCATGCACCCGCTTGCCGTCGCGGTCGGTGACGTAGACCTCGACGTTGACGACCTGGACGTCGACCGACTCGTAGAAGGTCTCCGGCTGGGCTGGCGCGGGGGGTGGGGTGGGAGGAGCGGCGGCGGCGAAAGCGACCAACGGCAGCAGACAGGCCGTGAGGCCGCAAAGACTGAGTTTGCAAGCGATTGCCAAACTGCGCGGCATCATTTCTTGGGCGCCTCCTCCCGGCTGGAGATAGTAGCCAGAAATCCTACCACGGATCGCCGTGGGGCCACGGTCGGCGGCCTGCGGTGCATGTCTCCTCGCTCCTGTTCTTCCGCCGACCTCCACCCGAGCGGGCCTGGCTGCCTACAGCGGATGATCCGCTGCGGGTCGCCGTTGCATGGCTGCACGCAGCAGAGGACCGCCGGCTTGTCGCCAAGGGCCGGCTGCATCCCGCCGATGACCGCCTGCCGGCCGGCGATGACCGCGAGCCTGTCGCCGAGGACCGGCTGCCTGCATTCTGTCATCGGCGTCCGAGGGGCAGTGACCGCCCCCTGGAATTCAGTCGTCGGCGTCCGAGGGGCAGCGACTGCCCCCTGGAATTCAGTCATCGGCGTCCGAAGGGCAGCGACTGCCCCTTGGAATTCAGTCGTCGGCGTCCGAGGGGCAGTGACTGCCCCTTGGAATTCAGTCATCGGCGTCCGAGGGGCAGTGACTGCCCCTTGGAATTCAGTCATCGGCGTCCGAGGGGCAG
>Ga0137403_10001205_pt1 | contig 32569 bp, 24 predicted proteins | sample CZOMad2_1_16fung_FD_122057 | JGI IMG/M metagenome (GOLD analysis project Ga0137403, IMG submission 122057) | Vadose zone soil fungal communities from Angelo Coast Range Reserve, California, USA - CZOMad2_1_16fungal (Hybrid Assembly) | ecosystem: Environmental > Terrestrial > Soil > Vadose zone... | reverse complement strand
GCTTTCCCTGAGATCAAGCTGTTTCGCACGGTACCCGGGGTGGTGCCCATCGGTGCTTGTCGCTTCAGTGCTTACATTCATACGCCGAGCCGCTTCAGCTCGAAGCGCAAGCTGTGGAAGTACTGCCGGCTCAGCGTCAGTCACCGCAGTAGGCGGGGTCCCCGCGCGGGCAGCCCGCGTGGGGTGCTAATAACGGCAAGCCTTTGCGCCGGCCGCGACTCGACCGCTCCGGCTGTGGTCGTTTGAAGGATGTCTCACGCAAGAATTTTCGAGGTGGCGATCCGTTCGCGCCAGGACAATGGCTTCAAGCGTGCTTACCAGCGCGCGCTCGAGACGACGCACGATAAGACGCATGCGCGACTGACTGTGCAGCGCAAGATTGTCTCGACGCTGCGAGCGATGTGGATCAACCAGACACCTTATGGTGATGAACTGATGCGTTGACGATGATGCACAGCAACTGCCGCTGAGTGAATCAAGTTGATGAGTCATCGAGTGAGAGTTACCATCGCCAAACCAAACACCTTATGGGCCGGTGCGGAGTCTCTAAACCAAATCGTAGGCTGCAGGATGAAAATCTGGTAAGTCTCTTCCTATGGTTAGGCCCGCACCGGACCGCCAAAGCCCAACCGGACCATAGGCCGCGAAACTTTCGTGAGTCTCACATACCTGAATGGCTGCTAAAGCAAAAACAGAACGGTCGATAAAAGGTGTCTAGGTCAGCGATGCGCTAACTGCTAAGGAACTTGGTGGCCAAACTTGAAACGCCAGCCGGCGTCTCGTAAATAGCCCTCCGAAGTCAATCACGACTTTGGCGGGCCAGGAGATCTCTGTGCTTGACTTCGTCTTTCATACCCGATTTGTTATGCGCCGGGTCATTTGAAACGATCTATTCCAGCCAAGAATGATTTGAGTGCCTGCAATTTTTGAGCAATTAATTCAGAGTCAGATTTGCCAACATCAAGGCACGAGTACGAATTGTGACGCTCAGAATAAAACGGGTACCTTAGATTATTGTGCAGATGTCCAAACCGAATGTCCCCGAGAACATAGTCGCGAAGCTGTTTGTTGATCTGATCCCTGACCACGGGGCTACCATGGATGACCTCGACGAGGAATGCCAATGCTTCCTCGACGGAATGGTTCCTCTCTCGTTGTCGAAAGTACGGATTCTTGGCGTCAACGATGGAGAAGGTTTTAGCCCGCACATATTTCTCCATCGCCTGGATGAGAAAATAAATCGAATGGCGGTATTCCCCTGCGTTTTTGAGCATGAGGCCTACGCGCTCATCGTCGTCGGCTAATCGACTGTATTCGTAGGAGACTTCGACATTGTGATTAGGTCGTCCAATCATTTGAATACTCCGTGAGCAGAGATTAGGCGCATAACTACTAATTATGCATCAAGCACGATAATACCGTGATTACCGTTAATATCCATCAACCATAATACTCTGATGTACGGTATTATGCGTCGCGATGGGGTGAAGGGCCACAATCAAAAAAATGGGCAAACCGAGGGCGATAGAACGGTTTGCCCTAATCCACCGTTGATCTCTCTAACAAGAGACGGCCTGGGTGAACCGCGAGAGCGGATTCATTCAGGCATTGGGGGATGACTTTGATACTTTCGGACCGGCATCGAGCCTGCGGAGCAGGCGCCAGCGTAAAGCCTGGGCGTGAGCCCCAGGAAAACCAGAGAGTGAATAAGAGCGTGAAACGGGCGACAGCCTTCTATCTTTTCGAACGGTGAAGCAAGGCAACACGCTGTCGCCCGCTTCGCAGGCTTCCGATGTTTGATTTGGCTTCGACCTGGGGCTTACACCCCAGGCTTTATGCTGGCGCCTGCTCCGCAGGCTCATCGCCAGGCTTCCGCGCGAATTCGCCACGCCGGCTCGCGCCAACTGCAAACTTGCTTGTGCTTGTTGCAGCACGGATTGATGACGACTGATCTGCGTAAGCTCTGCACGTAATGGGGACAAAGCCTGCTTGTCTTTCAACCTAACTACATACTTATCAACGTAAACGGTCTTACGAGTTCAGCGGCCTCAAGTTTGCTGACATGGTCGGTGGGAAAGGGAGAGAATCGAACATGAACAAGAATTTCACATACAGGATTGGTGGCGCAATACTGAGTCTCGCGTTTATTTTCGGAGTATTCGCGACAACCGCGCAGGCGCAATATCGGAACGATCGAAATGATCGCAACGATCGCAATGCGCAAAGTGACCGTCGTGATCGCAATCGTGCTGACAACCAGGATCGAAACCGCGACTGGCGCCGCGACCAGAATCAGAATCAGGCTCGGATTCGCGAAGAGATGCGGATCCGCGAAGAGATGCGGGCCCGCGAACAGAGCCGCCGTCGCAACGATGACCGTTATGATCGTAATAACGGTCGCTATGGAACCTATGGCAACAACGGCACCTATGGCCGGGTTTACGGTAACAACGGCGGTTATGGTGGCTACGGCAACAGCTCACAATTTGAGCTGAACCAGGGCTATCAGGCGGGTTTGAATACCGGCGCCAGCGATGCGCAACGCCGGCAGAGCTTCGATCCGCAGCGATCGCATTACTACCGGAACGCCTCTTCGCAGGCTTTTCGTCAGGGCTTCGTTCGTGGATATAACGAAGGTTATCGACAGTACTCGGGCTATGGTAACACTCGCCGATCGGGCAGCATTTTTGGCGATATCTTTGGCCGACCTTGAATCACCCTTAACAAGAGAAACTCTAACCGGAATGCCGCGCCGACCTCGCGCGGCATTTCTTTTTATAGATCGAAGATCGCTGACAGATGTTAGCGGCGTGAATTTCTGCACACAGAGCGGCTCGGATCTATGATAGAGTGGCGTTGTTATCGGTAACAAATCGGTTTAGGCGCCAGCCTACCTCTTTGTTCATCGACGTGAACGGGACCAATTGAAATTACGAGCGGCTCTGCCGCAGCCAGTGCGGAATGCCTTTGGCTTTCCTTTGAAGCCCGATGTCTTCTTAGAGGCTCGGCCTCGGCACTTTCTGAGGCGCAGCCTCAAAACAATGTATTCCGCTCCGGAAAGCCGGAGGCTTTCCGCACGGCCGCGGCCGAGCCCATTAACTTCTAGAGAAGGAAACCGCATGCAACCACAAAAGGCTTGGAATCGCTCTTGGGTTCGTCGTCCCATGGGAATAGCGCTCGTGTTGTTGCTGCTCATAAACGTCATTGTCTTCCTGGCGTCGGCCCAACAGCCCGAAGGGCAACTTACCGGAAACTGGGCGGTCAAAACTCCGAATGCCGATGGCACTTTTCGGACTACCTACCTTAATTTGAAACAGGACGGCGCGAAAATCAGGGGCTCGATTCGCGTCACGCAGTTCTACTATCTGATTACGGAAGGCACTGCCGGCCCTGATGGTTTCACGCTCACCGGTTCGATGCTGGATGGGAAGACCGCGCGCACGGTTAAATACGAAGTCAAACTGGCGGGGGAGGAATTGCATGTCTCAACGCGCCGCCGTCCGGAAGACAAACCTACTGTGATGATCGCTCGTCGCGTGCCCCCGGGCGAGGGTGCGCTTCCGGCGCGGCTCGAACTGCCCGTGCTGCACAAGGTCCCGGACAACGCTCTGGCCAGAACTCCGCCCATGGGCTGGAATAGTTGGAATAAATTTGCCAGCCGCGTCGACGACGCCACCGTGCGCGGTATCGCAGATGCGATGGCTGGCAACGGCATGAAGGAAGCGGGTTACCGCTATATCAACATTGACGACACATGGGAAGCCGGGCGCGATGCGCAGGGCAACATTCAAACTAACAAGAAGTTTCCCAACATGAAGGCGCTGGCGGATTACGTGCATAGCAAAGGACTGAAGCTGGGAATTTATTCGTCACCGGGACCGAATACCTGCGCCGGTTACGAAGGCACTTATGGCCACGAAGAACAGGATGCGCGCACGTATGCCGCCTGGGGCATCGATTATCTGAAGTATGACTGGTGCGGCGCGCGCACGCTCTACACCGACGAAGAGATGCCGGCCGTCTATCAGAAAATGGGCGACGCGTTGCGGGCCCAGAAGCAGCCCATCGTATATAGCCTTTGCCAGTATGGCCGCCTGGATGTTTGGAAATGGGGAGCGGACGTGGGCGGGAATCTTTGGCGGACGACGGGCGACATTCGCGACACCTGGGATTCCATGACGAGGATTGGATTTGGCCAGAACGATCTCGCGCCGTGGGCCAAGCCCGGTCACTGGAACGATCCCGACATGCTCGAAATCGGGAATGGCGGGATGAGCGAAGACGAATATAAGACCCACATGAGTCTCTGGGCAATCCTGGCGGCTCCGTTACTGGCCGGGAATGATTTACGCAGCATGAGTCCGGGCATCCTCGGAATTCTTACCAACCGCGAAGTAATTGCCGTGAACCAGGACAAAGATGGAAAGCAGGGAAGTCGTGTTTGGAAGTCAGGCGATCAGGAGATCTGGTCACGGCCCCTCGCAAACAGAGCCACGGCGCTCGCTATTTTCAACCGCGCGAAAGATCCCGCGAAAGTCACCGTGCGTTGGACGGAGTTGAATCTGACCGGCAAGCACCTCAGAGATCTGTGGGGGCATCAGGACATTCCGTGGCCGGGGCCTGAATACTCGGTAATGGTTCCGGCACATGGAGTGGTGATGTTGCGGGTGAGTAAGTAGGAGGAGGCACGTTATCCGCAGATTACACAGATTACGCAGAAATCAAGACAAGAGATGACTGAAGTCCAGCCCTTCATCTAAGAGTGCATCTTATCTTTTCTGAATCTGTGTGATCTGCGTATTCTGCGGATGCCTAAAGCGAAACTGTCTGCTCAGCCCAGAACTGAAACTCACGATGCTTGTGTTCTTCGGCTTTCGCCAGCGTCTCGCCGCCGGCGACGCGCACTATGTGCTCGAAAACGCGCTTGCCTACCTGGTCTATCGTTTCGGTGCCGTCGATCACGCCGCCGGCCGACAGATCCAAATCGTTACCCATTCGTTCGAAGACGGGTGTATTTGAAGCGAGTTTGATCACTGGCGCGATGGCGTTCCCAATCGTGGTGCCGCGCCCGGTGGTGAAGACGATTACGGTAGCGCCGGCAGCTACCAAACCCGGCGTCGACTCCTGATCGTAACCGGGCCCCTGCATTAAGTTCAGTCCGCGGTTCGTAGGCGTCTCGGCATAATCAACCACGCCCTCAACTCGCGTCGTGCCGGCTTTGGCAATTGCGCCCAACGATTTGATTGTGATGTTGAGGAGACCGCCGATCTTGTTCCCAGTGCTCGGATTCTGGTTGAGCACTGCGCCGAACTTTGACGCGTATTCTTTGTACCAATCGACCAGTCCATAGATTGCGCGCCCGGTCTCGTAGTCTTTGGCACGTCCCGCCAGGATGTGTTCGGCGCCGCAGAACTCGGGTACTTCGGTGATCAAGACCGTGCCACCGGATCTAACGAGCAAATCGGCGGCGCGACCCAGCGAGGGATTTGCCGAGATGCCAGAGAAGCCGTCCGATCCGCCACACTTCACGCCCAGCACCAATTCGCTTACGGATATTGGTTCACGCGTGGCGCGATTAACTTCCGGGAGCATTGCCTCAACTTCTTTCAGGCCGCGCTCGATCGCAGCCTGAGTTCCTCCCACCTCTTGTATGCCGATCTTGGCGATTGGTTTGTTGAAGGACTTCTCTCGTTTGAGCAAATACTTTTCAACCGCACTGAGATTCGTCTTTTCACAACCCAGATCAATCAGGATGACACCGCCGACGTTAGGATGGTCCGCATAGTTCGAAAGCGTGCGCAGCATCACGTCGATCGTGGAGCCGTCCTGGCAACCGCAACCTTTGTTATGCGGAATCGCCACGACGCCGTCTACGTTCGGATATTTCTGACGATTGTAGAGAGTGAATTCCGCGATCATTGAAATCTGTTGGGCCTCGTGACTCGCGCACATACTGGTGGGCACCACCAGGATGAAGTTGCGCGTGCCCACACGGCCGTCTGGGCGCCGGAACCCGGGAAAGCTTGCCCGCTGCGCTTCCGGAAAGTAATCCGGCGGAGCCATATGCAGATCGTGAGGCAGGTCGCGGATGACGGGCACGTCGGGCGACATGTTTGCATGAGTTATGGCCTCTCCGGCCTCGATGCCCAAAGAAGTGCCGATGGGATGTCCGTATTGCAGCACAAAGTCTCCCGCCGGAATTGCGCGCGTCGCAAAGCGGTGCCCGGGCGCAACCGCGGTCGCGATGCAGACATCGCGGTCGTCCGGCAGAGTTAGTTCAAGCCCAGGTGCGGTGTCTTTCTTGACGACCGCGACGTTATCTTTCGGGTCGACAATGATCGCGTAATCCGTGACTGGCGCTGTTAATAATGTTGTCAATTTCATCCCTCTGATCGTTCAACTAATACATTCGGCAGGATCAACGACCGCACATTCGGGTGCAGACGGATCCAGAGTCCCGGGTTTTCGTCCACCTGACGTTGTCGAGTTTCAACGTCTCTCGCAATCTCTGTTTCGATCAATCGCTGGTAACTGGCCCGTTTGGCCGGGGCCGTGTCCGCATCGACAATCGATTGCACGATTCGTCTGGCGCCCAGGATCGCGGCTGGGCCCAGCGTCAAAATGTGCGACGCCCGTCGACATTCGGCTTCGTCCGCGTCACTGACAGCGGCGCCGCCGGCTTTGAACTTCGTGATGTGATGATCGAGGATGCTCGATGAAACAGGGATGACGCCTGCCATGTCTGTAGCAGCAGCGCCTGATCCAGGTTTGATATAGGCCAGATGCGAAGCACCACCCGCTTCCGGGCCCAGACCGAGAAAGAGCAAATCGATTTCACCGCGCGACCCAAGCACGTCGAGATAGTGAATTAACTCGCCTTCCAGATCGTCCCTATCGGTGCGCATCGATGTGAAGCTTTTCACCTTTCCAAAAAAATCTTCGCCGAGCAATCGTTCAAAATCGCGCACAAAACTAAAACTATTGTCCAAACGCATGGGCGCCAGCGCATCCTGCGTAAAGACGTTTAGACGATTGAGCAAATTATCGGCTTGTCCGGTCTTTGCCAGATGGCCTAGTTGCCGGTGCATGGCCTGCGCGCCGCGGCCTCCGAGCAGAATGATCGTTAGATCCCCCGCCTTTTCGCGCGCGGCCAACTCGAGTTCATCGACCATTGCGCGTCCGACGGCCTCTTCCGATTCCAGGACCTCAGGATGGAGTTTCTTCGGCATGAGCGAAGCCAGCGCATCCTGGGCGTTACTGCCGGCGCGGCTAAGCCAGACGTTATCGCCCACGGTGCGACGCTGAACTCGAGATTTAGGTGCTGCGATCATCAGTTCATTTCCGCTTCAAATACCTGGCCAGGCCGAGCTTCTGTTCCCTGATTCCATCGGCCGCCAAGCCGGCCATTACCTCTGCGCCCACCGGACTGAAGTGCGTATTGTCTTCGATACCCTTAGGATAGTTTGGATTCTCATTCGGCTTCAGTTGCAGAAAAAGCTTTCTCGATTCCTCGGGCCCGTAATGTCCAAGGACCGCCGCGCTGCTCCGGTGCATGTCAATCAAAGGCACTCGATACTCACGGGCCACATTGCGCACGATGTCGGGGTATTCGCCGTGTGTGTCCTGCAACTGGCCGGCTTTATCAAAACGTCTTCTCATCAGCGGAGTCAGCAGCACGGGGAAGCCCTTCTTGTCGCGCACCTCGGTGACGAATCTCACCAGGTTGCCGCGAAAGCCCGCCGGCGGCGTGTATCGATCGACCTTTTCTTTTGATTCATCGTTATGTCCGAACTGAATAAAAACGTAATCCCCCGGCTGTAGTCGATCGATAATCGCTTGCCATCTCTGTTCGCTGATAAATGTTCTGGTGCTCCGGCCATTCTGCGCCTGGTTGTCGATTGCCACTTTGCCGTCCCGAAAAAAACTTCCCAGCATCTCGCCCCAACCCGTTTCGGGGCGCTTTTCCGGCAGCTTCTGCGCCATGGTTGAGTCGCCGGCGAGATAGATGGTGATCCTGCGGGCATTAGCGCTCGCCGCCTGGGCGAATATGAGCGCGATGAATATGAGTAAAGTTGCAAACATAGTTTCGCGCGATTGCTCCTCTGAACCCCCTTCGCGGAATCAATGACCGAAAGGCCGGCACTCACAGCACCTTCCCATTCACGCGCACGTTGCGGAGTTCAAGGCCCTGCACGTTCTTCACAATGCTGGGTTGGGCCGTATTGTCGAACGTGCAATTTTCCAGACGCACGTTGACAATCGGCGCATTGGGAAAACCCTGCAGGTCCATCGCGAACTGGCTCTTGCCGCTCTTAAGATTCTCAACCTGAAGATTGCGGAGCACCGGTGTGTATTTGCCGTTGGCGCCTTCTTCATAGTTGAAGTCGACAGTGATTGCGGCATGCGCCACTTCGCCTACAGTGATGTCGCGAAAGAAAAGATTTTCGAGCAAGCCGCCGCGCATGGCATTGTTCTTAAAGCGCAAACCATGATCGAGTCTCGGGCTATTCAAAATGCAGTTCGAGGCAAACACATTGCGGACGCCGCCTGAAATTTCGCTGCCCACCGTGATGCCGCCATGACCGTCCTCCATCTTGCAGCCGCGAATGATTATGTTCTGCGAAGGAACCGCGACACGTCGCCCGTCATCGTTCCGGCCGGCCTTGATCGCGATACAGTCGTCGCCGGTTGCGAAGTAGCAATCCTCGATCAGCACATGGGTACAGGATTCGGGATCGCACCCGTCGGTATTTGGTCCGGTCTGATTCGTAGCATTGGCCTCTCTCTGCACGTGCACGCCACGCACCGTGACGTTCGTGCACAGCACCGGATGGATTTGCCACATCGGAGAATTTCTGAACGTCACGCCTTCGATCAAAACATTCTGGCAGCGGTAAGGCTGAATGAACTGCGGCCGCAGGTAGCTTCCTTCGCCATAGACACGTTGGCTGACGGGCGTGGCGTTGGCCACCTGCTCGTAGAGCCGCGCGCGGGCCTTGCTTTGATCCGGATCGCCTTTCTTCCAGCCGCATTGCGTCCGTCCTTTCCAGGGCCACCAATGCTCACAGTCGGCATTGCCATCGATCACGCCTTCACCGGTAATCGCCACGTTGGTTTCTTCGAAGGCGTAGATAAACGGCGAGTAGTTCATCAATTCCATCCCTTCCCAACGCGTGAAAACCAGAGGCAGATACTTGCGCGGGTCCTGACTGAATTTGATCGTGGCGCCTTTCTCGACATTAAGATTGACGTTGCTCTTAAGCCGAATTGCGCCGGTTGAGAATACGCCGGCAGGAACCGTGACCCGTCCACCGCCCGCGTGGTTGCAGGCCTCGATTGCTTTGCGAAAAGCTTCAGAGCAATCGGTCTTGCCGTCAGGTCTGGCGCCGAAACGGGTCACCGGAAAATCGCGCCTGGGAAATGTCGGGGCCTTGATGTTGGCGAGGATTCTTGGATAGAGAATCTCCCACGGCCGATCTGCTTGGGTGTTGAATAACGATGACGCATGCGCTTTACTGAGCGGCGAGGTGCGCGCCAACTCGCCCAGCGCCACCGCGCCGGCCGTGCCCGCTACCAATGTTTTCAGAAAGTCTCGACGATTCGTCATTCTCGTCTCCTATTTGCGGGTGACGTCCGCAATGCTCTTCAACCAGGCCGGATAATCTTTATTGAGAAGTTTCGCCGGATCTTCGGTGTACCAGCGATAGCCGTTGCGCCGCTCTGCTTCGATCTCCGCCACCTTGTATTTGATGATCCGATCGCGGCCGCTGAAAATCGGCCGGTTGGTTTCGATCTCGTAAAACCGAGCCCAGAGCGGCGGGGCGTTCGGGTCAGGCACCACGACATGATCGCGCTCAGCAGTTTTGGCCGCTTCGGTTTCCACCCACCGAATGCCTTTTAGCTGTGAACTACGAAACCAGGTCACGGCGGATTCTACGGCTGTCACCACCTGCGCGTCAGGATGATCGATCTCCATTAGGAAACGAACTATGCCGACGCTTTCCAAACCGCTTAGCGAAACCGGCTCAAACGTCCGCGCTGCCGCCGGCGCCAGCGTTACTTCATCGTGCTGCGCGCACCAGACCGTGCGTTGGCCATGAACGATCACCTGGGTCTTCAGAATACAATCGATCCCTTTCGCCACCGCAGCTTTGGCTCGCGCCCGCCGCATCTCGTCCACGAAAGCATAAGCAGGTTGTTTCCAGGCGACGTCGCGCAAGAGCCTCAAGGCTCCGATCATCGCGTCGTCATTGAAAGTAATATGAGTGTAATACCCGGTTCTTAAAGGGTAGTACTGCGGCCAACCGCCATTGTCGTACTGGGCCTTCAAGAGATAGTCGATGCCGTTAAGAAACGAATCTTTCAAGCGTTCAGATTTGCTGGCGGTGTAAACCCGAGCAAGAAAAATTAGTTGCGTGTAGGTGGCGCCATTGTCGATGGTTGAGTCTACCGCGTCTTTCTCTTTCGCGATGGCTGCGCGCTCGGGCTCAGTTATGACGGCGGCCATGTCGATGTTCTTTGGCCAACCGCCACCGTGTCGTTGATAGCTGATTAAGTTGTCGGCGATCCGGCCGGCTTCCTGGCTGCCGTACCATACAGTCTTTTGTCTCAGCGCATCATGCCACTTGATCGTGGTGCTCGCAGCCTGGGCCGCGCGGCTCGACTTAATTCCCGGAGCGCTGCCCCCAAGCAACACGATCAAGATGAACACTGCGATTCGAACTTTCATACTCTTCGTGCCGCTACTTCAACGGATTCCATCCGTCGGTCCCTTTCAGAAAAACTTTCGTCGCGAATGGCCGGATCTCTTGAGCGTTAAATTGCTTCGACCATGACACACGCGCTGAAGGATTTGCGCCGGGTCCACGGGAACCGTATTCAGCGAAGCGCGCAGTCTTTTCGCGAGCCGGGTCGCGCCAGTTGTCCCAACCTTCCGGTTTGATATGTGTGTCCATCCAACAATCAATAAAGACGACGCGGCCGTACGGCCGCCAGGGCCGTCCGAGATAGACGCCCTTACCTGTGTTCGTGCCGGTCAAGCGACAATTGAGAAGCACAAACCCATTTGTCTCCGCATCATTCAAACGCCAATGCGCGGTGATGTAGCCCTGGCCTTTGCTGTGGATCGTGCAGTTTTCAAAGACCGCCGTGCCGCTGCCAAAGATGAAATCTACGTGGCCTTCGATGTAGCAATCTTTGTAATACTGCCGCCCGCCGTCAGCAAACAGCGTATCCTGCCAGCCCAGAAACCGGCAGTCGCGAAAGACAACTCGATCGGTGTTAACGTAAACGGCGACTGCCTGTGAACCGGTCCCATAAGAGTTCTCGAACGTAATGTTCTCAGCCCGAAAGTCACTACCGCCAATATAGGTGCTGTAAGACTTTCGAGTATCGCCTGACGTCAATGAGCTCAAATTGAACGTCAGCGTGGTCCGCAGAGCGTCGTCACCCTGAAAGGTAATAAAAGGTTTCGTCTCGGCAATCTTGATTTGTTCCTTGTAGACGCCCGGCTTAATTTGAATTAGGAAGCGGTGCGTGTTGTGTTCAGGCACTCGTTCTATCGCCTGCTGCACCGAAGTACAATCGCCGCTTCCGTCCGCCGAGACGACGAGCCGGTAGCGCTTATCATCGTGGTTGACCTCACTGAAGCTCTGGGCATTGTTTGCGGCATAGAAGTTCTCAGATGCGCCGGCGTCGTTCAGGGGAATGACCAGCCACAAACAGAGAACCCCAAGATAGAATGCTGCCTTCACTTCGTTTACCCAGGATAGTTGCCGGGTTTGCTATGCCGCGGGGTTAACCGGGCCGCTCCGGTCAAAACCGGCGGCGGCCCAGCTAATCGGAAATCAATCAGCGTGTCAGAACACGAACTTCACCCCAAGTTGGATGTCACGCGGGTTGTTTCTTTGCGTGGTGACAATTCCAAACGTGGCGGCGTTGCTCGGGTCGAGACCGATGCCGTTGCCAAAGTAGGGATGGTTGAGGGCATTAATTGCCTCCGCGCGAAATTGCAGCTTGGTCGTCTCGCTGAAATTAAAGTTCTTCGAGATCGAAAGGTTCACGTTCAGGAACGGTTGGTTTCGCATTGATTCCAACGTCGTCGGAACATTACGCAGGCCGGTGTTGAAATTGTTCAGCCTGACAATCCCCGCGCCGCTCACCAGCGGAATGGTGAAGGCCGAAACATCAATGCCCAACTTATGACCCTGGCCATCGTTCTGGCCCGTGCGCGCCAGTACCTGGTTGAGGTCGCCGCCGTAATACCACACCTGGGTCGGGCTGAGCACGAAGGGTTCGCCGCTCTGCCATTCATAGGTGCCGTTGACTTGCCACCCGCCGATGACTGCGTTCACCAGACGGTTCGCGCTTCTGCCGAATCTTTGATTGCGTCCAATGGGCAACTGGTAAACGGTAGAAAAAGTGAAACGATCCGGTCTGTCGTCAGGCGAAACTCGATTTTCCAACGTCGTGTCAGATGGATTTAAGTAGTCCGTTTTCTCACGCAACTTTGAACGCGTGTACGAAGCGCTAAAGGTGAGGTTTTTTGAGAAGCGCTGCGACATCTGTAACTGCAACGCGTCGTAGCGGTTCGATCCGTTGTACTGCTGAACCCACAAGTTAGTGAATTGCGGGAAGGGCAGCAGTGATTGCGCGCGCGAAATAGTAGTCGCGCTATTGAACGGACTGGTTGCCGGAAGCAAACCCTTGAAAGGGTTCGTGATAGTTGCAGCCAACAGAGTATTCGCGGCGGTATCTGTAGTCGGATCAGTTCCGAGAAATGATCTGGTGACGAAATCGAAATTCCGGCCGACGGGCATGTCGCGACCCCAGGCCGACACAAAGTTGGCCTCAAAGACAAAGTGGGCGGGCAACTCTCTTTGCACCCCGGCAACTATCCGGGTGAACTTGGAATTCTTCCGGCTAATTGGAAGGGCCGGCGCGTCCTGCGTGCCGACGTCGATGCCCGTAGCGGTAAGCAAGCCCTGGCTCGCGCCGGGAGACGCAGCCGCGCCCGCCGGGAACGGGTTAGTCAAACTTGCGACGAAGGTCAGGCCGTTGTTGTTGGTAGCTACGAAGGGCGTCGTGCCCGCAAAGCCTTGCTGTAGCCCGAGGCCCTGGATCTCGCTCTGGTGCGGCGCCATGAAAATACCAAACCCACCGCGCACGACCGTCTTCTGGTTCACGGAATAAGAAATACCGACGCGTGGCTCGTAGTTGCCACGATCGGTGCTCCAGGCTGCGCGATTCGAACTGTCCGCGTAGGTATAGCCTCCGAGGACGCGGAACTTGTCCGGCGTCAGGAGAAAATTAGCCGGATTCAAATTAAACGCCGTAGTGTAAGCAGTGCGCGCAGCTGCATCGATTGGACTGACCGTGGTTAGATCGAATCCACGCTGAATGCGGTTGTAACGCTCGGACAGCGCACCCTCGAGTTCGTATCTCAGCCCCAGGTTCAGAGTAAGCTTTGGCGTCAAGCGCCAGTCGTCGTGAAAGAAGAATCCGTTATACACAGACTGGACGGAATAGTTGATCGCGTTATCGAGCTGGCTGGCGGTTGAGCCCGAGCCGGCTGTCGGTGTGCCGAGCAAGAACGCGGCGATGTCGCGTCCGAATGCGTTGCGCAAAGCGGTAGATGAATTGGAAGCGGGCGCCGTGTACAGACCGTCAAAGAAAAGCCGGCCCCCTTGATACCCGTTGCTGATGAAGTTCTCTCGCACGATGCGCAGGTCCCAGCCGAACTTCGTGCTGTGGTTGCCGAAAACCTTGGTCACAGTCGGTTGGACTGAGCCCATCATGAACGGACGAAGTCTGCCGGAATTCCAATCGGAACGCATCGATCCCAGATTGGCGCGGATCGGCCGGATGGCGTCCAGGTTTCTGATCTCGATCATTGGGAAATACTGGTAGCCGCGAAATGCGGCCAACGCCAGAGCAGAGAAGGGGAGTGTCGAGGGATTCAAGCCGGAACCGGGGTGGCGTTCCTGAGTAAACTTATTGAAACTCACCCGCAGGTCAAACACCATCGACGAACTAAGACTGTTCGTATAGTCGATATTCCCGCCATCATTGGTTCGATCTTCAAAGCCCTGGGTAATCGAGGTTCCGTTTACAAAGCTACTCGGGGAGTCTGCGGCCCAGTCATAGCGATCCTCCGGATTAAAGCTGTGGTAATACTTGCCAAAGATAAATTGCTTATCGCTGATGCGGTGATCAAGACGCGTGAGCCAGGCCCGGTATTTCTCATGCCGAATTACATTCGAGAAATAATTACTCTGGGTGCCATTGGCAGTGCCCGTAAGGTTAGGCAGCGGGTAATACTTGAGCAGCGCCACGGCGACGGGATTGAACAGGCTCGACGGGATTATGTTGCAGGTTGCCGTGGCCGCTCCTGAAGTTGGACAGCCGAAGGAAGTGCGGACGACGTTGCTGCCGCTGGTTGTTCCCGAGAACGGATTGTAGATCACAGTGTTTGCCGCCGCCGCGATATTGGTGCGGTCCGCAATCAAAGCTGAGAAGTCACCGCTTCGCATCGCCGCGGTCGGGACCGAAAAGAGTTGTGGTTCCGCGGTGTTGTCCAGTAACCGTTCGTACGAGACCAGGAAAAAAGTCTTATCGTGTCCGTTATAAACCTTCGGTATGTCTACCGGTCCGCTGAAAACTCCTCCGAAGCGATGGTAGGTTCTGACCGGCCGAGCCTGACCGCTGCGGTTCGAGAAGAAATTGTTCGCGGTTCGGCTCCGGTCGCGGTTGAAGTAGTAGACCGATCCGTGCGGAGAGTTAGTCCCGCTCTTAACTGCAACGTTGACCGTAGCGCCGGCCGAGTAACCTTGCTGCGCATCGAACGCGTTCGTCTGAATCTTGAATTCCTGGACCGCATCCGCCGGCGGTGAAAAGCCCACGGCAAAGTCAAACGCATAATTTGGCGAGCCGTCCAGCGTGATCTGATTTTGCGCTGGTGCTCCATTTGAGCGAAAGGCCGCGAGGTTGCCGTTAGAGATCGGGGCGCTGAACTGCGGATTGCCGGTATATACAACTCCCGGCGCCAGAGTAGCCAGTTGGTACGCGGTGCCTTCCGACAAAGGTAACTCAGCAATTTGCTTTCGTTCGATCACGGCGCCGGTGCTGACTGAGCCCGTTTCCAGCGAGGTACCCGAGACAATCGTAACCATGCCGGTGACGCCGGCAGTTTGCATCTGCACGTCCAGCGTCAGTTTGTCGGCGACCCGGATCGCGATTCCCTCACGACTCACCGCGCTAAAACCCGAAGCATTCACTGTTAGCGTATAGTTTCCCGGCTGGAGTAGCGGAAAGTCATAACTACCGTCCTGATTTGTGGTGGCCGTTGACAGTGCATTGGTTCCCGTATTCTTGAGCGTGACCGCGGCCCCTGGTACGACAGCACCGTTGGGATCAGTCACCTTACCTGTAATTGAGCCTCTGAATTCCTGGGCGCTCGCCATCAAGAACATAAAGAGGAGTAAGAACGCGGTGCTGCCACCTTGACGGAGATAATTCATACGCATCTTGTGATCCTTTCTCGGGTACGACCGACAACGAGTCCGACCGGGCTTGCTGCCGACGTATTTGCTCTTTTTTGCTAAAGTGGTCTGACCACTCAACCGGAATGGCGCCTCTTGTATCATGGAACGCAAAGCGAGGTCAAGCTGTTTTCCCCCCGCATCTGAAAAAAGATTTCGGTCTGGGACTCAACGAATCGCTGAGTCACAAAGCAGTTGAGGCGTTCCTGATGGCGATGTTTAGGTGCCTGCCTTCGAGCATCAGCCGCTAAGGCATGGTATGACCTCTGAACTCGGGCGACCCAGATCGGACTAGTCGCTATTGAGAAAACAAAAAGTTCCCACTGGGTCGCCCTTTATGCTAGATTGCCGCGTTACCGGTAACACGGATCCGTGGGCCTTGAGCTCGTGTCGCCGGACTAAAGACTAGTCGGAGATCGTCATGAAAAAATGCTTCACGTTAGCAAGTGTTCTGATCTACTGCGCGCTCGCTGGCCTGTTCGCGTCTGAAACCCTAACCCTCCGCCAAGCCAAGTATCGTCGTTCGGTAGCGCGGCAATCGCTGGCCGGAGCGGCAGGGGTTTTTGATGTGACGAGGTTTGGTGCGAAGGGCGACGGCAAAGCGCTCGATACGCCGGCAATCAACCGTGCGATTGAAACTGCCGCAGCCGCGGGCGGAGGAACGGTGGGCTTCCCATCCGGCGTGTACCGGTGCTTTTCGATCCAACTCAAAAGCAATATCAGCTTATATCTTGAACCTGGCGCCACTATACTCGCGGCCGATCCGAAAGACGGCGACGGCAAATACGATCCAGCGGAGCCCAATCAGTGGGACAAGTATCAGGACTTTGGTCATAGTCACTGGCACAACAGCCTGATTTGGGGCGAGAACCTTCATGACGTTTCAATCCTTGGGCCGGGAATGATCTGGGGAAAGGGACTAGTGCGCAGTGGCAGTCAATCGCGCACTGCGGCACAGAACGAAGCTTTGCGCGATGTTAAGGATCCGCAGAGCGGGCCGTTCGGCTATCCAAACCCGAGAGATGCTGTCGGGCCCGGGTGGGGCAACAAGTCGATCAGCCTGAGACTGTGCCGCAACGTGATCATCCGGGACGTTTCCATTTTGCATGGCGGCCACTTTGCGATCCTCGCTACCGGCGTCGATAATCTGACCATCGACAACATAAAGATAGACACGAACCGCGATGGAATCGATGTCGATGCCTGCAAGAACGTGCGCGTCTCGAACTGCACGGTCAACTCACCGTTTGACGACGGCATTTGTCCAAAGAGTTCGTTCGCGCTTGGCTATGCGCGCGTGACTGAGAACGTGACGATCACCAATTGTCAGGTCAGTGGTTACGACGAAGGCACGCTGCTCGATGGAACTTACAAGCGGGCATTTAGAAACCAGAACGGCACTTTCAGTCCTACGGGAAGAATCAAGTTCGGTACTGAATCGAACGGGGGCTTTAAGAACATTACGATTTCTAATTGTGTCTTTGAGTACTCGCGCGGCCTCGCGCTGGAAGCGGTTGACGGCGCTCTACTCGAAGATGTGACGATTTCCAACATCACCATGCGTGATGTTAGTAACTCGCCGTTCTTTTTGCGTCTGGGTTTCCGCGGTCGTGGTCCAAAAGAGACGACCACCGTCGGCGCGCTTCGCCGGGTAATCATCAGCAACGTCATCGTCTATAACGCCGACCCAAAATACGCGTCGATTATCAGTGGAATTCCCGGGCACTCGATCGAAGACATTCGTCTCAATAACATCCGCATCTATTACCAGGGTGGCGGTACGAAAGGCCAGGCGGCGCTCGATCCTCCGGAAAAAGAAGACACTTATCCTGAGCCAACCATGTTCGGTGAGTTACCCGCATACGGTTTCTTTATCCGCCACGTGAAGGGAATTGAAATGCGCGATGTCGAGGTGAGCTATCTGAAGGAAGATGCGCGCCCGCCTTTTATCCTGACCGACGTCATCGGCTCGAATTTTCTGAACTTGAAAGCGCAGCACGGCGAGACCGTGCCAACTTTCGTACTAAACAAGGTTGAGAACTTCAACCTCCAGCAAAGTTGGCCGTTACCCGACACTCGCATCGAGCGCGCCGAAACGAAACGGTTCTGACGACGACGGCAGCAGATTCAACCGACCCTACTCAACCGGATCGCCCGGACCTGCCGGCTGGGCGGGGTTGACGTGGTGATTGCTGTCGGATGAATCAAGGTAAAAGTGGTTCGTGCCGGAGTTGGCGGATTGCGGGTCGGCATTTAGTGTATAAGACGCCGGAGTGCTGGGGGTCTTAGGCGTTACCTTCAAGGTAAGTATGTAGCCATCAACGACCGGTGAGTCTCCCCCAAATTTAGAGGCCGCGAGCATCGTTTCCTTCGTCATCTGTTCAAACGTTCCGTAATTCCGGCCGTGGGTGTTGTAGTATGCAAGCTGCACTTCGGCAATAGTCCGCATATTTAGTCTGGTTGCCGTTTCATTACCGGACTTCTGAGCGGTCTTCCAGCCATATACCGCGGCGCCGATCAGGATTCCAATAATAGCGATCACGATCATTAACTCGATGAGTGTGAAGCCGTGCTGGTTGCGGGCGTTATGGTCAGTTCGTTTCATAAGTATTTCCTCGCATTACTAAACGACGCGGCCCTCTTGCAGTTCCCGAAAGGGTGGCGTCGACGCTTTATTCATGACGGAATCTTACTACACTGCCGTCCCCCGCGCCATCCGCAACCTGATGTTCGGAGTTCCGCCTTCAGGCGGTGTCATCACGAGAGAACAAAGGCCGCCTGAAGGCGGGACTCCAAACAATCCAAATCTTTTCACATAGCGGCCTTGGCCCTCTACATGTAGAATGAGGCCTGGAATCGACGCCAACCCATGAGAAACCTGCGCACGGCCGGAACCCGTTCAGACTCAGTCGGCTCCGCCTCGGCGGAAAGGGTCGAGCTGCTTCAAAGCACTATCGAGCGCGTAATCCGCGGCAAGCCAGAGGTTGTGCGCCTGGCGTTGGTAACGCTTTTGGCCGGCGGCCACCTTTTGATCGAGGATGTGCCCGGTGTCGGCAAGACCACTCTGGCGCATGCGCTGGCCCTGGCGCTCGATTGCACGTTCCAGCGAATTCAGTTCACGTCGGATCTCTTGCCGTCCGATGTAATCGGGCTATCCATCTACAACCAGCATGATTCGCTTTTCGAGTGGAAGCCCGGGCCCATTTTCGCGAATCTGGTGCTGGCTGACGAGATCAACCGCACCACTCCGAAAACTCAGTCAGCCCTGCTCGAGGCCATGGCCGAAAGGCACGTTACTGTTGAAGGCATCACGCACGCGTTGCCACAGCCGTTCATGGTCCTGGCGACGCAGAACCCGATCGAACATCACGGCACTTATCCTTTGCCAGAGTCACAGCTGGATCGCTTCATGCTGCGTCTGCGAATCGGCTATCCCGGTGTGGCTGATGAAAAACTGATTCTTCGTGATCGAGAACACGCCGAACCGCTCGATGACCTGCAACCGGTGATGACCGCCCAGGACGTTTTGGAGTTGCAGGACGCGGTCAGCGAAGTTGCAGTGGACGACGCGATAGTCGATTACTTGATGCGCATTGTCGCGGCAACACGGTCCTCTGAGATGTTGGATTTAGGAGTCAGTCCACGCGGCACGCTCTCGCTCTTTCGTGCTGCCCAGGCATTGGCCCTGACTGAAGAAAGAGCCTACTGCCTGCCTGACGACATCAAACGACTCGTAGTTCCTGTCTTTGCGCACCGGCTTACAGTCAGCTCGCGTTATTCCTCGGCGATGCGCCGCAGCGAAGAAGCCGAGGCCGTGCTCCTCGAAATAATGAAAACCATCAGCGTCCCACTGTGAAAGCAGGGATGAAGGCGGAAGGATGAAGGATGAAGGTCGACAAGCAATCTGAATCCTCATCCCTCATCCCTCATCCCTCATTCCTCTCTTCGTGGTGGCGGCCGATTTTGGGCACTTTGCTGGTGCTCGCGGGATTGGCCACAGCGATCGTGACGTTGATGGCTCGCCGGATCGGCGGGCCCGAGCTCGCCAGCGCCGGCGCGATCGCTTCACTGGTTTTCGTACTCCTCATAATGGTGCTCGTCGTTCCGCCCCTGGCGCGCTCGGCTTTTGCAGAAGTTGCCGGGCGCGGGCTGCCAATCGAAGTAACCACTGGCGGCGCAATTTTTGTCATCATCCTGATCATCGTTGCGTTCGCGGCCTGGAACACCGGAAACAATCTTCTGTTCATGGTGTTCTCGGTCATGCTCTCTACGATCTTTGTTTCGTGGGCGGCGGCGCGGGTGGCTTTGCGCGACCTGACAGTCTCGGCGCGATTTCCCGATCACATTTTTGCAGGTGAAGCAGCAGAGGTCATCGTCACTGTGCGGAACGCGAAGCGCGTGCTGCCATCGTTTTCAATCATGGTCGAAATGAGGGGTTCGTTCGATCGCCCGGGGCTGAAAAAGAAAAAGCGCGCGCGTTCCCGGAAGATTACTCTGGGGTACTTCATCTATGTGCCGCACCGGGCCGCCGGCGAACAGAGTATCGAACAGATATTCCCGCGGCGCGGTCACGTGCTGGTAAACGGCTTCGAGATTTCGACGCGATTTCCATTCGGCTTCTTTCGTCACCGCCGGCGCCTGGGCGCGCGCGACGTAGACATCGTGGTCTATCCAAAGCCCGAATCCGTCCCCGACGAATTGAACCTGCTGCCTCTAAATACCGGACAAACGCCTTCATTCCGTCGCGGCGCCGGCCAGGATTTGCTTTTGCTGCGCGACTATCAGCCGCGCGACGATCTGCGTCACATTGATTGGAAAGCGACGGCGCGCTCGCGCCAGCTGACCGTGCGCGAGTTTACCGCCGAAGACGAGCGCCGGATCACCATCGTCCTCGACACGCGCCTGACCGACGACATCGACGAAGAAAATTTTCGCATCCGTTTTGAAAGTGGAGTCACGCAGACCGCCTCGCTGGTCCAACACTTCATCGACGAGCGGGCCGAAGTCTGCCTGGTCACCGGCAAGGAGCGGGGAAGTTTCGGCACCGGCCAGGACCACTTATATAAGTGCCTGCGCCGCTTGGCACTGGTGCAACCAACTCTGGCTCCAGGCCGCAATTCACATTTGCAGGAGATGCTCGACAACGCCACGCGCTCAGATTATCAAGCTGACCATGCAAACTATCTTATAGTCCTAACCACCGCCGCCCGCGGATCAATTCCACCCAACATTTGGCGGCGGGCGTTCGTGATGTATCTATGACGGCTCGCGTATTCCGCGAATTCATTGAATGTCTCTCAAGCGGGCACTAGCCCGACCGTCAGGCAGGCTCAGATATTTAGCGGCGTAAGCACTGCTTACGGTCCAAATCGTCGCCGGTATTCGGTGGAGCTGATAAATGCTTTGACCATGTCGGCGTTGACGAAGTTGCCGTTGAATTGATTCAACTTTGTCAGCCAGAAGTCGTAGCCGCTGTAGTCCGGGTCCTGTGGGTCGTTCGGGTTGCGGCGGAGGTACCCGAAGTATTGCATCAGCACGAAAGCACGATTGAATTCCTGCTGACTGAGGATTGAGTTTTCGGCCACGTCGCGTAACGCGCGGCCTCTCGCAGCCGTATCGCTCGTGTTCGTCGCGGAACCGAACTCAGCGATGGCGGCGGCCAAATCTGTTGCCGACGGCGTTACTGCGGCGTTGGTGAATAACTGATTCACAAATGCCGCCGGCGTCAGAGAGGTCGCGTAAGCCGCGGTAAACCTGGGCCGTTGCACGAACGCTGCCGCGAAAGCCTGCTTATTGTTGTCCAACTGTTGCTGCCAGTTGCCCTGACCCACAACTACGCCGTTACCAATCGCCTGCGTGTCCGGCAGAAATTCGTTGAGGCGAACGATCGGCACTAAGAGTTGATGCGGCCCGCCAAAAGTCGACGTGCCGTTGAAACTGCCGTAAGCCGTCTTGTACAAACGCTCGATCAGGTAACCCGTCTGCTGGAACTCAATTGAAAGATAGAAAGCGGCCGATACGTTGACGCGTTTGACGTCGAGGCACTGGACGTCGCTACCGCATAAGGTAATCTCGTTAGTCCAGAAGGCGAGCCCGCTCGCGTCCGGTTCGCGATTGAGGAAGTCGAGGTAATGCTCCCACACGAAGAATTGCGCGGCGTCGAGCGCATTCGGCGTCAACTGATCGCCGTCGAGAATTGAATTCCCGTCGCGGTCGATGCTGAGCCGCCGGCCCGCGCCGACGGGTACACCCAGAAAAGTCAGCTCAGCCCCTGTGGCCGCAGCTTGTATAAGCGCTTGTGAGGTAACCGGCGGTTCGCTTTGGCGATCAGTTTGAAACTGCCCACTGCTGATAAACAGGAAAGCACGCGGGCTGCCGTTGTAGATGCCTTTTACCACCAGGTCGCAGTTGCTCGTACTTGCTTGCGACATCAGCAGGTTGATCCGATCAGTTACCGCCGGCGATGTTTTATTGCTGCTGTTGACGGTTACTTCGAGGCCGACTGCAGGCGCCGTGCCGGTGTCAAACGCGAGCACGAATTGTTCCAGGTCGCGGCGCTGATTGTCGTTCTGAAAATTGAAAACGGGCGCGTGCAGAAAATCAAATAGACTATCAGTCGAACCATCGTGGATGAATCCGAAGCCGGTCGTCTGCTCTCCCGGCGCATTCACCATTCCTAACTTCTGATATTCGCCGCGCAGTTGCGGCACCTTGAAGCCCTGTGATTCCCCCAAAGCAATTCCCGGAATAATGGTCCCGTTCGTGCCGGTACCAAATCCGGGCTGGGCGGCGTGGCATTGATTGCAGGTCAACACTCCGGCGTCGAATGGGGTGTTACTGAACAGTTGTGCGCCGCGCGCGGCGCTGGGTCCAGTGGGCGGATTTGGCGGCGTGCGATCGAGGTTCTCGATCGGATTCGGCGGGTAGGTCAGCGTCCTGACGAACGACGTGAACGCATTGAGTTCATCAGTCGTAAGCTGTCGCGTTCCACCCAGCAGGCTTTGAAAAGCAGGATTGAAGTTTGCCAGCGTGGCGCGATCGCCGCGCCAATGCAGCGGTTCAGTGCCGATGATTCCCCGCAGCGACTGCGTCGTCATCGGACCTTTCATCGGGTGAAAAGTCCGCTGCATCTGTCCCTGCGGATCGCCGAGGTCCCAGGCGAGGCCATCGCGGTGGCCGTTTTGATGGCAGCTCGCGCACGACACATCTCCATGCGCTGAAAGAGTAGTGTCGTAGAGAAAGCGGCGGCCGTTGCGCACCGTGTCAGGTTCAGGATTGAAGCCGACGGGAACGGTTGCGATGGATGCGCGCGTGGCCAGATTGACAATGCTAATCGTCTCGTCAAAACGATTGAGCACGTAGAGCAGATTCCGCGGGGCATTCAACGCCAGACCGGTCGGGCCCTGACCTACTGAGATGCGTGCTTGCACTGCTCCCTGTGGATCGAGGACTCCGACTTTTGCCGAACTGGTGGCCGCCAAATAGAGAGTGCCATCAGCGGCGCGCACGATGTCGCCGGGCAGGGCGAGGCTATTGGCGCGTTCGGCATCTGACCCGGCCGGATTGCTGAAGTTGATGTGCGGGTTGAGATCAGAGGCTGTGATAGTTGGCGAACTGCCTCCAAAAGAGACTGCTGAAACTCGAGTGTTCAGAAAGTGCCCGCGAACGTTCGGCTCAAAGCGAACCAGGTTACGGGCTTCATCGTTCGCCACCACCAGGCGATTGGCGCCCGGATCGAATACGGCGTTCCCGATATGTGTGCCAAGGCCGCGCACCAGGGTGCTCAAAGTTGGGTTTAGGCCGTGTGCGTCGATCACTGCGACATCTGTGTCGGCGAGCGTGTAGGGAATGAGCGACGCCCATTTCGGGTTACCGGTTTCGTCGGCCCAGCCGCTGCCATTCCACTGCACAATCAGACCCACCGCCGGCGCGGCCGGTAGGCCGGGAGCCATCGCAGGCGATGGTGGCGGTGGACCACCCGCACCCGAAACCTGCGCAGCCGGAACAATCGTCGTCTGGTTTCCCGATTCGAAAACCGAAACGAAAACCTGGGCGCCTGAAGGATCGCGGGCCAGCGCCCGCGGCTGTTTCGCGCGAATCGCGATTGCTTGTGGGCCCGTCGAAGGCGAAGCGGGATCGAAAACCCTCACCTCGCTCGGACCCGATACGCAGACGAAGGCGAATTCTTTTTGCTGGCCCGCGAACACGACGTCAGTCGGCTCGTCACCAACGTCGAACGTGCGCGTAGTCCTAAAACCACCCAGGTCAACTACGCTGACTGAATCCGACAGCCAATTCACCACCCAGGCTTCGTTGTTGTTGCGCGCCGCGACGCTGACTGGCTCAAGCCCGACAGGAATCTCCGCCATCAGTGTGAGCGAGTTTCCCGTGACGTGAAAGACTGAAAGAGTTCCGTTAGGCGTGTTCACGGCCAGCAGCCGTGTACCATCGGGCGTGATCGTTAACGGGTGAACCTGCGGCGCTTCAAAATCCCGGTAAGGTGGACCTGGAAATTGAGCCAGGGCATTTTCGGTCGAATAAGAGACCACGCAGGTGACCGACAGGGCCAGCAAAGCCGCGAATACAATCAACCGGTGAAGGTTCTGCCGAGGAGTCTTGTCGGGCATAGGGGAAGGTCCTTGTCGAACTGAGAAATCCCGAAGGAGCGTAGGTCTGACGACGAACTATTGTCAAGAAAATAGTCGTAGTGAGATAAATGTTTTGCTTAGCCAGTGGCGCGGTGATATAGCATAATCGCCGCGCCCCCGTTAAGTAGAGAGTCCAGCTCTGACGTTGGTCGCCTTCAATGCACGGTGATGGAGAAGAAATGGATATTACTGCCTTAAATCAATTGCTGCTTGATGGAACCGAACGACAATTTTGGATCAAACCCTGGGGTCACGAGACGCAGGCGTCGCATCCGAGCGCACAAGTAGGCTCGCAATTCTTTACCGCGCCCGAAATCGATGTCGCGTTTGCCACCAACCCGGCAGGAATCAAACTTGGCGATGTTCTCTTTATCTATCACAAGACAATGAACCAAATTAAATCGCCGACGCTCGCTTGTGTGACGGAGGTCATTTCAGATGTCACTAAGGCGACGCCTGCTGACATCATGCGAGAACCTTATCGCGAAAGATGGTCTTGGAGTATTCTCTCACGCAACTTGACACCGGATTACGCGGCTCGTTGCTTCGAATATGCTTTGAATCCTTTCAGCATGGCAAAGGAATACAGCGAACTAAATCCGCACGATGCGATTAATCTTGGAACGGTCCAATGGGGTGGGGCGAAACGTCAGGTGTCTGAAGGTTTCGCCCACTTTATCGTTGATCAGATGAATGCGCTATGACCTCATTGGATTCTCTGGCGCGCGGCGGGCAACAAATCGTTGGACCGGAACGGCGGTTGCGCGTTTTGCATCATCATTGGTCCGGCGAAGGTTGAATGGTATCGCGCCGCCCGGTCAACTCAGACGTTAGCCTTCTGATTAGGTGATAGAACCAGATGAGGAAAGTTCATTTGATATTCGGAGTCCTGGCGGCGATTGCCTTCTTGTTAACCGGACAGTACATGGACAAATACTACAATCACATGGTCGGCGTGCCCGACGCTCCAAGATTGTTGTACCGCACCCGGCACATTTTCATTTTGTTGTCAGGCTTGGTCAATCTCGCGATTGCCGCTTATTTCACCTACCGGCGACAGCCTTTGCAGCGAACAATACAAGTGCTCGGCTCGCTACTTATCTTGAGTGCGCCTGTTTTGTTTCTGGTCGCTTTCTTCTACGAGCCGAAGTTGAATAATCTACGCACGCCCTTGAGTCACTGGGGCACATATGCGATCGCCACCGGCACCCTGTTGCATCTTCTAAGTAGCGCGGGTTCGCTGAACCCGAGCGCCGAATAGGACCTGTCAGTTAGAATATTCTTAGACGCTGACCGCCGCTAATCAAACAACTGGGCTCATTCAGAGTAGCCGCGTCTGACGGCATCCGAACTCTCGCTTTGAATCAAACTTACCCACATCGAACTCTCAAGTTAATTGCGATCTGCTTTCTCCTTTCCGGCGGGACCGGTTTGATCTATGAAGTGCTGTGGGCGCGGATGCTCGGGCTGGTGTTTGGCGCGACCATGGTGGCGATTAGCGCGGTGCTGGCTGCTTTCATGGGTGGCCTGGCTTTGGGGAGTTGGCTCGCCGCGAACTCCGCCGCAAAGGTCAAGAGGCCGTTGCGCGTTTATGCCTTCCTTGAGATCGCGATAGGACTTTACGCGCTCGCCGTGCCGCTGCTATTTCGCGGAATCGATCGAGTGTATGCGCACGTCTGGCAGCAGTTTCATCCCGGCTTCTATGGTTTCGCTTTCGCGCGATTTCTATTGGCAACTGTAGTCCTCCTGGTGCCCACCGCGTTGATGGGTGCGACGCTTCCAGTTCTGGCGGCAGCTCTTCAGCGCTCCTCTGGAAATACTGCGAGCGCGGTGGCGAGACTCTACACCTGGAACCTGTTCGGCGCGATCATCGGTGCGATCGCGGCGGGCTTTTTCCTGCTGCCGCAGTGTGGAGTTCGAGCGACGATCTGGATAGCCGCGGCGACGAATCTGGTAATTGGCGTGGCAGCGTTTCTGCTGGATGCGAAAGCTGCTGACTCGCAAAGCGATGTTGATGATCTTAGCGTGCACGACACAGGCATGGCCCACCCGCTAACCCGACAGGCCGCAGTTCTGACTCAGCCACAAAGGCAGAAGACGTTTTGGCTGTTCTGTGCTTTCACCTCTGGATTTGTCACGATCAGCATGCAAGTCGTCTGGTCGCGGATGCTGGCGATGATTATTGGGTCGAGCACCTATGCCTTCAGTATGGTCCTGGCATTGTTTCTCGCCGGTCTAGCGCTGGGCGGTTACCTGGCCAGCGCAAAGCAGGACGCGAACGCGCGCTGGCTGCGGCGTGCGGTTTTGGTGATCGAGATTCTCACGGCTTTCACTTTGTTTCTGAGCTTGCGGATAACCAGCGCGACTCCTGACTTTCTGATCTCTACCGGCTTCCGACTCGGCATCAATTCGTTGATTGGATTGCTGGCTCTGCAAATCGCAGCGGCCGCGCTGCTCATTCTGTTGCCCGCGACCTTGATGGGAATGGTCATGCCGTTGGTGTTGATGTGGGCCGGAACCAGAACTCAAGACGAGCTCAGCGTTGACTCTTCGCAGTCCAGCGGGAGACTTGTCGGACAAAGTTATGCGCTGAACACGATTGGCGCCATCGCGGGCTCAGTCGTCGCGGCGTTTGTGCTTATTCCGGGAACCAGTACGCGCTTCACGATTTTCTGCGTCGCCGCGATCTGTATTATCGCGGGTGGAATTGCCTACGAACCTAAACGCGCGACCTTCGACCGGGCGCTGGCGCGGAGTCTGGCGATAGGTGGAGCGGCTGCAATCGTCATCGCGATGTTTGTCGTCTGGCCGCGGTTGAATCTAAATGCGCTTTCCACCGGCGCCTACGATAGTTATGTGCGGGTGCTGGCCCGAGCCCGCGGCGACGTCCCTGATAAGGATCAGACCGACGGAGCAGGGAACCATCAGCTCTTGATGTATGAAGAGGGCCGGACCGCGACAGTGTCAGTGCGCCGCGACTGGGGCATAACCTCCGTGGCGATCAACGGCCGCACCAACGCTTCCGATGCCGGAGACATGCCCACTCAAGTGATGTTGGGCCAATTGGGTGTGCTGACTGCGCCGCGCACCGGCCGCGCGCTAATCGTCGGTTTTGCCACCGGGGTGACCGCGGGCTCCGTTCTACAGTCTCCGATCGAATCCATGGATTGCGTCGAAATTGAACCGGCCGCGGTCGCTTCTTCACGGTTCTTTGAGCACGTTAACAACCATCCGCTGAGTGACCCGCGGCTGCATCTGATCATCGATGACGCGCGAACTTATTTGCGGATCAACCCCGCGACCTATGACATCATCATTAGCGAGCCCAGCCATCCCTGGGTGCCCGGCGTCGCGAATCTCTTCACCCGCGAATTCTTTGCGTTGGGTCGCGCGCGTCTGAAAGACGATGGAGTGTTCGTGCAGTGGCTACAGATTTACCAACTCTCAACCGAGAGTCTGCGATCCGTGCTGGCGACTTTCCACGAGGCCTTTCCGTACGTCGCCGTGTTCCGGGTGCAGGGCGCCGCGAAAGGAAAGGATCTGATTCTACTTGGGAGTCGTATGCCGATTCGTCTGGACCGCATGAATGTGCGATTGAACGATCTGCGCACCAAAGCCGATCTTGAGCGGGTGGGAATCAAGAGCGCCGACGATGTGCAGGCCTGGTTTGTGTGTGATGAGACTCAGCTTGATCCGGCGTTGGCGGGTTCGGTCATCAACACCGACGACAATATGCACGTTGAAACGGTCGCGCCGCGCGAAGCGTTTCGACCGACGATGGAAGAGAATGCCGCGTGGATTGAAAGTCTAAAAGGAAAAGCGCTCGCCCAACCTCAGCGCAAGCTGTAGCCCAGGGGCTGGCTGGGCCATCCGATCCGTAGTCTCAGAATTACCGAACACACTCAAAGCGGCAACACCGCCTAAGCCGCGCCAAGCAGCTCGCCGGCTTTAAGATGCGCGCCGTTGATAAAATCGCGAGCAGCCATCCTGCGCGAGTCTTCCGGCTGAACTTCCAAAATCCGCAGCACCGTTTCGCCGCCGCAGGCGACCAGAAGTTTGTCCCCATGCGCTTCGATGATCTGGCCCGGTTGGACGGAGGGCTGTGGAAGTATTTCGGCGCTCGCCTGCCGGATGATCAAGCGACGTGATTGAAGAGTCGTATGAGCGTTCGGCCAGGGCTGAAAGCCACGCACGCGGCGCTCGATCGCGGCGGCATCCATTGTCCAATCAATTCGGCCGTCTTCGCGTTTCAATACTGGCGCAAACGTAGCGTCCTCGCTGCGCTGAATTTCCGATTCGATCTGGTCGATGCTCCTGAGGGTTTCGCTTAGCAGGTCAGCGCCAATGTCTGCCAGCCGCTTCATCAACTCCGGCGCTGATTCGCTTTCGCCGATCTGAGTTGCGCGTTGTAAGAGGATTGGACCGGCGTCGAGTTCTTCCACGATCCGCATCGTGGTCACTCCGGTTTCCTGCGCACCGTTAACGATGGCCCAGTTCACCGGGGCGGCGCCGCGATACTTTGGCAGCAGAGAGAAATGGACGTTGAGGCAGCCGTGACGGTGCGCGCTGAGAAACTCGGCCGGCAGCAGCCGTCCATAGGCGACGACGATTGCAGCTTCTGCCGCATGTGACGCGAACAGGTCTTTCGCTGCCTGGGTTCGTATTTTCAAGGGCTGGTGAACATTGAGATTGTGCTGGACAGCAAATTCCTTCACCGGTGACTGGTGGATTTTGTTTCCTCGTCCGGCGGGCCGGTCAGGTTGGGTCCACACCGCGACCACCTCGTGCCCATCATCGAGCAAACGGCGCAGAGATGGCACCGCGGCGTCAGGTGTGCCCATGAAAACAAGTCGCATAGCCGGAGTTTACTATAGCCCGTACTCGTTCGTATCCGATTAAGGGCTGATCTCATCGCCGCGTAGCGCCGAAATGTTTATAGCCTTGTTCCCGACACAAAGATTCGAGCCGAGCGAAATGCAATTTGCATTTCGCTCGGCTCGTCAACTTAAAGAGATTCCGGTCTATAAATATTTCGTTCCTACGGAACTCAATCTAGATTCCCGCGCCGGCGTCGGCGCTCTTACTCGTGGTCGCGCCAATCTTCGCCGATGAAAGCTTGGCCTGCATGAACAGCAGGAGGTAATCACGGCCGCCGGCTTTGGAATCGGTGCCCGACATGTTGAAGCCGCCAAACGGATGCACCCCGACGAACGCGCCGGTGCATTTACGATTCAGATAAAGATTGCCGACATGAAATTCGCGGCGGGCGCGCTCCAGCTTAGCCTCGTCAGTCGAGTACACGGCGCCCGTCAGGCCGAACTGAGTGTCGTTGGCTATTCTCAGCGCATCGTCGTAGTCATTGGCTTTGATCACCGCGAGCACGGGTCCAAATATCTCTTCCTGCTCGATGGTCCCGCCGGCCTTCACGTCCGCAATCACCGTCGGGTCGATAAAGAATCCTTGTTCACCATCCGCGCCACCGCCCGCCACCACGCGTCCGCCTTCGGCTTTACCCTTCTCGACATAGCCGTTGATTGATTTGAACGCTTTGTCGTTGATGACAGCGCTCATCGTCGTGGATGTATTAGTCGGATCACCAACTTTGATCTTTGCAGTCAGCGCCGCGATCTTTTCGAGCATCGGATCATAAACCCGCGCATCAATGATCGCTCGCGAACAAGCCGAGCACTTCTGGCCCTGGAATCCAAACGCCGATTGGACGACGCCGGCCGCGGCTTCATCGAGATTGGCGTCATCGGCAACGATAATCGCGTCTTTGCCCCCCATCTCAGCGACGACTCGTTTGATCCAGAGTTGCTCGGGCGGAGTCTTTGCGGCTCGTTCGTTGATGCGCAAGCCGATTTCTTTCGAGCCGGTGAAAGCGATGAAGCGCGTCTTCGGATGGTCGACGACTACGTCGCCGACTTCTGCGCCCGAGCCCGTCATAAAGTTGACCACGCCGGCCGGCATACCCGCTTCCTCGAGCAATTCGAAAAATTTGTAGGCGATAGTCGGCGCGTCCGAAGAAGGCTTAAGCACGGCGGTGTTACCGGTGACTATCGCCGCCGCCGTCATGCCGGCCATGATGGCCAAAGGAAAGTTCCACGGCGGAATCACAGCGCCGACGCCGAGCGGAATGTACTTTAGGTGATTGTCCTCGCCGGCCATCTGGGTTAGTGGTTGTGGCGCTGCGTAGCGCAGCATTTCGCGGCCATAGTATTCAAGAAAGTCGATCGCTTCGGCGGTATCGCCGTCCGCCTCGGGCCAGGGCTTGGCTACTTCGTAAATCATCCAGGCAGAGAGTTCATGTTTGCGCGAACGGATCAACTCGGCGACTCGAAACAGCAACTGCGCGCGCTCTTCCGATGGAGTATTGCGCCACGTTTGAAAAGTTTCATAAGCGGTTTCGACGGCCTGGTTAGCCTGTTCTTTGGTTGCCTTTTGAAACGTTCCCACAACCTGAGTGCGATTGGCCGGATTGATACTTTCCAGCTTGCGGTCCGTGTTGAGGCGCTCGCCACCGATCACCAGAGGGTATTCCTGACCGAGTTGGCCTTTTACTTTCTCAATCGCGGCGCGCATAGCGGCGGCGTTCTCTTCTTTCGTGAAGTCTGTTAGTGGCTCGTTACGAAATTCTGTTGGCACGGGTGTCCCTTTCTTAACTATTGGTTGAATATGATTGCGACTTCGATAGGTCGATTCAACGAGCCCGCGGAGCGGGCGGAAGAGTTTAGCCCCGGGTGGAGCGAGCGAAGCGAGCGTAACCCGGGGTGCCCATCCATTATGACTAGTGAGCCCACTTTAGTGGGCGACAGATGTTAACGAGCGGTCTCTATCGCCCGTCAAAGTGATACTCAAAGTGAGCCATGCTTTGTCTGGGCCTAAGCTGAACTGCCAATGCTGGCGTCGACGACTTGAAACTCACAGTTCTAAGATTGTCATCCATGTTTAGAATCTCTTCCTTGCCCATGACCCTGAACCGACCAAGCTCGATAACTTCAATCACTTGCCCTCCATCATTGGAATCCATTGGCCGTACCCGGTAAAGCCCGGTGCCCGTCGGTTTGTCGGTTCTCCACCCTTGTTCCGTCATTTTCTTTAGCTCCTCTCAAAATCGTGCGGTCTATTTCTGCAAGTAGCACTGTCTAACACTGTATTCCTCCAGCTGCTTCCCAGGGTCATTGGACGGTTCCACGGACACGTTCTGCAAATGGCGAATACTCATGCCGGCCACTCGCCGGCCTTCTGTAATTTTTTGATCTTGCGTTTGACCAGCTCGCGCTTGAGCGGCGTCATCTTGTCGAGAAAGACTATCCCGTCGCAGTGATCCGTTTCGTGGAGCATGCAGCGCGCGGTCAGGTCCGTGCCGTCCAGCTCAAACTCTTTGCCGTTGACGTCATGGGCCCGGACGATCGCCCGCAGGTTGCGCTGCACGCCGAAAAAGATGCCGGGAAATGAAAGACAGCCTTCGTCGCCATCCTGTTTGCCCTCGACGCCGACAACTTCCGGATTAATCATGACCACACGCTGTTCCGGATCTTTTCCGCCTGAGCAATCCATCACGAAGAGACGTTTGGGTACGCCCACCTGCACGGCCGCCAGGCCGACCCCAGGCGCAGAGTACATCGTCTCAAACATGTTGTTGACGAGCTTCTTTAAGCCGTCGTCGAATTTAGTGACCGGATCCGCAGGCGCGTCGAGAATCGGATTCGGCCAGGTAACTATTTTCAGTAAAGACATTCTTAAACTCTAAATCTCAAATTTGAAATTCCAGATTTCAAATCGTTCTTGTCACTTTGATTTTACAATCAACGTTTTGGTTTCGCTAGTTGACTCTAATAGCCTCGTAACTGCTCTCGATAACCTTTAAAGTTGCGCTTCATCTCACCCAAACTGTCGCCGCCAAACTTTTCCCGCATCGCCGACGCCAGCACGAGCGCGACCATCGCTTCGCCGATCACTCCGCCGGCCGGAACGACAGTGATGTCCGAGCGTTCGAATGCGGCGCGCTCTTCCAGCTTCGTGTCGATATCGACTGAGCGCAACGCCCGTCGCAGCGTCGAGATCGGTTTCAGATGCCCGCGCACGCGCAGCTCTTCACCGTTCGTCACGCCGCCTTCGAGGCCACCGGCCCGATTGCTAGCGCGAATAAATTCCTTCGTCTCTTCGTTGTAACTGATTTCGTCGTGCACTTCAGAGCCGGGAAGGGAACTGGCTTCAGCGCCAGCCCCAACCGCCACCGCTTTCACCGCGGGAATCGACAGCAAAGCTTGTCCCAGGCGACCATCGAGTTTCAAATCCCAGGCCGTGTGCGAGCCGAGACCGGGCACGACGCCACGCGCTACGACTTCAAAGATGCCGCCCAGCGTGTCGCCTTCGCTT
>Ga0137403_10001204_pt1 | contig 32636 bp, 25 predicted proteins | sample CZOMad2_1_16fung_FD_122057 | JGI IMG/M metagenome (GOLD analysis project Ga0137403, IMG submission 122057) | Vadose zone soil fungal communities from Angelo Coast Range Reserve, California, USA - CZOMad2_1_16fungal (Hybrid Assembly) | ecosystem: Environmental > Terrestrial > Soil > Vadose zone... | reverse complement strand
TTTCCTTGCATTCCTGGCGCAATGGGGAGGTGGCATGGCGGCGATCACGGGTTCCTACCTCGCGGGCCTGTTTATTGCCATGACCCCCGAGCGCGAGAAAGTAGTTGCGGATCTCCATCCCATGTTGAATTCGTTTTTTGGGCCGCTCTTCTTTGTTTCGATCGGGATGGAGGTTAACGCCTGGAACCTGGGCGGCCGGGTCAGTTTCTTTATGTTGATCCTAGCCATTGCGGTGTTCGGCAAGATTGTGGGATCGGGCCTGGGGGCCTACTGGACCGGTTTCACGCGTAGGGAGTCGCTCGCTGTGGGCGTGGGCATGATCCCCCGAGGCGAAGTCGGCCTAATCACCGCGAGCTTGGGTTTGGCATCTGGATTAGTAACGCGCCAAGTCTATACCCAAGCCGTCGCCCTGGTTCTCCTGACGACTCTCATCACGCCGGGCATCTTACGCTACGCCTTTCCCAAAGCCGCCGAAGCGGCGGGTGAGGACGGACTGACGACGCTGTCGGTTGCCTAGGGCTGCGCGGAGCGAGCCCGCAGTCTTTGGTCGTGCGGTGTACCGTTCGCAGTTCCTATCGACGAAACATCTCCTCAATGCCTGTGGCCCTGCGAGACGGGCAAGTCACCCCTCCACCAGCGAGCGGAGAACACGATTGCGCCCGCCGCCAGCCATCCCGCCGCATAAGTAGGCTGGGCTCCCCAACGGAAGATCGGCGAATGCATCAACCCGAGCCAGGAAAATGCCGCTGCCACCAGGCACCAGGCCGCAGCCCTACCAAAATGCCGGTCGATCAGTTCCGTGACCAGAGCCGCGACGACCAATACGAGAAAGAGGAACCCGCTGCCCAGCCCCTGCACTGAATTCCAATAGATGGACCGATTCAATGCCGCCTGAACCTCTGGGTTCCCCGCGGAAAGACGCAGCGCAGGTAACGCCGAGTTCACGGCCGCTGCTACAACGGCGCCCGCAGGCAGCACAAATCCAAGGAGCACAGCGCTCCGGTATTTGGGGTCGACATGGCGCAACGTCGCCATGCCCACTCCGACCGAGACATAAGCAATCATGGCTGCCAGAATCGGCCAGGGAAATAACTGCGCGATGAAGAGCGTAAGCCCGCTCATTACAATGACGAGAAAGATCACGGAAGTCCAGAGCGCAAACCCGATGCGTGCTCCCATCGCCTTGTAGGGCGGAAGCAAGGCATAGACCACCGGAGTGATCGTGCTCCCTGCGGCGCCGCACAAGAGCGTTGCAATTCCATCGCAAGCGACCACACTGCGCGCGTCATAGTTATCACCTGCGGCGTTGGCTCCTTCCACCGCGGCGATGTCCTGGAGGATCTGGTAGATCGCCATGGGCGCGATCACCGACAGATATGGAAGAGCAAGTAACAGGCTCCTCAGAGGTCCGAGAGAGGCCACCCAGGGCAGTTGCACTGTCACGCCCTGCCAAACGGGATGCACATAGCCGATAGCCAAGCCCACAGCAAGTGGAATCAGCCAAGCCACAATAAAAGGAGGAATTCGCCAGCGCGTGATCGGGATATTCGCGAGTACGCTAACGGCGACAATGGAGAGGGCAACAATGCCGACGAGCGGCTGGTCGAACAATCTCTGCAGCAGCACCAGAGCGAGATAGCTGTACATCGCCGCGCCGAAAACTGTCATTGAGGCTGGCACAGGGATAAAACGCCTGACTACACCCGCGAATGGTGCAGCCGCCAACTTCAGGATGCCTGTCCACACGACCGCCGCAGCTCCTGTTTGCCACGCGGCCATCGGATCGTGCGTCTGAAGATAGACGGGCAGGACGATGGCGAGCGTATAGGCGATGATGGCAGGGACGTTGTTGCCATACACATGGGCCGTGACATCCGTACGGCCTTCCCGTTTCCCCAAACGCACGGCCAATCCCGTAAGGCCGAGCGAACCTACGAGAAACCCGAGGGCATAACCAGGGAGCAGGTGGCCAATACTGAACCCGAGTGGAATTCCTACTGGCACCAGAAGAAACACAGGGATGATCATCTGCGCGAGATTGAATCCGACTTGCGCAGTCGTGGCGTCGATGTCGCCTCGAGTTAGCTTCCACCACGGACCGGAGACTGCGTTTTCTGTCGCCATGAACTCCTCTTAAGTCCGGGCTCTTCTAATCCGAGGCCGAATCCTTATCCGCAGTTTGCAAGTTTTCAGATCTTGAACGATTCCATGGATTCAACGGCGAACAAATCAGCGGGCTTGAGCAGCCGCTTCGCGAGTCCTTGTTCGTGGGAGTACCGAAGAAACGTTTCTAAGGGAAGTACGTTCGGCTCGAAGCCATAAGGCCAGAAATCTTGCCCCATCAGTGAACGTGTGTCCTCGACGTGGCGAATGAGCCAGGGCAACATATATTTGAGCGCGGCCGTCTGATATAGATCCTGGTAAACCTCCCGCTGTGCGAGCACGAACGCCTTATACAACGACCGCGCTACCCAGGGATATTTCTCGTATACGTCGCGGCGAATCACCACGGTGTGCATGATGGGGAAGATTTTGGTTCGCTGATAGTAATCGCGCTCGACGGCGGGATAGTCCTCAAACAGCCGCCTCACTTTTCCCGATCCATGGGTAAACGTCGAGGGCATGCGCGCCGTGTAGAGGGCATCGATTTCACCCTTGTCCAGCATTGCCGACAGGGTCTTCGTCTCGGGAATCGAATCCAGGCGAATTTCGGGCGGGAGAGAAAGGCTCAGTTTCTCGTGGCGGCCAGGCTCCTCCTCGCCGCCGTTCAGGTATTGAACGCTGCTGAGGGGAACCTTGTACTCGTCGTTCAGAATGCCGCGAATCCATACCCCTGCCGTCATCTGATATTCAGGAGTTCCCACGCGTTTTCCGACCAGGTCTTTCGGCTCCCGGATACCGCGGTCGCTGTTGATGTAGATGCAGGAGTGCCGGAAAAACCGCGAAGGAAACACGGGGATGGCAATGAAAGGAGGGTTTTCAGAAAACAGAGAAAGCACATACGACGAGAGGGACATCTCCGCTGCGTCAAACTCGTGATGCCGTAGCATCCGGAAGAAAGTCTCTTCCACTGGAAGATTTAAGAACGTGAGGTCGATTCCATCTACCGGAATACGGCCTTCCAATAATCCGCGGGCGCGATCATAGTTCCAACACGCCAAAGACAATCGCAGCTTGCTCATAAAATTTTCGTGATCCTCTGCGTGAATCTTGTATCCGACATCTTAATGACAGAGCCGAGACCAGGCCGTTTCTTGTTGCCTCATTGTGTCGGGATTGAGTCCTGATTATGTGCGATTATCGACTTGATGTGCGCGTAACAATAGTTCATTCGATAAATCCTGTCAACTTCCCACTTTTTCATAGGATTTTCAGGATGAACGTGCGAATATCGCCATAGCCTTAGCCTTCCCACTCATGACTGTCCTCAGGGATACACCGCTCTCAAGCCTCGGCTCCGATGGAATCGTGGCTATCACTCATGCCGCCCAATCAGCCTTCCCGACTGGATTTGGGGCATTTGAGGGTAATCCTGACTTTGTTCTGTCCCTGGCACGTGGCCTGAGTGTCATTGAGGCCTTCGAAGGCCACACGGAAGGACAAACCGTTGCCGATATCTCGCGAAGCACTGGCCTTTCTCGAGCTGCGGCTCGGCGGTCGTTAATTACTCTGGAACTGTTGGGCTACGTCGAGTCTTCTGGGCGCACCTACCGCCTGAAGACGCGTGTCCTCACGCTCGGATTTTCGTACTTGTCCTCCAATTCGCTACCGGCCATCGTACAGCCGACGCTTGAGCACATCACGGAGTTGGTTCACGAATCGAGTTCCCTTGGCGTACTGGACGGCGAGCAGGTCGTTTACATCGGACGCTCCACCGCGAAACGCGTGATGTCGGTGGGTCTTTCCGTTGGCAGCCGATTGCCCGCCTACTGTACATCTCTGGGACGTGTTCTCCTCGCAGCTCTTCCGGAAACGGAACTTTCGGCCTACCTCCAGGCGACACACGTCAAAGCGCTCACGCCAAAGACCATTACAGACAAGCAACTCCTGGGCGACATCATCCGCAGCGTGCGCTCGGATGGCTTTGCAATCACGGACGAAGAACTTGAACTGGGGCTTCGCTCGATCGCCGTGCCCGTGAAGACACATCAGAATAAGGTAGTGGCGGCTATGAATATTGGAGTGCAGGCGGCCCGAGTCTCCGCTGCTGAAATGATCCATCGCTTTCTTCCGATTCTGCAGGAGAATGCCGCCATGTTGGCCCCATTGCTCCGATGATCCCGTAAGCAAGAGCAGTCGTCCGCAACCAATGAGATTCTGAACTGGGACACGGTGATAAGGATCAGAAAGAACAGTTTGATCAAAAAGGCCCGAGTATTCGTGGTGATCCTGGCTTCTATCGCCTCGGCGACTGCTCAGACCGGTGCGTCGGAAAAGCGCGCCCATCCCCAACCGTTAGTCCTCACTGGCGCTGTGCCTCTGGCCAATGTGCAGGGACGCATCGACCATCTCGGTGTTGATTACAAAGGCCGTCTCTTCGTCTCAGCCCTGGGCAATAACAGTGAAGAAGCCATCGACCTTGCGGCAGGAAGGGTCACTCACAGCGTTAGAGTTCCTCGGCCGCAAGGGGTCGTTTACGCAGCCGCATCCAACGAGCTTTTTGTGGGTAGCGACGAAGGTAAGCTCTACATCTACAACGGCGATTCCCTCGAACTCATCACCTCCATCGATTTTGGAGACGATGTCGACAATCTCCGCTACGACGGCGCGAAGAAGCTTGTCTACGTGGCATACGGCGACGATGAGGCTGGCGCCATTGCGGTAATCGATGCCACGACAAACAAGCGCTTGGAGCAGGAATATAAACTTGGGGCGCATCCAGAGTCTTTTCAACTGGAAACGGTCGGTCCCAATATTTACGTAAATCTTCCGGACCTGAAACAAATCGCGGTGATCAATCGCAGCACCCGCGCCATCACAAGGTGGCCCTTGAAAGTGGAAAGCAACTTTCCCATGGCGCTTGACGAGGCCGGGCACACGCTATTCGCGGTCACTCACGCTCCCGCGCTGCTGCTGGTCTTCGACGCTATCACCGGTCACCAAGTAGCGGCGCTGCCCACCGTTCAGAATTCCGACGACGTATTTTTCGATTCTGCCCGCAAGCGTATCTATGTCCTCGGCGGCGAAGGTTCCATCGACGTGTTCCAGAGGACTACCGCCAGCCGCTACGAGAAGTTAGCAAGGACCCCTACCGCCGTGGGTGGCCGCACCGGCGGCTATTTTGGGAAAGGGAGAAAGGGCTTTGAGGTCTTGTACGTGGCTGTGCCGGCACGTGCCGACCACGGCGCCGAAGTTTTGATTTATACGGTCCAAGATTGAGCACCAATTCTTATCGCAATCCGTAAAGGAGGCAGTTTGGTGGGGAAGTCCGGAAGAGACGCAGTCAACCGTCGTGATTTCTTGAAAGGCTCCGCTGCTGGAGTGGCAGCAATCGCCGCTACTGCAGTTCCTGCTCCTGCTCAGAAACCAGCCGCGCGCGCAGCGACTGCGCCGCCGATGTCAAAGAGTGCGGAAACAGGTGACCCGTCCGATGTTGAAGTTCTTACTACCGATCATCCTGGCGCCGACTTCATGGTCGACGTCATCAAGTCCCTGGGCATTGAGTACGTCGCAGCGAATCCGGGCTCGAGCTACCGCGGCCTCCACGAATCCGTGATCAATTATGGAGGCAACAAGAACCCCGAATTCTTGACCTGCTGCCACGAAGAGTCCGCCGTGGGCATCGCGCACGGCTATGCCAAAATTGAAGGCAAGCCCATGGGTGTGTTCATTCACGGTACGGTTGGCTTGCAGCACGCGGCCATGGCTATTTATAACGCCTATTGCGACCGCGTGCCGATCTACATGACGGTGGGCAACATGAGCGATGCCACGTTGCGCCGTCCCGGAGTTGAATGGGACCACAGCGTGCAGGACGCGGCGCTGCTAGTTCGAGATTTCGTGAAGTGGGACGACGTCCCAATTTCGTTGCCGCACTATGGAGAATCCGGCGTCCGTGCTTACAAGATCGCCATGACGCCGCCCATGGCGCCCGTGCTCCTGGTTTCCGACAGCGAGCTTCAGGAAAAAGCCATCGACGAAAATGCTGGCTTGCGTGTTCCGAAACTTACTCTTGCTACGCCGGCACAAGGTGACTCCGGAGCCGTCGCCGAAACTGCCCGTCTGCTCGTCGCGGCCGAGCATCCGTTGATCATCACCGATCGCCTGGCCCGCACACCCGCTGGTCTCACTCTGCTCATCGAACTTGCGGACCTTTTGCAGGCTCCCGTGGTCGACCAGGGTGGCCGTATGAACTTCCCAACGCGGCATCCGCTCAACCAATCTATCCGTGGCCCCGCATTGGTGGGGAGTGCCGATGTTATTCTCGGTCTCGAGGTCACCGATCTTTGGGGCACGCTCAATTCCTTCCGCGAACAACTGCATCGTTCCTCGGAACTGCTGACCAAGCCTGGCGCGAAGGTGATCAGCATTGCGGCGTGGGACCTGCTTTCGAAGAGTAACTACCAGGATTTCCAGCGCTACGCCGAAGTCGATATCGCGATGGCTGCCGACGCCGAGGCCACGCTTCCTGCTCTAATCGAGGCGGTCAAGCGTCTTATCACGCCTGAGCGCAAGCGCGTTTTCGATGAACGTGGTGCAGGTTTCGCAGCCGCCCACGTCAAGGCGCTGGATCAAGCGCGCACAGAAGCCACGTATGCTTGGGATGCCAGCCCCATCAGCGTTGCCCGCCTGTGCGCCGAGCTCTGGGCGAAGATTAAAGACAAGGACTGGACGCTTGCCTCCGAGACAACGCCATGGGTCAGCAACTGGCCCATGCGTCTCTGGGATTTCGACAAACACCATCAATCCATCGGAGGTGCCGGCGGCCACGGCATCGGCTACGGAGCCCCGGCCTCGCTGGGCGCGGCCCTCGCCAACAAAAAACACGGCCGCCTCACTGTTTCCATCCAGTGCGATGGGGACTTGATGTACGCCCCCGGGATTCTGTGGACCTCGGCGCACCACAAGATCCCGCTTCTCAGCATCATGCACAACAATCGCGGCTACCATCAGGAACTCATGCACATCCAGCGCATGGCGGACCGGCATAACCGCGGAATTACTCGTGCCAATATTGGAACAACCATCGTAGGTCCGGATATCGACTATGCCAAGCTCGCTCAAAGCATGGGCGTGCATGGAGAGGGCCCAATCACGGATCCGAACGAGTTGGGCCCAGCCATCCAGCGCGCCATGGAGATTGTCCAATCGGGCGAACCGGCCTTGGTGGATGTTGTGACGCAGCCGCGCTAAGAAGCCGGAAGAGAAGAGGAGTTGTGGAAGAGATATGAGAACGACCGGTAACAACTCACAGAGCCGCCAGCGATCGCATCGTGCTGTTCTGTATGCTATGGCCATCCTTGTGATCGCGTTATTCATTGCTGGCGCACAGGCTAGATCTCAGGCAAAGGTCCCGCCAGGCGAGAACGTGAAAGGCAATGTCGAAAACGGTAAACGGCTGTTTACCAATTCTGGATGCTACGAATGTCACGGACGGGAGGGACAAGGTTCAAGATATTCCGGACCACGACTCAGCCCCGACCCAATCGCGTTGCCGGCGTTCCGCGTCTATGTCCGGGCGCCGAAGGGACAGATGCCTCCCTATACTGGCAAGGTCCTGACCGACGCGGAGCTGGCCGATATCCATGCATTTCTGGAGTCGCTACCGGCGCCGCGGGCGGCGAAGACAATACCGCTGCTGAACTAGAGCTGACGGATGGCGAGTCGTCCCGAGGGCAACACCATGTCAACCACGACCATTCCACCTTCGAACAAGAAAACGCCGCCGAAGGTCGTTCCCTATCGCCGCCCCGAACCCGGAACGCAACCGGAGTCCAATTATGCAGGCTACCGTGCCACCGCGCGCCGCGCCCCCTCTAAGCCGCTCGTCTACCTGCCTCATACTCTTTCGGAAGTGACCGGCCCCGTCTTCGGCCACGAAAAGATTGCAGAGACCGATAACGACCTCACCCGTCAGCACTCCGGCGATCCGCTCGGCGAGCGCATCATCGTCAGCGGTCGAGTGCTCGACGGAGACGGCCGCCCCGTGTCGCATAGCTTAATCGAGATCTGGCAAGCCAACGCCGCCGGACGTTACCGCCATGCCATCGACGACCATGCCGCGCCGCTCGATCCCAATTTCTCCGGCTCTGGCCGCACCCTCACAGACCAGAACGGCGCCTACCGTTTCGTGACCATCAAGCCCGGCGCCTATCCGTGGCGTAATCACGAGAATGCATGGCGTCCGGCCCATATTCACTTCTCTCTTTTCGGCCCGGCCTTTGCGACGCGACTGATCGGCCAAATGTATTTTCCAGGCGACCCCCTTTTCGCCTACGACCCGGTGTTGCAGTCCATTCCGGATGAGAAATCCCGCCAGCGCCTGATTTCAAACTTCGATCTCGAGACCACAAAGCCCGAGTGGGCACTCGGATATCGTTTCGACATCATCCTGCGTGGTCGCGACGCGACGCCCCTCGACCCGCCCAAAGTGAGCCCTCGATGAGCCTGGGTCTGACCCCATCGCAAACTGTTGGACCTTATCTGCACATCGGTTTGACCGACACTCGGTCATTCAGCCAAATCGCGGCCGATGGCGCGCCCGGCAATCGGATCGACCTCAAGTGCTGGGTATTCGACGGCGACGGCATCGCTGTTCCCGACGCCATGATCGAGCTTTGGCAGGCGGACGCTGACGGCCGCTATCACCACCCCGAAGATGCGCCGGAACGCGTACAAGACCCTCTTTTCCGTGGTCACGGTCGCATGCCAACGGATGCTGATGGTTGCTGCTCTTTCCAGACAATTAAGCCCGGTCGAGTGCCCAGCCCCGACGGCACCTTGCAAGCCCCGCATATCAGTGTCTCGGTGCTCGGCAGGGGACTTCTGAAGCGTCTGCCCACGCGCATCTATTTTGCTGGCGATCCCGCCAACGCGACCGATCCGATTCTTCTTCTCGTGCCCGAGGATCGCCGCGCCACGCTTGTGGCGCAGCCCGATACCCATCGGCAAGGTGGCTGGCAATTTGACATACACCTGTGCGGTCCGCGTGAAACTGTCTTTTTTGATGTCTAATAGCTCACGATGAAAAATCGAGCCAGCACTCGGATCGACCTGCGCCTCCCACATCGGTCGGGGAGGTCGGCATAGCCGTGCGCCTGATCGATGCACTAGCCACCACGGAACCCCTGGCTGAGCTGTTCTCCGATCAGTCGGTGTTGCAAGCCATGCTCGATTTTGAGTCTGCTTTAGCCCGCGCCGAGGCTAGAGTTGGTATCATTCCTCAATCCGCCGCTGACGCCATCTCTTCCGCTGCCGTCGCAAGCGAGTTCGATCCTGCGACTCTCGCTCACGAAACGCTTCGAGCAGGCACCCCAGGCATTCCAATAGCAAAAGCTCTGACCGATCGAGTGCGTTCCACAAATCCCGCCGCGGCAGCTTTCGTGCACTGGGGAGCCACCAGTCAGGATGTTGCCGACACTACCTTGATCCTTTTACTGAAGAAAGCGCAACCGTTGCTTGACGCCGATCTTGCAAAAACGGAACACGCGCTCACGCGGCTCTCCGGCGAGCACGCCGATACTGTTATGTTAGGCCGCACGTTGTTGCAGGCGGCTCCGCCGATTACGTTTGGCCTAAAGGCAGCAGGCTGGCAGGCAGCCGTCCGTCGTGGACGTTGGCAGCTCAACAGCAGCTTCGCCGACGCACTCCTACTCCAGTTCGGAGGCGCCACCGGCACCCTGGCAGCACTCGGCAACCAAGGCTTGGCCGTCTCGCAAGCCTTGGCGGAAGAACTGGGCCTGACGAATCCGGAAGCGCCGTGGCACACACATCGGGATCGCCTCGGCGTTCTCGTTTGCGCCTGTGGCGTCGTCGTGACTGGAACTTTGGGAAAAATTGCTCGCGACATTAGCCTGCTCATGCAGAATGAAGTCGGGGAAGCCGCCGAACCCGGCGGACAAGGACGCGGCGGTTCTTCCACCATGCCCCACAAGCGGAATCCAATCGGTTGCGCCGTAACTCTGGCCGCCGCGAACCGTACGCCCGGTCTTGTCGCCGGTTTCTTGTCTGGAATGGTTCAGGAGCACGAGCGCGGGGTCGGCGCCTGGCAAGCCGAATGGCTCACGGTTAGTTCTCTCATCCAGGCGACGGGCGTAGCCGCCGCCAGCATGGCCGAAGTCACTGCCGGACTCACCGTTGACAAAGACAAAATGCGTGCCAACATCGATGCCACGCGCGGCGTAGTCTTTGCGGAACGCGCTATGATCCTCCTCGGCAAGGCACTCGGCCGCGGCCAAGCCCATCGCCTGCTGGAAGAAGCTACGCGCGAAAGTGTTGGGAAAGGACTTCGAATGACCGAAGTCCTCGCTGCCATGCCTGAGATTACGAAGTTTCTCGACCCAGGAGAGATCCAGAGCCTCGACGATCCTCGGCAGTATCTCGGGTCGGCCGAAATTTTTCGCCAGCGCCAACTCGCGACCGAGGTGCAAGTCAGTCCCACAAAAGAAAAGAAGGAGTAGATCTTGCCCTTCGTTAATCTAGGCCATTCCCGCGCCTTCTATCGACTTGAGGGTAATGCAGGTCTTCCGGTTCTTATGTTCTCGCACTCCATCGGTACCGACCACGCCATGTGGGAACCGCAAGTCCCCGCCCTGCTCCCATATTTCCAAATTCTGCGATATGACATTCGCGGCCACGGCGCTTCCGACGCCCCTTCGGGCGACCACACCGTTGAACAACTGGGTCAGGATGCCCTCTTTCTCGCCGACTCTTTGGGCATCGGGAAATTCGCCTTCTGTGGACTGTCGTTGGGCGGAGCAGTCGGTCAGTGGCTGGCATCCAACGCTCCGGCGCGTCTTAGCAAACTCATTTTGGCCAATACCTCGCCCCAGTTCGGATTGCCAGCCAATTGGGAAACCCGCAGGACCACCGTTCTCAAAGATGGAACGGCTGCTATTGCGGACCTCGCGATGTCTCGCTTTTTTTCACCGCAAAAGCTTGGAAGTCCAGAAGCATCATCCGTGCGCTCCATACTTCTCGGCACGGATCCCATTGGCTACGCTGGCTGCTGTGCCGCTCTTCGCGATTTCAACCACATTGAGCACTTGCCGCAAATCCAAGTCCCCACTCTCGTAATCGGCGGCGACCGCGATGTCTCGACTCCTTGGGCCGGCAATGGCGAGATTCTAGCCCGAGAAATCCCAAAAGCTCGTGCCGTTCAACTCCCGGCCGCCCATTTGTCCAATCTGGAACGACCTCGCTCGTTCACCGCAGCTTTGCTGGATTTCCTGCTGCCCCCTGCAGATCCTCGCATGGATCCCATTGAAGCCGGATTTGCCACTCGCCGTGCCGTGCTCAGTGACCAGCACGTCGACAAAGCCATCGCCAACACCAATGACTTCAACCGCGAGTTCCAAGAACTGATAACCCGCTACGCCTGGGGCACTATTTGGGCGCGCCCCGGCCTGAGCCACCGGACCCGCCGCCTTTTGGTGTTGGCTATGACCGCAGCGCTCGGCCGCTGGGAGGAATTCACTCTCCACGTCCGCGCAGGCTTGGCCCACGACCTCGAACCCTGCGACCTCAAAGAAGTTCTGCTCCAAACCGCTGTCTATGCTGGAGTCCCTGCTGCCAATACTGCATTCCATATGGCGAACGAAGAACTGAATGCCCAGCGTAAGGAAAACTGACAGGAGACAAGAGGGGAGATCGAGCTCAGGCCGACTGTTCAATGCGCTCAGCCTTCGGAAGAGGTAGCCACATGCTTGCGCTGCATGAGGATTGGGCCGTAAAATCGAGATGCTTGGCAAGAGTTTGTTGCTCGATCTCCTGCGGAGCATTGAAAAACACCCGCGGCAACAAGTCGACTAAGCACCAAGCACGCGACACCCAAAGGTCTCGTGGCGCTATCGTCTAGGGGTTAGGACGGAAGATTCTCAATCTTCAAACACGGGTTCGATTCCCGTTAGCGCTACCAACCACTTGTTCCACTGAATTCCCCCCAAGGCGAGAAAACATCTTGGTTTTTGCCGGCGATGTTGCCCGTGCGCTCTCCGTTATGCCACCTATTGCTCGCTCAGCGTGACATTCCGAAATCCAAGCTCTGATGGGCGGCCCCGGTACGCGCCGTCGCCCCTGTAGCTTAGCTTACGGTCTAACGATCAGGTTGAAGGTAGTCGAGTGGGTGAAAGCGGTAGTCGATCCCGTTACGGTCACAGTGGACGTCCCGGGAGGAGTGCCGGGAACTGTGTGCAGGCTGCTACCGCCGCCACAGCCGACGCTCATCAGCACGATCATCAGCGAGAAGGTGCCGAGAGCGATACTCTTTTTGCAGTTCTTCCGGCGTCCACCGAGAATTACCACGCCAATCAATCCCATGCTACCGAATCCCAGCCAGCCGGCGTAGAGCGCCTGTGGGTGTGCCAGGGCTGCCGTTGTGGATGCCGTGGTGGTGATCGTCATGACAACATCCGTTTGCGTTGAGCCCGCCGCCACCGTGTTGGGAGCAAACGTGCAGCTCGTTTTCGCGGGCATCTGGGAACAGGCGAAAGTTAACGCGGTGAGCGTCAATGGATTCGGTGTGACCAGGATGTGCTCGACAACTGGCTGACCCGCGGTTACGGTGACCGAGGGCAGCGTTGGAACGATCGTAAAGTCGCCGCCCGGATCGACGGTGAACGATCGCGGGATACTCGCAGCGGGATTGTAGTCGGTGTTCCCAGTCTGCGACGCGGTAATGGTGCAAGATCCGCCGCCCGTCAGGTGAACGGTGGAACTAGCAATGCTGCAGCTGCCGCTAGCTATGAAGTTCACCCCTAGGCTGGAAGAAGCTGTGGCGGTAACCGTGAAATCCGGCTCACCGAAGGTTTTCGCTGCCAACGCACCAAACGTTATTGCTTGGCTTGCCTTTGCGATTATCAGCGAGCCGGTGCCGGTGGCGTCGTTGTAGTTGGAATCGCTACTGGTGAAACTGGCGCTCACCACGTACGTCCCCGCGGAAGTCGGTGCTGAGCCGCCGTCATAAGTCAGAGCCGAAGGGCCGCTGACGGCGACACTTCCGACGCCACTCGCAGCGTCTGTGCAGGTATGAGAACTGCCGTCAAAGACCGCACCGATGGGGCAAGTCACGGTTACGGTGGGCGTGGCCTTGGCAATCACTAACGAACCCGTCCCAGTCGCATCGGTGTAGTTGCCATCGCTGCTGGTGAAGCTTGCGCTCGCGCTGTACGTTCCCGCGTTGGTAGGTGCAGCAGGATTGCTGTTGTAGGTGACAGCCGTCGCGCCACTGACCGTCGCGTTGCCGACACCCGTTGTCGCCACCGTGCACGCGTGAGGATTAACGTCAAAGCCGGCAGGCGGGCAGGAAAGGCTCACTACAGGCAATGCTTTATTGATGGTCAGCGATTGTGGAACACTAGGGGCAGGGTTGTAGTCGGTATCGCCGGCTTGAGAAGCTGTGATGGTGCAGGAGCCAGCGCCGGTCAGGTGGATGGTGGACCCTGCTACGCTACAACTACCGCTGGCACCAAAGCTGACGGCCAAACTAGACGAGGCCGTGGCGCTCACCGCGAAGTCCGCGGCGCCAAAGGTTTCCGCGGCGAGTGCGCCAAACGTAATGGTCTGGCTTCCCTTGGAGACTAAGAATGACTGTGGCACGTCTGGGGCACTGTTGTAGTCGGCGTCGCCCGCTTGCGAAGCGGTGATGGTGCACGAGCCCGCACCGGTGAGGTGAACGGTAGAACCAGCGACACTGCAATTGCCACTGCCAGCGAAGCTCACGCCTAAGTTGGAAGAGGCGGTTGCGCTGATCGCGAAGTCCGCGGCGCCCCATGTCTTCGTAGCGAGCGCACCGAAGGTGACGGTCTGGCTGCCCTTTGTGATCGAAAACGATTGCGGAACATCCGGGGCAGAGTTGTAGTCTGCGTCACCTGTTTGTGAAGCGGTGATCGTACAGGAGCCCGCGCCTGTGAGATGAACGGTAGAACCAGCAACGGTGCAATTGCCGCTAGCCGCGAAGGTCGCAGCCAAGCTGGAAGAGGCCGTCGCGCTGACCGTGAAGTCCGGGGCACCGAACGCCTTCGCCGCTAGTCCCCCGAAGGTGATGGTCTGGCTGGCCTTGGCAATCGAGAACACTTGGGGGACATCTGAAGCGGGGTTGTAGTTGCTATCGCCAATTTGCGAAGCAGTGATCGTGCACGAGCCTGCGCCAACGAGGTGAACGACAGAACCAGCGATGCTGCAATTGCTGCTGGCGGCGAAGCTCACAGTCAGGCTGGACGAGGCCGTAGCGCTGACTGCAAAATCCGCGTCTCCGAAGTTCTTGCCCGCCAGCGCACCGAAAGTGATGGTCTGGCTGCCCTTGGCAATTGTGAACGATTGTGGAACGTCGGTAGCAGAGTTGTAGTTGCCGTCGCCTTCTTGCGAAGCAGTGATCGTGCACGAACCTGCGCCAACGATGTGAACGGTGAGGCCAGCGAGGCTGCAATTGCCACTGGCAGCGAAGCTCACGGGCAGGCTGGACGAGGCCGTGGCGCTGACCGTGAAGTCCGCGTCTCCGAAGTTCTTGCCCGCCAGCACTCCGAAGGTGATGGTCTGGCTGGCTTTGGCAATCGAGAAGGATTGTGGAACGTCGGTCGCAGAATTGTAGTTGCTGTCGCCTTCTTGCGAAGCTGTGATCGTGCAGGAACCAGCGCCGGTGAGGTGAACGGTGGAACCGGCGACGGTGCAATTGCCACTGGCAGCGAAGTTCACCGCCAAGCTGGACGAAGCAGTGGCGCTAACCAGGAAGTCAGCGTCCCCAAAGATCTTCCCTGACAATGCTCCAAACGTGATTGTCTGATTACCCTTGGCGATCGAGAACAATTGTGGAACGTCCGGGGCCGGGTTGTAGTTACTGTCACCAGCTTGCGAAGCGGTGAGCGTGCAGGAGCCCGCGCCGGTGAGGTGAACACTGAAATCGGCGAGGCTGCAATTGCCACCGGCGGAAAGGCTTACCGCCAGGCTGGACGACGCAGTCGCACTAACCGCGAAGTCCGAGTCCCCAAAGTTTTTGCCCGACAACGCGGCGAAGGCTATCGTTTGGCTGCTCTTGGCAATTGAGAATGATTGTGGAATATCCGGGGCCGGATTGTAGTTGGTATCCCCAGCTTGCGAAGCAGTGATCGTGCAGGAACCCGCACCGGTAAGGTGGACGGTGGAACCGTCTAGACTGCAGTTGCCGCTGGCGGCGAAGCTCACCTCCAAGGTAGAAGATGCAGTTGCGCTAATTGTGAAGTCCGGGTCTCCAAATGTCTTGGCTGACAGTGCGCTGAACGCAATCGTCTGGCTTCCTTTGCCGACCGCAAACGATTCTGGGACGTCTGCGGCGGCGTTGTGATTGCTGTCCCCAGCCTGCGAAGCAGTGATCGTGCAAGAGCCCGCACCGGTAAGATGGACGGTGGAACCATCTAGACTGCAGTTGCCGCTAGCGGCGAAGCTCACTTCCAAGCTCGAAGAAGCGCTTGCTGCGACTGTGAAATCGGGGTCGCCAAAGTTCTGGCCGACCAGCGCGTCAAACGTAATCGTCTGATCCGCTTGCGATACCGTCAATGCGGCCGTGCCGCTGCTGCTCACGTACGAACTGTCGCCCGCAAAGTTCGCTGCCACCCCATTGGGGTAGTTGCCGGCATTGATTTCGGCCAGGGTCGCGTTGAGAACCGTTGCGATGCCGGACTCGTCGGTCGTACCGCTTCCGACACTGTTTCCGTTGACCGTGAAGCTTACGGTTTCGCCGCTCACGCCCGTTCCGCCCGCCGTTAAGGTGGCCGAAAGGTTCGTGGTTCCACCGAACGTCCCAGTTCCCGCGCCGACCGCGAGAGCGGTGACGAGAGAGTTGCCAAAGCATATGGTTACGTCATGCAGACTGGCGGTAACGGTGGTGTCGCTGGTTGTGAACGAGGCTTGGTATTCCAGGTAACGGTTGCCGTTGAATTGTGCCAGCGATCCGCCGTTAGTAAAGAAGGTGCCCGCCGTGCCGTCCGGTCCCACGAAGCTGAATGGGCCGCCTGCATTGTTGCTAGCGGCAATCTGAAATTGAATGGCAGTATTGGCCGGTATATCGGCCGTCCATGACAGCGTTCCCCAATTGGAAGTTGCATTCGCCGCCGGATTGGCGTCCTTTAGAGACGAGACCAGATTACCTGATGCGGCGTAGCCGGTCTGCATGTAGGCCCTGAAGTTGAAGTCTCGGGTCGAATCTGCAGACCACGTTGTGCCGCTATTAGACGAAAGTACACGCTGGCCGTTGGCATACGTGCTCGGCGAAGAGCGAATCCAGAAATACCCGCCAGCCGATGGCGCCGTGTCAGGACGCAAGATCAGCGCATATTGTGTTCCGGATGTCAGGGTGGCCGGCGAGCCGAATGTGGCAGTGTAGTGAGCTCCTGTGGCGCTCGAAAAGCCGGGAATGGTCGCAGTCGCGAGGTCAGCGCCAGTGGGCAGACCGGCGCTCGTGGCGCGAACGGAAAGCGTGAGGTTGGGTGTCGTACCAGTGCAACCCGAACAGAAGAGTTGGACTTCCACTTTTACGAGAGTGGCAGTGACCGCTGGAATGAAGGTCTGGCCAGTCCAATTCGGTGTACCAAAGCCCGTTCCGGTCGTCGTACCAGCGGTGTTCTGCTGATCAACAGTCGGGGCATTCAACAGTGTCACGTCTCCAGGGCTGCCGGTGAGATCGCAATTGGTGATCGCGCCTGCCTGGAAGTCCGCCTGTGTAGTGTCGACCAGGCAACCGCTGATCGGCGACAAGCCCAGAGAGAAATCCTGCGTAGTGGCTCCGCCGTCGACCACAACAATTGACGCAACTGTGACCGACGCATAGCCCGGATTGCTGGCAGTGATGCTGGGGTAGGATCCGGCGGGAATTCCCGAGAAAGTATAAGTGCCGTTGCTGTCGGTTGTGGTCGTCCTGCTGCCGAGCGCTACGGTCGCGCCGTTGATGGGGGCGCCGCCAACCGTGGCGGTCACCGTACCCTGTACAGTTCCTCCCGAGCCCACCGGCGTGCAGCTCGGAAAACTAAAACTGCCAATTCGCGTCCGAAAACTCAAACCGGTGACCGCGTAGTATTCGTTCGTGTACCAGAACGTACAGCCGTCGGGATCCAGCGTCATGGAGCTGTAGTCTCCCCAGCGAATGCAGGTACTTCCACAAGTGCCCGACTGGGTGCCGGTTCCCTGGATTAGCAATTGCTCAGTTTGGCTAAGGGTGTTGACCGGATCGCCGGCTAGCCGTCCCGCATATTGGATGGCAGGCAGCGTCGTACTGCTGGACGTGCTGTAGCCCAACGCCATATCGCCGGCGCGGTCAACCGCGACACTCGGCATGAAACGGTAGATGACATTCGCCCCATCCGGGTCCCAAGTCGTAGCTTGCGGGATGCTAGCTGCAACCGTGGCCCCAGTAACATCCACTTGGTAGTAACGTGGCGCGGCAAAACCACTCGTGTTCCCGCGGCGCACGGTATGGGTTGCCCATAGGGACTCGACTCCGCCGAAATTCGTATATTGGTTCTGCGCCATGGCGCGAAGTTGCAGAACGTCAAGGGCGTTTCCACCTTGCGACGGTGCATTCGGCACACTGGCATTTGGCCAACTCGTAGCTGCCACGGGGACATCAGGTCCGGTAAACGTAGATAGCAGCGGGCTGACCCAGTTGACACGAAACTTGTATACCGTGACTGCGTTCGTGAACTCCCACGTAGAAAGAAAGTAGTTCGGCGTTCCGGGAGGAGGTGTACCCGTCTGCAGCCGCGCATTGCTGGGCAAGACCGCAAAGTCGGCGGATGGAGCATCGAAGGTAACAACCTGGACGCTCGGCGCGCCTGCATACATTTGGAGCTTATTGAGCGCCCATACGCGGGGATTTTGGTAAGCCGCTCCCGAGGGATAGCCGAACATGTTGGCGGACATGTAGAGGCCGTCGGGCCAGATTCCAAGCTTCGGATAGTCATTCAACCCGCCAACAACATGAATGGAATAGAAGTTCCAACCGCCGGCGACTGGGTCACCCGTTTTGGAGACCGCAAAACACTGGAACGCTCCAGGTGGGTTGATGATATTGCCCGAGCCGTCGAAGTGAAAGGCAAAATCCGTGATAATCCAGCGGTCTTCAAACGTGTCGTAGAGCACGACGGGATCGCCAAAATTGTTGGTATCGCAAAGGTTGCCGAAGCTGCCCTGGCTCATGAGAGTGTTGAACGTAAACGCGGCTACAAGAACGCTGTCGCTCTTGCGATAGATCCCGACCGCGGTGTTGATGGTCTGAATGTAGTAGGTCGGACCGGCATCACCATTGGTATCGGGAGGATGGCCGGCGCCCCAGGTCGCGAAATCAAGACCGTCAAAACTGGTGATCGGAGCTGGAGCGGGGTTACTCGGAACAGGCTGATTTGGAACAGACGCCTGACTCGAGGTAGGCATCTGCGTCCCCGGAGCGACGGTGGGCTTTGGCGATGGTTCCTCCCTTTCGGGCAGCTCGAATTTCTCCGGCGGTATTTGGGGCAGTGTCCTCACATCGCCGTGGAACGCGTGTCCCCGTAGCAGGCGGTCCTCGCGGGGACGACCCGTAGCCCTGAAACTGGGAGCTTGGAGAGGTGGCGAACTGGCGTTCGGCGTAGTTGGGAGGCCCGGAACCCTGCGATCCTTCGAAATCTGCGCCTCCACTTTGAGCGCCGAGCCCTCAGATGTTAATAAGACCGTTTCCGGAGTAGTCTTTTCGGGAGAGCGTGTGGGCTTCTTCGAATGATTGTTCTTTCCAAAGGAAGAAATGGGTATAAACAATACGACCGCATACAGTACCGCGACGCTTACGGCGCGCAAAAAGGATTGGCGCATTTTTGGTCCTCACGAAAGAATCGAAAGCTTTTGGGCCAGACGTGCCTTGGGAAGAACCTTGTTTTTGTCTATCGGCCGGATTGCGGCAGTACGTTATTGGCTCTGCACGCACGCAGACACAGCGTGTTGAAGGTAACTTTCGTACCTTTAGGGAATTAGTAGCGACGGTTTGCCATGCTCCGTTACGAGAAGAAAGGATGCCCACGGAGATGACGTCAAAACGGATGGCGGAAGGAAAGGCGCGTTCCACGCTCGCGAAGGCTCTCAGGATCGGATTATTGGCCTCACCCTTGCTTCAGGCTGGCGCGCCAGCCGCGCCGGGTGCCGGCCTTGTTGCAGGCGGAACCTGGGGCGGCGAACATCTGATCCTGGAGGTATCCGAGAAAGGCGCGGAAGCCGAGTTCGATTGTGCACGCGGTCAAGTCACGCAGCCCATAAGGCTCGATGGAAACAGTGACTTCGATGTCGCAGGGACTTTCACTGCGGAGCACGGAGGTCCTGTACTACGGAATAAGACCGCGCAGCCAGCAACTGCTCGCTACTCGGGTCATGTCGACGGCGACGGCATGAACCTCACGGTCACTGTCGCCGGGAAAAAAGTGGGGGTCTTCCCGCTCAAGCGCGGCTCTCAACCCATGCTCAGGAAGTGCCGCTAAGATGGCGAATAACGCCGGGATCGCTGGCAATCCTTACTCTTCGCAAAGGATTGGACCAACCGGGCTATTGCACTGCGGTGACCGTACCCTACCCGCATCGAGCAGTCAGATTCGGGGCGGTATAACATGGGGAAAGCTTTGCCCGTCGCCTCCCTGAAACCTGCCACTGCCGGAGAAACAGCGCGTAATGAAACTGGATCGAGAGCGTTTACAGAGCCTGCCTAAGGTTCTCCTGCATGAGCATCTGGACGGCGTTCTGCGCCCGCAGACCGTAATCGACTTGGCGAAGGAAGCGGGATATCCGGATCTTCCGACCGCGGATTCCGAAGCCCTAGCAGAATGGTTCTATCGTGGCGCCAACCAGGGGAGTCTTGCCACGTACCTTGAAGGCTTCGCCCACACTATCGCGGTGATGCAAACGGAGGAGGCTCTGGAGCGGGTGGCCTATGAGCAGGCCGAAGATCTCAGTGAAGATGGTGTTGTATATTTTGAAACCCGCTTTGCACCGATCTTCCACACACAGAAGGGCCTGAGCCACCAGCAGGTTGTATCCGCTGTCCTAAAAGGACTAGAACGCGGCCGCAAGGATTTTGGCATTGCTTCCGGCCTGCTGATCTGCGGCATGCGCAACATGGATCGGTCGCTGGAGATGGCGGAACTGGCGGTCGATTTCCGGGCGCGGGGCGTTGTCGGTTTTGATCTCGCCGGTGAAGAAGGCGGCTACCCTCCGAAGAAGCATGTCGATGCCTTTCATTTTATTCAGCGCCAAAATTTCAACATCACAGTTCACGCTGGGGAAGGCTACGGCAAGGAATCCATCTGGCAAGCCATTCAATATTGTGGCGCACACCGGATTGGTCATGGAACGCGATTGATTGAAGACATTACGGTGGTTGATGGAAAAGTGGTGAAGCTCGGCGATCTTGCGCAATACGTGCTGGACAAGAGGATTCCGCTGGAGATCTGTCTCCTGAGCAACGTTCATACGGGAGCCACGCCGAGTCTGAGTGCACATCCCTTCAAGATCCTCTATCAGCAGAAGTTTCGAGTGACGCTCAACACAGACAATCGTTTGATGAGCAATACGACGATGACGCGCGAGTTTGAAGCGGCGGTCGATACGTTTGGATTGGCCTTGGACGATTTTGAAAAGATCACCATCAACGCAATGAAGAGCGCTTTCCTGCCTTACGACCAGCGGATAGCTTTTATCTACGCCACGATCAAGCCCGGTTACGCCGAGGCCCGCAAAGCCATGAGTTAATCTGTAGGGGCACTGACTCTGCGGAGGCTTCATGCGCTTTGTGGTACCAAAAAGCATTCTGACGCTCGTCTTCTCCAGCCTTCTTCCGGCTCATCTGTCTGCCCAGATCTCTGTACCGGCCTCGCCGATCCGCGTGAAGGTCGTCGTGGTCACGATGTTTGAACAGGGAGAAGACACCGGAGATACCCCGGGCGAGTTCCAGCTTTGGATCGAGCGCGAACACCTCGACCAGATTCTGCCATTACCTGCGGGAAATCGGCACGTGCGCATGAATAAAAACGGCGTCCTGGGCATGGTGACCGGCATGGGAACGGCGAAGGCAGCGGCTTCGGTGATGGCGGTCGGCTTGGATCCGCGCTTTGATTTCTCGAAAGCGTATTGGATCGTCGCAGGGATCGCGGGCGGAGATCCGGCGGACGTTTCGGTTGGGTCGGCCGTATGGGCTGACCAGGTGGTGGACGGAGACCTGTCGTTCGAAATCGACGCTCGCCAGATCCCCGAGGGCTGGACGACGGGCTATGTTCCGCTTTGGAAAAAGACTCCGTACGAAGCGCCCCCCAATGGCACGGACGGCGAAGTCTACACGCTGAACTCAGGCCTCGTAGGGTGGGCGGTTCAGCTAACGCAAGCAGTGCACCTGGCGGATTCCGAAGCACTAAAGGCCTCGCGCGCACGTTACATCGGTTTTCCCAATGCCCTGAAACCGCCCTTTGTTGCCCGCGGCGATACACTCTCGGCCAGCACGTTCTGGCACGGTTCGAAAATGGACGAGTGGGCGAACGCCTGGACTCGCTACTTCACCGGCGGCAAAGGCAACTACATGACTTCCGCCATGGAAGACTCCGGGACCCTGCAGTCTTTGACGTTCCTGAGTCAGGCTGGACGCGTGGACTTGCAGCGGGTCCTGGTGCTACGGACCGTCAGCAATTTTGATCGCGAGCCTCCAGGATCGACGGCCGCCGAAAGCCTGGCGCAAATTTCTTCCGGCAACTACTCCGCCTACCTTCCAGCTTTGGAAGCGGCACAGTCGGTTGGCGACAAAGTCGTGCGGGATATTGTCGAAAACTGGGCTGTGCGCGAGTCCGAAATTCCTCACGTACCCTAGACCTGCGTCATTGAGAGCAAATCTCCGGGGAGAACCGCGTCTGGAAGGGAAAGGCTTGGCGGATACGCCGGCTCCGCTTATACTTGCACTCTTTAACTTCGACTGTCTTCTAGCGGCTGCGAAAGAGTCCCTGTCGACCGATTTGCGTGCAGATTCACGGGAGGCTATAGCTAGCAACCCTGACGATTCCGCGATGACGGAGCCCAGCACATGGACAAAGCTTTCATGGCCCGCGCCATTGAACTGTCGGTCGCAAATGTCCGCTCCGGAAGCGGTGGGCCGTTCGGCACGGTCATCGTGAGGGATGGCGCTGTCGTTGCCGAGGCTGCGAATCGAGTGACCGCGAGCAACGATCCCACAGCGCACGCCGAGGTACTTGCCATCCGGCAAGCCTGCCAGAAACTGGGGTTCTTCGAACTCAAGGGCTGCGACCTTTACACGTCGTGCGAACCGTGTCCCATGTGCCTGGGCGCAATTTATTGGGCGCGAATCGAACGGGTTTACTTCGGCGGTCTCGCCGGAGACGCGGCCAAGGCTGGGTTTGACGATTCCGCCATCTACGGAGAGATCACGCAGCCGCACGCGGAACGCGAAATTCCCATGATTCAGATGATGCGAGAAGAAGCTCTGGCAGCGTTTCGGGCCTGGGAGGAAAACCTTGGCAAGATTCGGTACTGAGTTCGTGCTTCGGAAAGTTGCGCTGATACTTCCATTCGAGGAACGAGATTGATCGATCGTTATTTCAAGCTCACCGAACACGGAACGACCATCCGGCAGGAGATGCTAGGCGGCCTGACAACGTTTGTCACGATGGCCTACGTGATCATCGTGAATCCCCGTATCCTTTCGGATGCGGGGATGCCGGTGGAAGGCGTTGTATTTGCCACATGCATCTCGGCAGCCGTGGCGACGCTGGTGATGGGCCTTTACGCCAACTACCCGATCGCGCTGGCGCCAGGAATGTCGTTGAACGCCTATTTTGCGTACACGGTCTGTCTCAGCATGCATGTGCCTTGGCGGACTGCCTTGGCGGTGGTTTTTCTCTCCGGCATTGTGTTCCTGTTGCTGACCGTGTCGCGGGTGCGCGAACAGATTGTGAACGGCATGCCGAACGGCCTGAAGCACGCCACAGCGACCGGAATCGGGTTTTTCATAGCTTTTATTGGATTGCGGAATGCGAAGCTGGTGGTGGCGAATCCGGCGACGTTCGTCGGACTGGGCAGTTTCTCTGATAAGGAAGTGCAGACCGCCTGCTTCGGGATTGCCCTCACCATTATTCTGATGGCTCGCAAAGTGAATGGCGGAATTCTGATAGGGATCTTTGGCACCACGCTGGTGGGAATATTGCGTGGCATCACCCCGTTGCCCACTTCCATCGTGGCTCTGCCCCATCCCTCCTCGACGTTCCTGCAACTGGATTTTCGCGCGGCCTTCCATCTCGGCTTTCTGGAAATCCTCTTCGCATTCCTCTTTGTCGACCTCTTCGATAACGTCGGCACGTTGGTTGGGGTGTGCGAGCAAGGCGGGTTCATCAAAGATGGGAAGATTCCGCGCGTAGGCAGGGCACTGATCGCTGATGGTGTGGGCACTCTTTTCGGCTCCCTCACGGGCACTTCCACGGTTACGAGCTATATCGAGAGCGTGGCGGGCGTGGCAGCGGGGGCGCGAACAGGGCTCAGCAACGTCGCTGTCGCGGGACTTTTTCTGGTCGCGACATTCTGCTCCCCGTTGGCTGCTGCGATTCCGAGCTATGCAACAGCACCTGCGCTGATTCTTGTGGGCGCGCTCATGACGCAATCCATTTCACAAATCGAATGGAGTGAATTCAGCGAGGCGGTGCCCGCGTTCATTACTATGCTGGCCACGCCATTGACTTTCAGCATTGCTACTGGTCTCAGCATGGGAATGATTGCTTACACGGTGGTGAAGATCGCTGTCGGTAAGCTGCGTGAAATTACCGTTCTGATTTGGATTCTGACGGTGCTCTTCATCCTGCGATACGTGTATCTGGCGGTGGCCTGAAATCTCACTCATGGTGGAGACGCCGGACTACCTATCGATGCTCGCGGTCGCTCTGGCAGAAGCACGCCTCGGCCTCAACGAAGGCGGCATTCCGATCGGTGCCGCCATTTTCGACGAGAAAGGGAAGCTTGTCGGCGCGGGGCACAATCGCCGGGTACAAGAGAATGATCCTTCCATTCACGGAGAGACGGATGCGTTTCGCAAGGCGGGTCGACAAAAAAGCTATCGCAAGTTAATTATGGTAACAACTTTGGCGCCTTGCTGGTATTGCAGCGGGTTGGTGCGGCAGTTTGGATTTGGTACCGTGGTGGTAGGCGAGAGCAGGAATTTTCAGGGCGGAATCGAGTGGCTGCGCTCGCTCGGAGTGAAGGTGATTGACCTTGATTCGCAAGAGTGTGTTGTGCTGTTGGCGGACTATATCAAGACGAATCCCGCCGTGTGGAATGAAGATATAGGCGAAGAATAGACGAAGAATTGACGAGAATGGATACGACACGAATCGACGCGTCGCTCTACAATCCCGACCTCGCGCCGATCCCCGTGGAAAAACGCTCATGGGGAACTTACAACTACGCGTCGCTGTGGGTGGCCATGAGTGTCTGCATTCCCACTTACATGTTGGCGTCGGGGTTGATCGCGGGCGGTATGAGCTGGCTACAGGCCGTGCTCACAATTCTCCTCGGCAACTTGATTGTGCTGATTCCCATGCTGCTGAACGCACACGCCGGCGCGCGTTATGGTATTCCATTTCCAGTTTTCGTGCGCGCATCGTTTGGAGTACGCGGCGCGAATGTTCCAGCCGTCCTGCGCGCGCTGGTCGCGTGTGGGTGGTTTGGAATTCAGGCCTGGATTGGCGGCCTGGCAATTTACTCGATGTTGCGGATTGTGTGGCCCGGTGCCGCAAGTTTGCCGGGCAGCAGTTGGATCTGTTTCTTTCTTTTCTGGGCGCTGAACATGGTTGTGGTTTGGCGCGGGATTGAGACCATTAAGGTTCTTGAGGGAGTTGGCGCGCCGTTCATGCTGGTGGTGGGTTTGCTACTTCTGTTTTGGATTACGGGGAAGGCGGGCGGGTTTGGCCCTGTATTGAGTACACCGAGTAAGTTCCACAGCCCAGGGGAATTTGTCAGGTTCTTCATTCCTGCGCTGACTGGAATGGTAGGTTTCTGGTCCACGGTGGCACTCAACATTCCGGATTTCACCCGCTACGCAAAATCGCAGCGCGCGCAAATGCTTGGGCAGGCGCTGGGATTGCCCACGGCGATGACTCTCTATTCCTTTATCGGAGTTGCGGTGACGTCTGCGTCCGCTGTGATTTTTGGCGAAGCGATTTGGGATCCTGTGGTTCTGCTGGGGCGCTTCAATCAGCCGGTGGTCGCATTGATTGCGCTGGTGGCTCTGCTTGTGGCAACGCTAAACACCAACGTCGCCGCGAATGTTGTTTCTCCCTCCAACGACTTCTCCAATCTCTGGCCGAGAGTCATTTCCTTCCGTACAGGAGGCTTGATCACCGGCGTGGTGGGCATCTTGATGATGCCGTGGAGGCTGTTGCGCGACTTTAGCTCGTACATTTTTGGATGGCTGGTCGGTTGTTCGGCGCTGTTAGGGCCGATCGCAGGCATCATGATCTGTGATTATTACCTGGTGCGGCATCGCGAGTTGATTGTGGAGGACTTGTATCGCCGCGGCGGGGCGTACGAGCATCACAACGGCTTTAACTACCACGCTCTTGTCGCATTGGCGGCGGGCGTGGGAGTGGCGTTAATTGGGCTGGAGGTGCCGGCTCTGCGCTGGTTGTACGACTATGCCTGGTTTGTAGGCTTCTCTGTTTCTGGGTCCTTGTATCTGCTACTGATGCGAACTCGGAGGGCTGGTTGAACGATATTCCACACTACGAACGCGCCGATCCTCTCGGTGAACTTCTGCCTCCGTTGACCCGCAACGAAGCCTTAGTGGAGGCGGCGCGCTGCCTGATGTGCTACGACGCTCCCTGCACGCACGCGTGTCCCACCCACATCGATATACCCAGGTTCATCAAGAAGATCGGCACGGAAAATCTGCGAGGTTCCGCCCGCACAATTCTAGAGTCGAATTTGCTGGGAGCCACCTGCGCGCGGGTGTGCCCCGTGCAGGAGTTGTGCGAAGGGGCATGCGTGTTAGGCGCAGAGCATAAGCCGATTGCCATCGGACGGCTTCAACGTCATGCCATGGACTCGATTTCCGGAAAAGAAGCAACTGTCGTGCCGAGAGCGTCGGCCACGGGAAAGAAAGTTGCGGTTGTTGGTGCGGGACCAGCGGGCCTGTCGTGTGCAGGGGAACTGGCCAAGCGCGGACATAGCGTGACGCTGTTTGAGAAACGCGACCTCGCGGGAGGGTTGTCGACCTACGGAATTATTGGTCTTCGTGAGCCGATGGATGTGGCGATTTCGGAAGCTCAAATGATCGCAGGGCTTGGCGTGAAGGTCGAGAAGGACAGGGAACTGGGAAGGGATCTGGCGCTGGCAGAGCTACAGGAAAAGTTTGGCGCAGTCTTTCTTAGCGTTGGACTCGGTGCAACGCCGGGGCTGGGAATCCCGGGCGAAGAGCACATTCTCGATGGGCTGGAATACATCGAGCACAGCAAGCTTGATGCAGCGAACCTCAAGATTGGGCGCAACGTTGTGGTCATTGGTGCCGGGAATACGGCGATCGATTGCGCCACGATCGCCAACCGTTTGGGCGCCAACACAGTCACCATGGTGTACCGACGCACCGACAAGGAAATGACGGCCTACCGCCATGAATACGACTTCATTAAGCGCGAGGGTGTAGGCTTTAGCTTTTTAACTCAGCCGGTGCGCGTTCTTGCGGAAAGCGGAACGGTGCGAGGGTTGGAATGCGTGCGAATGAGCTTGGGGGCGACGGATGCGTCGGGACGTCCTTCGCCGAGGCCTGTGGCCGGTTCCGAGTTCCTTCTTGCCACAGACCAGATTGTGAAGGCCATTGGGCAAGAGAAGCCCGCGCTGGCCGCTCTGTTACAGCTCAAAACAGAGAAGGGGTTTATTCAAGTCGACGCAAACTTCGAAACAAACCTGCCGGGTGTTTATTCCGGCGGGGATTGTATTCGTGCGCGGGGCGCGGCTTCTACGGTGATGGCGGTGCAAGACGGGAAATTGGCCGCGCGGTCGATTCATGAAAGGTTGATGGCAAATGGCTAACCTCAGTATCGACTTTGCGGGTATTCGCTCGCCAAATCCGTTTTGGTTAGCTTCTGCCCCACCCAGCAATACTGGAATGCAGGTGCATCGCGCTTTTGAAGCGGGCTGGGGCGGGGCGGTGTGGAAAACGATTGGCGCTCCGGTTTTGAACGTCTCTAACCGCTATGGCGCGTGGCACTTTGGCGGGCAGAAAATGCTGGCCATCAACAACGTTGAACTGATATCCGACCGTCCTCTCGAAGTCAATCTTAGAGAGATTGCGGAAGTGAAACGCGCATGGCCCGATCGCGCCGTTGTTGTCTCAGCGATGGTTGAGTCCAAGCGGGAGACTTGGCACGACATTATTCGCAAGATTCAAGACACCGGCGCCGACGGGATCGAGTTGAACTACGGGTGTCCGCACGGTATGAGTGAACGCGGTATGGGCAGCGCCGTTGGGCAGGTGCCGGAGTATTGTGAACAAATCACTCGATGGGTCATGGAAGTAGCCAAGATGCCCGTCATCGTGAAGCTTACCCCGAATATTTCCGACATTGTGATGCCGGCGCGCGCAGCGGTGGCGGCTGGGGCCAACTCCGTGTCGCTCATTAACACCCTGAACTCCATTATTAGCGTTGACCTCGATACGCTCGAAATTACTCCGAACATTGGCGGCAAGGGCGGCCATGGTGGCTACGCGGGTCCTGCGGTAAAGCCGATTGCGCTCAACATGCTGGCGTCGCTGGGACGGGACCCAATTGTCGCCGGATCGAAGCTGCCGATTTCGGGCATGGGGGGCATTTCCACGTGGAGCGACGCTGCAGAGTTCTTGCTGCTGGGCGCCAGCAGCCTGCAGGTGTGCACGGCGGTGATGCACTACGGGTTTCGCATTGTCGAGGATTTGTGCGACGGTTTATCCAATTGGATGGACGAGAAAGGCTTCGCAACGGTCGCCGACGTGGTGGGTCGCAGTCTGCATCGCGTGTCGGATTTCAATCAGTTCGACCTTTCCTTCCGCGCTGTTGCGCGCATTGACCAGGAGAAGTGCATCCGTTGCAATCTTTGCTACGTAGCCTGCAACGACACGGCGCACCAGTGTATTGATCTGATCGCAAAAGACGGACACGTTGTTCAGCCGTATTCGTATGATGTCCGTGCGAACGGAAAAGAAGAGGCCGTTACGTCACGCCCCAGCGTTCACGTTCGCGAGGAAGACTGTGTGGGTTGCCGTCTCTGCTATAACGTCTGTCCGGTGGAGGAATGCATCCACATGGTGGAAGAACCCTCGGGACGCCTGTCGGTGACGTGGGGCCAGCTCTCCGAGGCTCAGCGCGAAGTTACTGAGGATTGGGAGAAGATGAAGAAGTACCGAGAGGAAATGGGCATCAAGATTCACTAGCCTTGTTGGAAGGTATTGCGGGGACAAGCATGTCGTTGATGATCCGGAATGGCGAGATTGTGGCTGTAGGGTCGCGTTACAAAGCCGACCTCTACATCGAGGACGAAGTCGTCACTCGTATTGGGAAGGATCTCGAAGCTCCGCCGAATACTGAAGTCGTCGACGCCACCGGAAAATTAGTCTTTCCGGGCTTCATCGATCCTCACGTGCACATTTATCTGCCTTTCATGGCGACGTTCGCCAAGGATACGCATGAAACCGGGAGTATTGCGGCGTTGGTTGGTGGCACCACGACCTATATCGAAATGTGCTGCCCGAACCGTAATGACGACGCCCTCGAAGGCTATCAACTGTGGAAGTCCAAGGCTGAAGGGAACAGCGCCTGCGACTACGCCTTTCACATGTCGGTCACAAAGTATATCGACGAGACCGAATCACAGTTGCGGCAGATTGTCGCGGATGGCACTGCGTCATTCAAGATATTCCTGGCCTACAAGAACTTCTTTGGCGTCGATGACGCAGAAATGTACAAGACGCTGGAACTCGCCAAGCGCTTGGGTGTGATTGTGACCGCGCACTGCGAAAATGCAGAGTTAGTGGCGCGTTTGCAACAGAAATTGCTAGCCGAGGGCAAGACCGGTCCCGAATGGCATGAACCCAGCCGCCCGGAATCGGTCGAGGCCGAGGGCACGGGGCGTTTTGCAACGTTCCTGGAAAACACAGGGGCAACCGGCTACGTGGTTCACCTTTCTTGCGAAAAAGCCCTGCGCGCGGCCCTCACCGCGAAGTCGCGCGGCGTGAAGATTCACGTGGAATCCGTTCTCCCCCACTTCCTGCTGGACAAAACCTACGCCGAAAGGCCCGGTGTCGAAGGTATGAAGCACGTGATGTCGCCTCCGCTGCGCGCAAAACACAATCAGGATGTGCTGTGGGACGCTCTGGCCATGAGATCAATCGATACGGTAGGCACAGATCACTGTCCGTTCGATACTGAGCAGAAACTGCTGGGCAAAGACTCCTTCGTGAATATTCCCAACGGGATTCCTGGCATCGAGGATCGCGTCAATCTGCTCTACACGTACGGGGTCAAGCGTGGACGCCTCGATCTGGATCGCTTCGTCGATTCGGCCAGCACGCGTGCGGCTAAGTTATTCGGATTGTTTCCGCGCAAGGGTACGATTGCCGTGGGCAGCGACGCCGATCTAGTGATCTACGACCCGGACTACCGTGGCGTAGTCTCCGCGCAGTCCCATCAAGTGAACAACGATTACAGCGGCTTCGAAGGCATGCCGATTGAGGGCCGCCCGTCAGTCGTTACGGTCCGCGGCAAGGTTCAGGTGCGCGACGGCAAGTTCGTCGGCGAGCGCGGGCGCGGCAAGATGCTGAAACGCGAGCCTAGTCATTTCTAAGAGATCGTCCTATGAGCCTTGATCCCAAGCGTGCGGTTGCAGAATTGAAGGAACTGCGTGCTCTTACGGGCGACGAAAACGGCGCACAACGGGTGGCTTGGACGGACACCTGGCTGAAAGCGCGCGAGTGGTTTGCAGCCAAGGTGACGAGCCTTCCGGTCGAGCATCACTACGACGCGGCCAGCAACAATTGGGTTACGCTGCGGGGCGTGTCGGAAAAGTCGCTGCTGATCGGCGGACATCTGGATTCTGTGCCGAACGGCGGCTGGTTGGACGGCGCTCTGAACGTGATTGCCGGCCTCGAAGTATTACGCAGGATTGCGGCAGAGTTTGGGCGCCGTCCACCGGTTACGGTGCGTCTCGTCGACTGGGCCGATGAAGAAGGTGCACGTTTTGGCCGCAGCTTGCTGGGTTCGTCGGCCTTCGCTGGCACGCATTCCATTGATGCTGACCGCGTTCGCACCGACCGCGACGGCGTGAAGATGGAAGACGCTCTGCGTCGCTGCGGCGTCGAAATCGCCAAATTCCCCGATGCCGAGAAAGAACAGAAGAACGCAGCCGCCTACATCGAGCTGCATATCGAGCAAGGGCCCGTGCTCGAGCGCATGCACTTACCTCTCGCGGTTGTTCTGGGTACGAAAGGTGTTGAACGGCACATCATCACGTTTCACGGCCAAGAGGCGCATTCCGGCTCTACGCCGATGAACGCCCGTCGAGACGCCCTTGCTGCCGCAGCCAAGCTGGCGTTGGAAGTCCGGACTATCGCCAAGAAGCACGACGATGCCGTCTGTACCATGGGTAGCGTCAAAACTTTCCCCGGCATTGTGACGGCGGTCGTGGGCCGCTGCGAAGTCACGCTTGACCAGCGCGATCTCGATGCGTCCGTGCTTGCCCAGATGTATCGGGAAGCCCAAGAAGCCAGCCGTCGCTTCGCGGCCGAAGAGAATTGCACTGTGGAATGGTCGCGGCTTTGGAACATCGAGCCGGTGCCGTTCCATCCGCAATTACTGAACTTGTGCGAGCAGGCTGTTCGGGAAACTTCGGGTACTTCGCACCGGATGCCCTCAGGCCCACTGCACGATGCCGCCGAAGTCTCTCGCGCTGGAATTCCAACTGTAATGATGTTCGTGCAGTCGCTGAAGGGGATCAGCCACAATAAAATCGAGGACACCACGGAAGAGCAGTTAGAAATGTCCGTTGTCGCGTTCGACCGGCTAGCGTCCAAAGCGATGGACTGGATTCAGAAGTAACGCCGAGATTCGTCAAAACTCAAAGTAGCCAGCGGTTCGAGCCGGAGGCAGAATCCCTTCCGTTCCGGTAGCCGGCAACTCATCGACAACGCCGCTCAGGTCATCCCAAGCTGCCTCGGTGAGAGCAGGATGAGCTCCGACGAGGTCGCGAATCATCTGCCAGGCGGCGACGTTGAGAGCGCCTTCCGGAGCTGGGCCCATAGCCAGCGAAACCGAGCACTGCGGGCAAAAGCAGATCCGCCTTGCCCCGGATTTCTGGCGCGGCCTAACGCCCACCGTCTGCGCAAACATATAGAGTGCGACGGACTTGTGTCCGGCTTCGAGTTCCTGATTGCAGCGCAAACAAAATAAGTTTTCCAAAGGCACCTGCCTGGCGACCGTTCGGCTAACTGTGATCTTGTCTCCCGGATCGGTCCCTGTGCAAGTATGTAGAAGGATTCCCGGCGAACCGAGCCGGAACCAAGCTGTGCTCTATCCATGGCGATTGACCTGATGCACTCTAGTGCCATGGGTGATCGGAAATCGCGGACTATGCCGCCGTCGGCAAAGCTCTTTCGGCTGTCGCACGTGCGCAAACTGCGCGAATGCGATCAAGTTGCCGCGGTTTGTTACCGTGTTCGCGACGCCGAAGTTGAGTTTCTTCTTGTCCGCACCGGCAACGGGCGTTGGACTTTTCCAAAAGGGGGCGTTGAGCCGGGGCTTACACACGCTCAGGCGGCCGCGCTCGAAGCATTTGAAGAGGCTGGTGTCCATGGCCGTATGGAGGAAGTCTCGTTCACTCGTTACGTGCGCCGCAAGCGCCGCGGATCGCGAGCTTCTGCCACGAGTGATGCTCAAAACGAACTTGGCATCAGCGCGCATCTTTGCGAAGTGTTGCGTCTGGTTCAGCCGCAAGAATCCGACCGAAACCCCACTTGGTTTTCTCCGGAGAAAACCAAGAAGAAACTGCTCGAAGGGCGCACTACGGAGTTCGGTGTCGAGCTGATTCGTGTGGTCGATCGGGCAGTTGCGCGGATTCATCGACTGAGTCACACGGTTGTGGCTTCGACCGATGCGCTCCAGAGGGTTCAACTCGAGTCCCCCGCCGGTCTCGGGAATTCGGCGCGGGTTAAGGAAGCTTCGTTGGCTAGTCTTTGTGAGTCCGCTCCTGTCCGTCTAGCCAAAGGCATCGACGGAGGTCATCGTGGAAGGGTTCTGCAGATCGGCCCCACGCTGGTAGTCAACTCCGTCGCAGTCAAGAAGCTCTCCGGGACGACGCCTTCGAACGCAACAGTCGTTCAGGCGAGCAAGAAGCGCGAGTGATCGGATCTCGAATCGATAGATAGTCGTTTCAGAACATTAACGACCTCTTTCCTTCTCTCTCCGCTGGGAGTACACTTCCCGGCATGG
>Ga0137403_10001202_pt1 | contig 32661 bp, 28 predicted proteins | sample CZOMad2_1_16fung_FD_122057 | JGI IMG/M metagenome (GOLD analysis project Ga0137403, IMG submission 122057) | Vadose zone soil fungal communities from Angelo Coast Range Reserve, California, USA - CZOMad2_1_16fungal (Hybrid Assembly) | ecosystem: Environmental > Terrestrial > Soil > Vadose zone... | reverse complement strand
CGGGCTGTGGCTCAGCTTGGTAGAGCGCCTGGTTCGGGACCAGGAGGCCGTGGGTTCAAATCCCACCAGCCCGATATGAATTAATCAGATGTTTCACTACGGTTCCTAGAGCGGTCGCCGCGGCGACAGGCCGTGGATTCAATTCCCCCCAGCCCATCTGAACCCTGGCACTGCGATACGGAATTTGAAACAAGGTGTAGCGGTGCTTGTGTCAAGCACCGAGATTAGATAAACATGCGTTCGCCGCGGCGAACGCCTCTACAACATGGCCGTCCAAGTTCATTCCATGCACTTCACTGTTCCGCTTATAGGCGCGCTGATCGGTATTGTGATTTTGTTCTTCGGGCGAAAACTCTTCTGGCTGTGTGTCGCAGCTGTGGGTTTCGTGGCGGGCATAGAACTGGCGCCGCATCTCGTCACTGAACCATCTCCGCTCCTGCAACTTACGGTCGCAATCGTTCTTGGCTTGATTGGAGCATTGCTCGCGCTGTTCCTTCAGAAAATTGCGATTGCCGTCTTCGGTTTTTTGGCGGGCGGCAAACTCGCCGGTGCGATCGCCGCTGCATTTTTCGTTCATTACGTCCAGTACTCTACCGTGGTTTTTGTGGTCGGCGGACTTATCGGCGCAATTCTCCTCCTCACTTTATTTGATTGGGCGCTCATCGTCGTATCCTCGCTGATTGGCGCGCATTTAATTCAGAATGCGATTGTTCTTCCGTCATCAGGAGCGACGATCGTGTTTTTGGGTCTTGCGGTCATTGGCATCCTGGTCCAAGTCGCTTCGTTCAGAAGAGGCTAGGGTTGAGTTGCCTTGAATTTCTTGCTGACAAAGACAAGCTCAATCGGAACAATGTGTACATGAACTCACCGACAATTGGCTTACGCGTGGCAAGCGTCATTTTTGGCATTTTTGCTATTGGTCACGTTCTACGACTGGTCAATCACGCCCAAGTGATGGTCGGAACCCATACTATTCCAATGGGCGTAAGCTGGATCGCGCTTATCATTGCCGCCATTCTCTGTATTTGGCTGTGGCGACTCGCTTCACGGTCAGGTATGTAAAGTGGGTTGCGTTAGCAGGTCGCGCTCGTTTTCGTTTGTGGCGGTGAAAGGAAACTAGCAAATACTACTGCTAGTCGGCTCCGCCGCAGGCTCCCGACCGGGGCGGCACAATTCGCTTGGCGCAGCAGCTCAGCCACTGAGCCGACAACGGTATTGCTATCCTCGCAACAGCGTGAACGCGCAAGACAGGACTGCGGAACCGACGCTAGATCTCCCGCTCGAGATTGCGCACCTGTTGTTAATCGACGTTGTAGGTTATTCGAAACTGCTCGTGAACGAGCAGATTGAATTGTTGCAAGAGTTGAATCAAATCGTGCGCGGAACGGAATCCTTTCGCGCTGCGGAAACGAGGGGCAAACTCATTCGTCTGTTCATGTTCATTAGAACATATACCCCGCGGGGAGAGTTGTGTCTAGCTAGAAAACATCGGTCTCAGACATTCCAGATTCGCGCTGCGTTGCAGAAAATCGCGCGGTTTTGCCGTAGAAAATGATCGTGAACGATCAGGGACTCCTTGCGCGCGTTACACATTGCACGACCGTGGCCTGCCTTTTGAAACGCGGAAGAAGCTTTGTTAGGTTTCGGCTGTCTTATTCGGTTCGCAGCGCCGTCATCGGATTCACGCGAGTGGCGCGGCTCGCCGGGAAGAAACAAGCAAGGAGCGCCGCAGTGGCGAGCATCAAACTTGCGCTGACGAGCGCCAATGGATCGGTCGGACTCACTTCATACAAAATTCTGGCCAGGACGCGTCCTGCAGCCAGTGAAAGAAGGAGACCGCAGCCGACAGCAAGAGCCGTTTGCATCGCGCCCTGTCGCATAATGAGGGCAAACACGTCGCGCCGATGTGCACCCAATGCCATGCGGATTCCAATTTCACGGGTCCGACACGCGACAGCATAAGCTTTCACGCCGTAAACGCCGACCACCGCGAGCAACAACGCGATGCTGCCGAACGCGCCGAACAACATCGCACCGAGTTTCACGATCCAAAGGTTTGGCGATTTCTCCATGAGATCGACGTAAGGCGTCATCTGCAGCAGTGGCAGGTCGGGATCGATCTCGCGCAATGTTTGTCGCAGCGTCGGCATCATGGCGACCACAGCATGTCGATCTTGCGTGTTGAGGCGCACGTGCATGTAAATCTGGCCGTTGTATCCCTGCGCCAGCGGGACGAACAATCGCGCGATGATGGTGTCGCCCGCGACGGAATGAAGATGCTTGCTGGCGACGCCGACGATTTCCATGTCGTTAGGGGAGCCATCCTTTGGCACTTGCGTGTAACGAATATGCTGCCCGATTGCGTCTTCGTTAGGGAAAAGTTTTTTTGCCATCTCTTCGTCAATAATGGCAACACGGCGCGAGTCCTTGTGCTCGCATTCCTCCTGGGTGAAATCACGGCCGCGCAGCAGTTTCACGCCGAGCGCATCGAAGTAGCCGGGCGTCGTCGCCGTGTAGAGCGCATTGGCGCTCGGGTCCGGTGCTTTCGGGTCGTTAGGCATGGCGTCTTTCGCGCGCAGGATACGACGCGCACTCGTGAAATCGGCGTAAGGCAACATCGTGCCAACGGCTGACGTCGTCACGCCGGGCAGTTCTCGCGCGCGTTGTACCATCGCGAAGATTGTTCGACGCGCATCGGCCGGCGTTTTTTTCACGAGTGTAAAATCGAATTCGGTGATGATGTCACCCGCGGCAATGAAACCCGGATTGAGTCCGGCGGCTTTGAGTGCACCGCGGAAAAATAATCCGGCAGCGAAAAGCAGCATGAGCGAGAGCGCGATTTGCGCCATGACCGAGATATGTCGCGGCGCGAAGAAGCGGCTGAAACGCCCGATGCGCGCCGGCTCACCTACTTGTTCTTTAAGGTCCTTAACCAGATCGGCCTTCGTCGCTTTCAGTGCCGGGCCGAGGCTAAAGAGTATCGTGGCGATGAGGCAGAACAAAAAGGTCGCCGATAGAACTACAAAATCCGGTCGTAATTTCAGGATGACAGAGAAGTTCACCGAAGAAAGCAAACCTACCAGCTGTTGCAGCAGGAGATCGTTGCACCACGTGCTGAGAAGGAGGCCGATGCCGCCGCCGCAAAGCGCTAGCAGCAAGCCCTCGCACAGTAATTGCCTAACGATTCGCCAACGCGACGCGCCGACTGCAAGCCGAACCGCGATCTCCTTCGAGCGCGACGTGGCGCGCGCGAGCAGCATGTTCGCGAGATTCAAACATGCGATGAGCAACACAGCGCCGGCCATCGCCATCAGCAAGGTCGCGATTAATGTGATCGGCCCGTCATCCTCCGGTTGCGTGCTCAGACTGAAACGCGACGGCGTTTGGATTTGTAACTCGCGCGCGCCTTCCGCGCCGTCCGGTTGAACGGCATTAAGTCGATGCGCGAGTACGGGCAGCCGCGACTTCGCCATGTCAATCGTTAGACCCGGCCGCAGCCGCGCCGCGAGATTGAACGTGTAATTCCTCGGGTTCAGCAGGTCATGCATCGTTTCGGAGTCGCCGAAGGCCGAGCCAAGCTGCGATCGCATTCCGAGCGGCACCCAGATGTCCGGCGCGACCAACGCACTCGCGCCGCTGAACCCATCGGGCGTGATGCCGATGATCGTGTAAGGCTGACCGTTTACCTGTAATGTGCTGCCGACGAAATCGGGGCGGGCGCCGTTGCGTTTCCAAAATCCGTAGCTCGCGACGACTACAGCAAGGTTCGCGTTTGGTTTGCATTCCTCGGCGTTGTAAAACCGGCCGCGAAACGGCTGTGCGCCCATCATCGAGAAATAATTTTCGGACGTGAGGAACGCGAAGCTGCGCCGCATCTCGTGATCGCGTCCAATCCCGGCGACGGCAAACTCGATCGCGGCAAGATCGACAAACACATCTCCGCCGTTCTCGCGCAGCTCGCGGTACTCATTGTAGGAGAACTGACGATAATCGTGGCTCGCGTTTTGGCGCGCTGTGAACACATTGACAATTTCGTTAGGGCGCAAAGGAATAGGGGAACGCAACACCACGCCATTGATCAGCGCGAAAATGGCCGAGTTAACTCCGATCGCCAGCGCCAAGGTCAACACCGCCACTCCCGTGAATCCCGGCGCCTTGAGAAGCTGTCGCAAAGCAAACTTGAAATCCTCGATCATAAAGACTTTCGTTTGTTTTCACTGAGATGCAGCCCGCATCGGGTTTGGATTCAGCGAATCGAGCGTCGGTCCAAAAATTTCTCATCAGCTGACAGATTTTCGGGGAGTCCTTACGCGCGTGGAGTCGTCTCAAGGAGGAAAAAGAGGTCGTTTGTCATAGTTCCAGCACGTTCTGTACTTGCCGTGCAAAGGGATTGACGTTCGCGTCTATAGGAATCGATAGGTAAGAGGAAGCGAAGCCTGGCACCAAAGGTGAGAAACCTCCTGTCACGCAGGGGAGCGCCTGCGCGTCGCGGCTGATACACGCCTTATCTCGGCGCTGTAGCAGGCGCTTGTTTCGCCGAATGTTGGACTGAACTGTTTCCTGTAACGATCGCTTCAGCACCAAAGGGCGGCCCGGCTTTCGCCGGAAAGAGCGGTCGTAACACCGCGAACGCCTGCGACGCGATCGCAATGGAAACAACTATGGTCGTTGCTGCACACTTCATGGTGGGCGCTCTTATCAAGATTCACCGGCATGAACAAGCAAATTCTTGCGTGATCACCGCAACGATGAGTCGAGGTCAACGCGTTGAGGACAACGCGTTCCACCTTAGATTCCAGTTTGCGATTCTAGGTTTCCGGATATTTTTCCACGCCGATGCCACAGTTCGCTTACCGTGCCCGCAATTCCCAGGGCGGCCTCGTTGAAGGCGTGCTCGACTGCGCTGATCGAGCTCTTGCGATCCGGCAAATTGAATTGCAACAATGTATCCCGGTCCGCATCGAATTGGTGGGACCGGAACCGAAAACGAAAACAGGAGAGGGCGCAGCACCCGCGTCTCCTGTCCAGAATCTGAAGATTCCGCACGGCCAGTTGCTCATTTTCACTGAGCAGCTCGCCCATTTGCTACAGGCGGGAATGACGCTCGACGAAGCGTTGTCGATTTTAGAAAAGCGTTTGAAGCAGCCGCGCGTCCAGCAAATGACGCATAGTTTGCATCAGGCCCTGGTCGATGGCCGCAGTTTTTCGCAGGCGCTCGGTGAGCTGCCGCGAATTTTCCCGCCGCTCTATGTAAATTTGGTGGCCGCTGGTGAGGCCAGCGGTGCGCTGCCGCAAATTCTGCTTCGGCTGGTGAAGCATCTGACGCAGGCAAAAGAACTGCGCGATCGAGTGCAACAGGCTTTGATTTATCCAGCCTTTCTCGCGCTGGCTGGCGCCGTTCTCGTCACGATCTTTATTACGTTCATGGTGCCGCAGTTAACTGGTTTCATGGCTCAAACCGGCGGCGCGCTTCCTTTGCCGACACGGATCCTGCTGCAAATTCATCATGCGATCACGGGCTATTGGTGGGTCGGCTTGCTGGCAGTGATCGGCGCAGTCATCGGTTTCCGCGCACTTGTGCGCAGTGAGGAAGGGCGCATCGGATGGGATAGGTTCCGGCTGCTGATGCCTGGATACGGAAGAGTCATTCGCCACCGTTACTATGCGCAGTTCTCGCGCACATTGGGAACCTTGATGGAAAATGGCGTTCCTCTCCTTCGCGCGCTCGATTTGGTAACTGAAATTGCCGGCAACCGTTTTCTGGAAGTCAAGCTTCGCGACGTGCGCAGGGCAGTCATCGATGGCGCGACGCTCTCCGCTGCTCTGCAAGAGCAAAAAATGTTTCCAGATTTGTTTACCGACATGATGGCGGTAGGAGAACAAACCGGGCATTTCGCCGAGACTATGCAAGCTATCGCTGACGTTTATGAGCGCGAACTTGACCGGAGCGTCGGCGTAATCTCGCAATTGATTCCACCGATCATCATCGTGATAATCGCGGTTCTCGTTGGACTGGTTGTCTTCAGTATTCTATCGGCGGTGTTTGAGATGACACACAGTTTGCAAGTCAAACCGCGTTGAAAACTGAAAGCTTGCAAAGCACGTTGGGCGCGAATAACCTCGCGAGTCCAATGTTAGTTCGCGTTGCTCTTGCGATCTCCTTCGCTGCGATTTGCCGCGTAAGCGCGCAGGAAGCTTTGAGCGACGCCCTGCCCTCTCCCGCTGAAATCACTGCGCAATCTCTGCCCGACAGCGCCTGGCTTGATCTGCGCCAAAACGCGTCTCGAAATTCAAAAACCCAAAACGCGCCGGCATGGGTCGAAGCGCTCGGTCTTTTGCCGGGCGAAGCGACGGAAGGCGGTGGCACGTCGAAGAGCATCTTTCGGATTCGCGTGACGCAACCAAGCCCCGATTATCAAGTTCTCTTTTTCCGTCTGTTCTTCGACGATAAGCCGAATCAGCAGCCTGAATTGACCGTGTGGGATGAATCTGGCACACACATTTTGCGCTCAGGCGCCCTGGGCGTGGGAATGAATCTGCCCAGCTCAGATTCCGTCCTCATCCCGATGGCCGGCGCCTCCGCTATCGATATCGAGGTGCCCGGTGATGGAAAGACGATCCGCGCAGCTTATCTCGATTGGATGACAACCAGTGAAGTGGTGCATCCGGTGAACGCGGAACATCGCGATGTGATTCCCGAGCCGTTTTCATCGGTGCCGGCGCTACACGCACCCCCCGACGACGTTGAGAACTTTGGAACCGTCACCGCAACTCTCGCCGCTGACCCAATCCGGATTGATGGACAGACTCAGGAAACCGCCGCGTTTCAATTTCCAATTGAAGCGGAACCGCTAACAGCGCTGCTCACTTTCGAAATCGCCAATCCCACCATTGATGCTCCACCGGAAATTTTTCTTAACGGTCAGAATATTGGGCCGGTTTCTCTAACGCTGCCGGACCTGGCTGACCCAGGTTACCGCGGCGAAACGGAACCGCTTACGCCTCAAATGCATTTCCATTATACGGGGTGGATCCGCGCCCAGAAAATTGTGCCGGCCACGGTCTTGAAAGTGGGACCGAATGATCTGGTTGTTACCAACGCAGTTGGCACCGACTCCTCTGCAATCCGCGCGACGCAGATTCAATTAAAGTATATTTGGGACAAGTCGGACTATCTTCTGCGCGCCGGCCACTAGCAATTCTTGAAGACCTGGGTAGTGTAATCGCGCACGGGACGCAGGGTCTCCTTTTTTTGAGATGAGAACGAAACGAGAACAGCAGGGCTTCACGTTACTGGAGATTATGCTCGTGGTGAGCATCATCGTGATCATATTGGGAGTAGCGATCTCAAAACTCGGCAATACAACTGCCATCGCCAAAACCATGCGGGTCCAAGCGGACGTTCAGGCGATCAAGACACAGCTACAACTTTACGAAAGCATGAACGGTTTTTATCCAACAACGGAACAGGGTTTGCAGGCTCTGGTAACCCAGCCGCAGAACGATCCGCGACCTGCTCGCTGGTATCAGTTGTTCAAAGAACTGCCAACAGATCCCTGGGGTAACGGTTATATTTATCGCGATCCCGGTCTGAAAAACCCGGGCGGTTATGACCTGTATTCCGCAGGGCCAGACCGGCAAGCGGATACCGGAGACGACGATTGGGGTGGCGGTTAGCGCTGTGCCGAGAACCCTCAAGCGCTAGTGCTTCGAGGGCTGTCTCTGGTAAGGCATCTTCGATGATGCACCTGGGTTCCGCGGAATCAAGCCCCGCGAACGGGCCCCAGGAGCCTCTCGAGACGGCATCAACTGTTGTAATTCCGCGGGTACCCCAGCAGGTAATTTCGGTGAGACTGGGTTAGGAACACTAGCAGGGTTAGTGACCAGCGGTGCAGGCATGGGCGGCGTGAACGCTCTGGAAGCAACACCTGCATTCGGCGCGGGCTGCGACAAGAGCGCCTGATTGAATGTGATAGTCGCAAAATTTCCGTCTTTGCTAATTGTCACCTTCGTCGCACCGACCTTATCCGACCATTCAATATTCGCGATGCTGTAACCGTCCACCGGCTCTCTGGTGGTAAGATATTTCTTGAAATTGTGGTCGGAAGTGGAAGCCACCGTCACCATATCGCCTTCGAGCGAACGCGCGGCGTTAGCGATGTAAAGGTCTTTTGCAAAATCAGGCGTAGCCGCAGGCGCCGCGACCTCCGTGGCGACTGCGAATGGCGAATGATCCACCATCTTTGCGTAGCGATCGAAGTTAAGCTGTGGCGGCAGAGCTTCCTCAGCCTCACTGTGGGTGACCCCGAGCAGAGCGAAAATGAATATTAGCGTAAGGGAATATTTCATGAGTTTGATCGTTTATTATTACTTGGTTCGTTGCGCCGGCGCAAACCAGCGGGCGATTTTAAATTTGCCACGCATCATTGTAGGATCACTGCCATCGATGGCGAGATTAACATTTTCAAATACAACAAAAGCGTCCGGCCGTTGCACGTCATAAAGGAAATGTACGAGCGGCGGCCATGGGCTTTTCGTTTCAATGGAAGCAAAAACCGTCTGGTGATACGGGGTGGTCTCTCCGGCACCAATTGCAGGATTCTCGATTAGGACGTTGTGTTTGCCCGCCACCTCTCTCAGTTGATCAAGCAGGGCGGAAGCTTCCGCGGGATCCTTCAGGACAGGTTGATGCTTCTGGATCCATTCCTCGCGTTTCGCCCAGAGGTCTCGTTCTTTCACGTAAAGAGCTTGCTCGGCTAACTGCGCTCGACGTGCCACCACTTCCTTGTGCGCGGCGCTCAGTCCGCCCAGGATCCAACTCAAAATCCAAAGATTGAGCAGCACGAAGACGCTTCCGGCAACTATCCACGAGAGCATGCGCTCGCGTGGATTCATTCGGTGGTACCACGCCGGCATCATTTTGCTCTCCCTTCTAATCGAAATTGCGCGTGGTTATTGGGCAAAATGCGAGGAGCAGCCATGTCAAATTGAAACGATTGCAGGTCTGGATTTTTCTTTACCTTCTCAATCAATTGGTAAGCCAGAGTAGCCGTATTCGCTTCGCCGTCGACGGAAATCTGCCGGGCCGACTGATTGTACGCTGTGATGCGCACGTCGGCGGACGGGAGGCTTTCGAAAAGATGCAGCAGGATTTCAACCGGATAATAGTGCGCATCAATCGCCGGTGCGAGCGCTTTCCACTTCGCCTCTGTCGCGCGCACGAACTCGGTCCCCGGCGTGTCGTGCGCGATATGCCGGTCCAGCCCGGCTATCTGAAACCGCAACAGACCGAGATACGCGAACAGGAGTAGGAGCAGCGCGCCATAACCGCCACCGATCCAAAGGAGTCGTCTTCGCCATTCTGCTTGCCTTACCAATTGCAACCGCCGCCGTCGCCAGCTTTCTGGCAACAGGTTCAGTTTTACCGGCGCGGGTGGCAGCTCGATGCCAACTATCTCGGTCGGGCCAGACAGGATTCCCTCTACCGTATACCGCATTTCATGACAGGTTTCGTCCAACAACACGTTCGGAGAGGAAGCATCGATCCCCTGCAGCTCGGCACTTAATCGCAGCTGCGGCAATTCAACCTGAAGCTGATCGCCGTTGCCGCCTTCAAACACCCGAGCAAGGCTCAGCTTGCCGTTCTCTGTCACGGCGTAAACAAGCGTCTCACCTTCTGGATAAATAAGAACAGCATTGCCACTGGGGGCGTGGGTGCTCGCGCGCTGTGCGGCATACACTGTGATTTGTCGCGGGATGTAACCGCGCTCCAATAGCGGTGCCGCCATCTCGGCAAGTTGTTCGTTTCTGATTGCGACGGCTGAAACCACACTCTCGTTCTCCTCTTGCTCGATTAGCTCAAAATCCGTCGTCACTTCGTCGGCCGCGAACGGCAGCAGCTTCTCGATCTGGATCCGAAGCATGTCCGGAAACTCCGCCGGATCGATACTCGGCAGACGAAAACGCTGGGCAAGGACGGCTGAAACAGGCAAACCAAGCACAAATTCATCAGTCGCAGTGAGTAGCGGTACTGCTTCTTCCAGTGTTTGTAGCTTGCGTACGTTCCACGAGCCGTTTTGCTCAGCCGAGCGGAGAAAATTCCAGCCGTGTGCGGTTGGTATTATGAAAATAGATGGCATCCCGGCCTCGATATTAAAGCTCCTTCCAAATGAACACTTGAGGATGACCAATTCCTATTACTTGTTTTTGCACTACCATCTCCACAAGGCGCGTCACGTCGCGTGATTTTCCGGAGCTCACGATGCGGAAGACAGCATTGGGACTTTTGAAGACAACTGGGTTTTGAAGAAACTGCCCGGTCTTGAGGCCGAGCATAGCAAATGCCGTTTGCTGATCCAACTGGGCGTCGTCGGCTGTTCCATCGATTCCATCCGGACCCTGGCGCAGTTGCAGGAAAGGATCGACAGAATTGTCCGGTATACCCAAAGCGCGTAACACGTCACGCGAGGCATAGGCAAGATCGATGGCACCGCAAGTGCCTACGACGGTAAAATCTCCGTCCCAACCGGGCTTCGAAGTGAATTCAGCCCATCCACAGATTTTCTTGAGCTCATCAACCGAAGCCAGCGGCGCGTGCGCGGGACGGTAAACATCGCTCTCTGGACATGCGTTCAAGTGCTGAAGCCCTCCAATTGGCGACACCCAATCGAGCAGAGAATCTATCATGACGTCGAGGTCGTTTATGTCTATGCCTTTAAGGTTGAGATATTGGCGGAGAATTCCCAGCTTGTTCGGGTCTTCCCCTTGGGTGAGGAAGTTCAAGTTTAGACGACCACATTCACCGGTGATCTGCACGTCATAACTTTCCCCGTCACCCACTTGCCTGTGCAAGTTTGGCGAGCTCGGCGAAATCTCCCGACTTAAGGCAACGTCGGCCCCCGAAGACGCCATTGCTTCAGCTTCCAACACACGGTTTGCATTGCTGGAAACCGCAAGGCGCGAATTGATGTTGAGCGCCCATGCGATCACCATCGCGCTGAGCAAAAATAATGCCCAAAGTGCCAACAACAGCGCAGCGCCCGCATCTGATTTCAAACTTCCAGATGGCCTCTTCATAGGATCGACATTGCTTAATACGGTGTTCGTCTCAGAGGGATAATTACTTCCCATGGGATAGCCGCATCGGGGCGTCCCACTTTAATCTTGATAAGCGAGGGCAACCCGCGAGCTGGCCATCGCGGCAACCAAGTATTCAGGCCCGGATTAAAATAGCTGATTTCGAGACTGGTCACATTTTTGATCAATGGCACCCAGGTTTCGTGTCCTTCTCCAATGTCGGAATCATTCTTCGGTTTTCGCAAAAAACCGAGATCCAGCCGGTCGCTCTTTTCGTTTTCCGGTTGCAACCGCAGAGCAACTGTAAAGTCTTCCGGCGCATAGCGTGTAAGCAAGCCGGGGCCGGCGCGACAACTCCACTTTATTTCGTCGCGCTCGCGATCGCCCAGCTTAAACGGCTCTCCAATCATGTTGGCTCGCAAAGGAGTCAAGCTTTGCCACTCCGCTGTGAGCAGATCCCGCAACCCGTCATATTGCGCGTCCACGGCAGCCGTATCCGATGAGACATACAGCGCAGTCATGTTCGATTGCACAAAGCGAAAAATCGCCAGCGACATCATCCCGAGGATCCCGACTGCCAGCATGATCTCGAGCAATGTGAAGCCACTTGAATTTCGAATATGGATTCTGCTTTTAGCCGGACCGATAAACATAAAACTGAATCTGTTTCGACTGCGGGACACCGGCGTGCTGCCAGTAGGCAGTCAACGTCACAAGGTTGATTCCACTTAGGAGCGAGTTATCCGGTTCGGTCAAACCCGCGGGGGCGCTTTTCTGAACCAATTTTACCATGCCATAACTGCTCTTGATCTTGAATTCCTTTCCAGTGTCAGGCACAACCGGCTCAGCTTGAATTTCTGCCATGCGATCAGATAAGATCTGTCGCACCGCACTTTCTTCCGCGCTGATCGTGCTCGCATTGAGACAATTCTCTACCGCGCGTCCGAGCGCGACGACACCGATTGCAAAGATCGCCACGCCGAGCAAAACTTCGTACAGAGCGAAAGCAAATCTCGATCTTGCGCGAATCTGAATTCGAGTGGCAGGCATCATTGGAGTATTGGAGTGTTGGAGTGTTGAGAGTTTCATTACTCCATCCTTCCCGTGTTGCTCACCTTGTTGCATATTGCGTAACCTCGGGCTGCGCCGTCAGCGGCGAGTAATTCGCCGTCCACAAACCCGCTGCGCCCCTAAACTGAACCGTCGCCGGTTCACAATTTCCCGATGGCCAGAATATCCACTCCGCTGGGTGATTTCCCGCCAATGCTGCTGGCAGGGAGAGTGTCAGCAACGTTCCCTTGCTAAGACGAATTTCCGCCGTCGGTTTGGCTTCTTCGTCTTCTGCAAAACCTTCTGGACGCAGCAGGACACCGCCTTTGCCCCACACGATCAGGTAAGGGCGACGCTCAGTCACGCTTCGCTCGTGCGCCTGGCGCACAAGATTGTTGAACCCATCCATGGATTGCTTCAGTCGCCTGCTTGCAATCACGCCGCTGAAGCTGGGCACCGCCAGCATCAGCAGTAGCATCAGTATGAAGATAGACAGCGCAATCTCGATCAACGTGAACGCCCGAAAACGGTGCACCGCCAAAGTTACTCGATTGACGCAAAATCACAACCGAGCCTCTCGCGTACGTAGGTTTCCTCAGGCGGCCGGCGCACGGCCGTGCACCGCAGTGAACGCAATAGTCTGACTCCACCAATTTGAGTCGGCGCAAAAGTCAAGAAATGTATGCACCAGCTTGGGGCTAAGTTTCCCCGAAGTTATCAGATCGTCGCGAAGTTCCGTGATCGTCTGTGTCCAGTAATCGGCCCATCGTGAGCCGCCATTATAGACGGCCGTTTCTGCGCTTCCGCTAATGTCGTGTAGACCGAGTGCTGCGAGTCGCGGTGCGAGGGTGCGCCCGATGTGGTAATCGATCCCGCGTTCGCGCGACCACGCCAGCCATCCCTCCCAGAACGCTCGTACCTCCGGCGGCTCGGCGACAGTGACGGGAAGAAAATCAGGTTCAATGAGTAGAAGCGCGCCACCACGTCGCAGGCTTGCTACCAAGTTCTTGATCGCCGCTTCTGCGTCGGAAACATGATGAAGCACAGCCCGCGCGGTTACCAGATCGAAGCTGCCGCGCTCCACTGGACCAGCAACGATGTCGCCCTGACGCAATTCAAGATTCGGCGCGCGTACTTTGATTAGTGATAAGTCGAGATCGAATGCCACTGCCTCTCCCCCAGGATTCACGCGTTCCGCGAGCCATAACGAAATCGATCCGTTGCCACATCCAACTTCGAGCGCCCGCGCGCCGGGCTTAACAATCCGCAACGCCTCGATGTAGCGGCGATGCATTGGATCGAGCAATTCTGACATTAACGCCAGGCGCGTCCCCTCGCCTTTTAAATGATGACCCAGAACGTATTTCGACATTTTCCGAGCCGATCTTAATGGAGTGTCACGACACCGACAATTGTTGGCTTTATGAAATAATGAATCCGCTTTTACTTCGCAGCAGCAAACAGCCGCTAAAAAAAAGCAATCAATCGGCAGCAGTCGCCTTGTCCCTGTGATAAACTTAGGTGCAAATGAAGCCTGCCCTGCGCATCGGCGTTATTGTAGCGGCACTTTTTGTGGTCGCGATACTGGTCTGGCAGGGAGTCACGGCACACGGCGCGCCTGATCCAACGCGGCCGAACACCAGCGCGACCGTTGCATCGCTCGACATCGGCGTTTTGGTTTTCCGCGAGGGGCTCGAATGCATTCTTGTTTTGGCAGCCATCACGGCGAGTATGACCGGTGCGAAACGGGGGTATCGTAAGCCGGTCGCAATTGGCGCAGGTGTCGCCTTCCTCGCAACGTTGATCACTTGGTTCATCGCAGTTCGAATTGTCGCTTCGCTAAGCGACAATATGTCTGCGCTCGATCTGCAAGCCGCGACAGGATTAATCGCGGTCGTCGTGTTGCTCGTTATCATGAATTGGTTCTTCCACAAAATTTACTGGGGCGGCTGGATCCGCGCACACAATCGGCGCCGCAAAGCGCTCCTCACCAACGGCAGCAATGGCGAAATTCAGAAGCGATCATTGATATGGGGCTTGGTTCTGCTCGGATTCACTTCTCTCTACCGCGAAGGCTTTGAAGTTGTTCTGTTTTTGCAAACGTATCATTTGCGCTTCGGTGGCGGAGTCGTGCTGCAGGGCGCACTGCTCGGAATCGCGCTCTCCGGAATCGTGGCCGTGCTGACCTTTGTTCTCCAGCGGCGTCTGCCGTACCGCAAAATGTTAATCACGACCGGTATTCTTCTCGGAGTGGTGTTGCTGGTTATGGTAGGTGAGCAAGCGCAGGAAATGCAGCTGGCACATTGGATTTCTACGACTCCAATCAATTCTCTGAAAGATTACATGGCGCCATGGATGGGACTCTGGTTTGCGGTGTTCCCAACAGTTGAAACGCTCGTGGCCCAACTTATTGCAGCGGTGCTGGTGATTGGCTCGTATTACGCCGCACGGCACTTCGGCGGAGGCGCACCCAGTGGAACCGCGCTCGAAGCTCACGCACCGGACATGGCCGCAATTAATGCGTAGAAGCGCTTCTCAGAACCGCTGGTTTTGCAACTCGACGGCTTAAAGCCGTCAAGTTGGCAGTGAGCGTAGTTGCTGTTCGGGTGAGCGTGGACAGCGTCGCAACTGTGTTCGCTCTGTCGTGTCACGAGTGACGTAATTCCAGTTGAACGAAATCGGAAGCTTTTCACCTTAGGCGGATGATTTCGCCAAGTTTCCGTCCTCTTAAGCTACTTCGAATCAGTCTCGCTGTTCTTGTTTTCCTTCTCGCGGGCTCTCTTCAATCTGCTCCATCCCCCACCCCAACGCCGTCTGGAGCGGTCGATGAGAAGCTTTTCAATGGAATGCGTTGGAGACAAATCGGTCCGTTTCGCGGTGGCCGCGCGCTCACCATCGAAGGTGTAGTCGGTGAACCGGACACATACTATTTCGGTGCAGTCGCCGGCGGAATTTGGAAGACCACAGATGGCGGCGCAAACTGGACTCCGCTTTTCGACAAACAACCGATTTCCTCGATCGGCGCGATCGCAGCCGGGCCATCCGATCACAATGTGATTTACGCCGGCACGGGCGAGGCGGCGATTCGCGGCAACACGACGTACGGGACCGGGGTGTTCAAATCAATCGACGGTGGGAAAAACTGGGAGAACGTCGGGTTGAAAGATACACGGCAGATCGGCGCGATAATTGTCGATCCGAGAAATGAGAACGTGGTTCTCGTCGCTGCGTTAGGCCACGCCTTCGGTCCAAATCAGGAGCGTGGAATCTTTCGCACGACCGATGGCGGCAAGACGTGGACGAAAGTTTTGTCGAAAGATGAAAACACCGGCGGCATCGATATCGTTTTCGATCCGCATAATCCGAACATCGTGTTCGCATCGCTATGGCAGGCGCGACGACAGCCATGGTTTTTCTCCAGCGGTGGCCCGGGCAGCGGACTTTATCGCTCCGAAGACAATGGCGTCACCTGGAAGCGTCTTGAGGGCAACGGCCTTCCTGGTGGGATCCTCGGGAAAATCGGCATCGCCGTTTCCGGAGCGGATTCTAACCGGGTCTATGCAATCATCGAGGCCAAGGACGGTGGCCTCTATCGTTCCGACGATGCCGGACAGCATTGGACCCGCGTGAACGACGATGGCCGATTTCGTCAGCGCGCCTGGTATTTCAGCAAAGTTTATGCTGATCCAAAATCCGCGGATACGGTTTACCTGGTAAACACTGGGCTCTTTAAGTCAGTCGATGGTGGAAAAACTTTCAATCTCATGTCCGCACGGCATGGAGATCATCACGGGCTATGGATCGATCCAACGAACCCAAATCGCATCGCAAATGCGAACGACGGCGGCGCAAGCATCTCGACCGACGGCGGCAAGAACTGGACCACTCAAAATAACCAGCCGACTGCCCAGTTTTATCACGTCGCTGTGGACAACGCGTTCCCCTACCACATTTACGGCGCGCAACAGGACAATTCTAATGTCGGTATCGCCAGCCGGTCGGATTCCGGAGTAATTGGACGCGAAGATTGGTTCGTAGCCGGTGGCGGAGAATGCGGCTTTGTCGTGCCCGATCCGCGCGATTGGCACATCATCTATTCAAACAGTGAAGGCTACATCAATCGCTACGACAAAAATAAAGAAGAAGTGCGGGACGTCAGCCCAGTTCCTCTGGACAATTCCGGCCATGGCGCCGTGGATCTTGCTCATCGTTTCCAATGGGTCTCGCCGCTCATGCTTTCACCGCACAATCCGGATGTGCTCTACACCGCTGCGGAATGCGTTTTCAAATCAACCGATCACGGACAAAGCTGGGCGCAGATCAGCGGTGATCTCACGCGCAATGATAAATCTAAACAGCAACCAAGCGGCGGCCCGCTCACGAACGACATCACTTCAGTCGAATATTACGACACGGTTTTTGCGCTGGCGGAATCGCCGGCAAAACAAGGTACGCTCTGGGCAGGCACAGACGACGGGCTTGTGCACGTCACCACTGATGACGGCCAGCATTGGTCGAACGTTACTCCCAAAATGCCCGAGTGGAGCACGGTCGATCTGATCGAACCATCGCCGCATGATGGCAACACCGCATATGTTGCGGTGGATCGACACAAACTCGACGACTTCAAGGCATACATTTTCAAAACTACCGACTTGGGAAAGAGCTGGAGCTCGATTGTCCACGGAATTCCTGATGGCGCTTATGTGCACGCCGTGCGCGAAGATTCCAAGCGCCAAGGTTTGCTTTACGCGGGAACCGAGCTCGGCGTTTTCGTTTCATTAGACGACGGCGCGCATTGGCAGCCACTGCAATTGAATCTGCCCGTATCACCGATTCACGATCTCGTTGTGAAAGATGACGATCTCGTAGTGGCGACTCATGGCCGCTCTTTCTGGGTGCTCGACGATTTGACGCCGCTACGTCAACTGAATGCGCAGCTCGCGCAGGCTGACGTCATTTTGTATCAACCACAAACCGCACCGCGTTTGCATTACCCTGAGGAATTCGACAAGCGCCAACCAGTAGGTGACAACCCACCTTCTGGAGCAATCATAGATTATTATTTCAAGACCGCGCCAAAAGAAGAAGTGTCTCTCGGAATCCTCGATGCCTCAGGCAAAGTCGTCAGGCATCTTTCGAGCAGGGAAAAAAAAGAAGGAGAACAACCACCAGAGTGGCCGGATCGTGTCGAGCGCGTGAAAACGATTCCAGCCAACGAAGGAATGAACCGGTTCGCGTGGGATCTGCGTTACGACGATCCGATTCTAATCCCGGGCGCATTCTATTCGAGCACGGGACCTAAAGGCCCGCTTGCGTTGCCAGGTAATTACCAGGTGAAACTGACTGTTGGCGGAAAATCGCAGACGGCGCCGCTTCATTTGGTGATCGATCCACGCACGAAAGGACAGGAAGCTGCGTTGCAAAAGCAATCCACCTTGGTGACTCAAGTTAACGACCGGATTTCACAACTACATCAAGCGGTTAACGAAATTCGCGATCTTCGATCACAAATTCAAAACCTGCACAAACGTTTTGATAACGATCAGCGTTTGAAGCCGGCGCTCGCGGCAGCGGACGATCTCGATCACAAAATGTCCGAGGTGGAGCAGAAGCTCATTCAGGTGAACATGAAAGGCTCAGAAGCGAACCTCGCTTTCCCGAACATGCTGAACGAGCGGTTCGACACCTTCAGCCACCTCATCGAGAGCGGCGACGGTGAGCCGACCAAATCGCAGCTGGACGTGTTTCAAACGTTGAGCAGCCAGCTCGAGGAGCAGTTGAAAAAATGGGCGCAGTTGAAGAATGAGGATTTGCCCAAAGTGAGCGAATTGATTAAGCAGGCGAATTTACCCGCGCTGATCATCAGCGGGCCGAAGAAAACTGAATAGTGGCAGTGCGGAAAAGCGACGCGGGGACGCGTGCGCACTCCCAAAGCTCCGCGAAACCGAATACACTTTCCGCTCATTTTGCACGAAGTGCTGTGGAGTGCGATGCGTCCTCGTATCGCTTTTCATGATGAAGATTAATCAAGCCGTAATCCTCGCAGCGGGGCGTGGCACACGCATGCGCGAACTCACGGCTGAAGTTCCCAAACCAATGATCGAAGTGCGCGGCAAACCAGTTTTGCAGCACATCATAGAAGGATTGCGTGACGCAGGAATCCGCGGGTTGCTTGCTATCGTTGGCTATCGCGCTGAGGCAGTGCAGAATTTTTTCGGTGACGGTTCCCGTTACAACGTCGCCATCGACTATGCGACGCAAGTGACGCAAGACGGGACTGGTCGCGTAGTCGATCTTGCCCGGGATTTTGTCGGAGGTTATCCATTCATCTTGAGTTACGGCGATATCCTGGTCGACGCGGTGAACTACAAGCGAGTTCTCGTCGTTCCCGAAGACGTCGAAGTAATCCTCACCGTCACGCGTGGCGAGGACGTGAGCAAAGGCGGTGCGGTTTTTCTGAATGACGAGATGGAGCTGCTCGATCTTCGCGAAAAATCTCAACCTGGCGAAGTACAAGGGTGGAGCGAGCTGTCCCAGCACGCTGTTCCGTGGTATAACGCCGGACTGTACGCATTTCGACCGAGTATTTTCGAATTCACTGCTAAATTGAAGCCTTCGCCGCGCGGCGAATACGAGCTGACAGATGCCATTCGCGATCTCGCGCAGTCGGGAAAAAAAGTCCAAGCGCTCGAGCTGACTGGCGAATGGGCAGACGTTCGCGACCCTGAAATTCTGGCGAAGCTAAATCAACTGTAGCGGCGCTTCTATCAGCGCCGTGCGATTCGAAGCTCGCTACTTGTAAACGGTTTCCGGCTCGGGTTCGGAAAGGAGTTTTTGAAAACCCGGATCGTTGCGGATTGGATCCCAGACGGGATCGATCTTTAGACGCGCAACGGAAATGTATTCACCGGCAGGGATTCTGAGCAGCTGCCGAAGTATTTTTACCGCTTCTTCGGACTGGCCAGCGTGCGCTTCGATCTGCGCTAGTCCGACAAGAAAATTTATGCCGAGGATCGCGTCTTTTTCGATCGGCATCGTCTCTGCCGCTTCTCGCGCTAGGCGAAGCGCGTCGGCGTTCCGTCCGAGACAAACGTAAATCCAAGCTAATTCTGAGACCCAAACGCGGTCTTCGGGCTGCCGCTTGGCTAGCTCGGCTTCGAGTAAAACACGCGCTTCCTCGCACTCCGGTTTTGCTCCCGCACTTTGACCGGCAAGCATTTGAATCCCAATTCGCGCCTTTAGCTGCGCGAGTCGTCCTTCGGCTGTGTTACCCGGCGCAATATCCCACTCTTGGAGAGCTTCGGGAAATTGCCTCTCCAGAACGTAGAGATATACCCGCTCATCAATCATCTCGGGAATCACAATATAGTACGGCCTAACACCTTGGCCGGCTCCTCTTTCGTTCGGTATTCCCTCCCACGCCCGCCTGGCACGCTGAATATCGCCGGTGCTGGCGATGTAGGTAAGATTGAGACGGAAGGCGGCTCCCAAGTGGTGTGGATCGAGAGCTAGAGCATGCTTGAGCCAGCGCTGTGCGTCACTCCACCGACGAAGGCCGAGGTAGCCTCCGCCGATTTGGTCTGGAATCCAGACATCGCGCGGATCAAGTTCAGCCGCCCGCTCGTATTCAGCAAGCGAGCGTCGCCACTCACCGCGACGACGGTAAATCGCAGCCCGGTAACTCCGGCTAACGGAATTACTTGGCTGGAGTTCGACAGCCCGGTCGAACTCTTTTAGCGCGGAATCAAAGTCATGACGACCCCAGTAATGGAATAGACCCAGCGCCAGATGTGCATCCGGCAAATCCGGAGCAATCGCTATTGCGCGTTCGATATCAGACTTTACCTCATCCAATTGTCCCGAAGTCAGGCGTTTGACAAACCAATGCCGATTTAAACGGTTGTAAGCGAGTCGTGCATACGCAAGCGAGAAAGTCGGATCCCGCGCTAGCGCTTGCCGATAGAAGGTCTCGGCGCTGTCGTATGTTTCCTCTTTGTATGTACTCTCCGCCTGGCGTTCCTGATATTCGCCCTTTAGGAACAGATCATAGGCTTCCGCGTCGCGCGTGGGCGCTGCGGCGAAGGCACTCGACTGACTCAGAGAAAGCTTCGCCTGGAGCTGGCCGGCAATTGCTTTGGCAATCTCACTCTGGATCGCAAAGACGTCACCCAGTGGTCGGTCGTAACTGTTGACCCACAAATGCGCGTCCGTTCTTGCGTCGATTAACTGCGCGCTAACCCGGACGCGATTCGGAGCTCGTTGCACGCTTCCCTCGACTACATGCGCGACGCCGAGTTCATTTGCGATCTGACGCAGGTTTCTTTTCGCGCCGCTCTTGTATTGCATCACCGATGTCCGGCTAATCACCTTTAAGTCCGCGATTTTTGCTAGGTCGTTAAGAATTTCGTCCTGTACACCATCAGCGAAAAAGGCGTTCTCCGGATCAGAGCTCAGATTTTCAAACGGCAGCACTGCAATCCCACTTGGCAGCGGCCGTGATGATTCCAACGCGACTGGTTTTTTTACTTCTTGAACGAGCTTCTCAAAACGTGGATCGCCGCGCAGCGGATCCCAATTGGGATTGAGATGCAGGTCGCCATACGACGGCCCGTTTATAGGCCCGGATGCAAGCTTGCTCAGCGCTTCCAACTGCTCTAAAGCAAGGTCCCTCTCGCCGGTGAGCGCATAGATGCGGGCGAGATTGGTCATTAGCCAAACGCCGTCGAGGGCGTCCTTTGTAGGAGGAAGCGTGTCGCACGCGGTACGTCCCTCGTGGATTGCTTTCTCCTTGTCCCCTAACTCGGCATCAATGAGTGCTAGCACGGCTAGCGGTCGTACATTTTGCGGTTGAGCATGGGCGAGTTTCTCGGTTTCAGAGCGCGCGGCTGTAAAGGCGAAGTGCGCGGCAGTCGCGTCCCGACGCAGCTTGGCAAGTAACCCTTCATACCAGGTGTGCGGGAATGGGACATAATTGAGATCGATTTTTCCTTCGCGGGGCATGTTAGCCAGAGCACGGGTCGCTCGGACCGGGTCGCGCTCGTAAAGAGCCAGTCGGAAAGAGACATCAGCCACTTCGGTTGCGGACTGTGGGCTTTCGCTTTCGATCGTGTTTAACACAGCACGCAAAGACACCATGTCCGCCCGTGCTTCGAGCCCGATAAACGCTCGACCGGCTCGCAAGATGGGGCTTCGCGGCTCCAGTGCTTGCAGACGAATGGCTAAGGCGTCTGCCTCATCGTATTCGCGTAGGGTCATGTACACCCACGTCAAATCGGTAATTGTTCTCGTATTCCGAGGGTCGAGCTCCAGTGCGCGTTCAAGATTCTGCCTGGCTTCCTCCCAGCGCCCCTCCCACCGACCCATATGACCGAAAAGCCGAAAGACCTCTGCGTTGTTAGGAAGTTCGCGTTGAGCCTTAGCCAGCTCCTCGCGCGCCTGACGATAATTCAAATAACCCCAAAAAAAGTGACTCGCCTGGGCGAGATGCGTCTCGCCCGCATTGGGCTGAAGACGAACCGCAGCCTCTACGCTGCTCTCGGCTAAGGCCAGGCGAGTTTCAGTGTGATCGTAATTAGAGAAATATATTTGATCGTTCGCTAAGGCGAGCTGGCAGTGAGCGAGCAGAAACGCGGGATCACGTGCTACCGCTTGGTCAAGAAGCTGAACCGCTTTAAATAATCCCTTCTCTCGGCGAGCTGGATTAAAGCGAGCGTTGTACATGAGTTCGTTCGCCTTTAAGTAAAGATCGTATGCAGCTAGATCAGACGTCGGACGCTCCTCGATAGCCGCTTTCTCTTTTGCGGACAGCTTGGCCTGAAGCTGGGCGGCTATTGCTTTGGCAATGTCGCTCTGAATTGCAAATACGTCGTCAAGTGGTCGATCGTAGCGTTCGACCCACAAATGCTTGCCGATGGTTGCGTCGATTAGCTGCGCGGTGACCCGGATGCGGTTTGCGGAACGTTGCACGCTTCCCTCGACAACATGCGTAACGCCGAGTTCGTTAGCTATCTGGCGCAGGTCGCGTTTCACTCCAGCCTTGTATTGCATCACCGATGTTCTGCTAATGACCTTCAAGTCTGCGATTCTTGTCAGATCGTTTAGGATTTCGTCCTGCATCTCGTCAGTGAAGGAGGCGTTTTCAGGATCGGCGCTCAGATTTTCAAATGGAAGCACCGCAACACCGGTTGGCAGCAGGGCTATCGGATGCGGCGATTCGTTCTTCCAAATCGTCACGGCCACGATCGCTATCGCGAGAACAACCAATGCTACCATCAGCATTGTGGTAGTTGGATTCCGTCGCACCCATTTTCGTCCACGAGTGAAAACTCCTGCGCGCCGGGCGCGAATCGGCTCGTGCCGCAGCCAGTGTTCAAGGTCATCGGCCAGCGCTGCGGCGGATTGGTAACGCGCGGCAGGATCGCTCTCCAGACACCGACCTACGATTGTTTCCAAATCGCGGTCGAGCGATGGCGCGAGTGAACGCAAACGCGGCGCCGGGCTCGCAGCGGCCTGATGAATGACAGAAAGGACGTTCGGACCCACGAACGGAGGCCGCCCCGCGAGAAGGTAAAACAAAATCGCGCCCAGACTGTAAATGTCGGCAGCGGAGGTAAGGTCGGGTGCTCGACACTCAGCCTGCTCAGGCGCGATATAACCCGGCGTTCCAAGTGTCTCCAGCGTTCTTGTGAGATCGCTGGTTTGATCGAGCCATTTTGCGAGGCCAAAGTCGCTCACCATCGGCTCGCCGTTTTCATCAAGAAGAATATTACCCGGCTGAAGATCGCGATGGAGAACGCCCTTGCTATGAGCGTACGCAATGGCGCGAGCGACTTTTGCGATCACCCGCACACACTCGCGAGGCTTGGTGCGTAACGCAGACGCAACGGTACGAAGGCTTCCACCGGTCGCATATTTCATGCTGAAAAACGGCAAGCCCTCCTCGCTTTCGCTGACCTCGTGGATAGGAAGAATGTTTGGATGATCGAGGCTTGCCACTGCTTCGGCTTCGCGCCGAAAACGGACCAGGCTTTCATGCGAATTCACCTGATGAGCAAGGATGCGCTTCACCGCGACGATCCGGCGGGAGTGCCGTTGGCGCGCGCGATAAATCACTCCCATCCCGCCGCGTCCGATTTCCTCCAAGATTTCGTAATGACCGAGGCGCCACTGTGTGTCGGTCACGTTGGCTTCTACGAGGATGCTTTCGAATGTTTCACGGGAGGCCTCCCCTTTGGTTTCAAGTCCCTCGCGCAAAAGACAGTTAATGCAGGTCCCGTGATCAAGTTGTGTTATCCCCCCGCACTGCGGGCACTTCTTTGGGCTCTCGATTGCGTCCGCAACAGAATCAGAAGGCGTGGTTGCCTTGTTCATCAAGCTGCGGCGACTAGTGCCGCGCACAAATGTCGGATCTCGTCATCCACATCGGCCGGATTCTCAACCGTATGAGCAACTTCCTCGCGCAGGAGCCACCGATAACGCTGGCGCAAATTATGTAGTTGTTTTTTCACGACCGTCTCTGCAACGCCCAATGCCGCGGCGAGAGCGGCATACGAGATATCGGCGTGCTCGGCCGTAAGTTGATCGCGCAATCCCTCAAAAAGACGCAGACGTCCCTTCCCTTCACATTCTTCACGCAATCGCCGGAGAGCTTGCTCCACGACTGTCGCGGCCCAGCGAAGATCGAAAAGCCGCTCGGGCGCGAGCGCGTCAAGCGCGCGATCCGAGATCGATAATTGCGAAGGCGCTTCTGCCATCCACGCATCCCAGGAAACGAATTGAACGCTACCGCCCCGCTTCAGCGTTTGTTTCTTATCGGCGACATTGTGAAGAAAATTCTGGAGCGACTTGAGCAATAGCGAACGGAAACGCCCGCGGCCCTGGTCCGCCTGACGTAGCCAGTTGGTTTCCAAAATCATCAGGAAAAAATCCTGCGTAAGATCCTGCGCGTCCTCACTCGAATAGCCGCGGCGGCAGACGTATGAAAAAATCGGGCGCCAATAGGTTCGGCAAAGCTCCGCCAGCGCTTCAGCAGCTTTCTGCTGGTCGCCATCGGTGTTCGCCCCGGCAAGGACGAGACTCCAGCGCGTGGTGGTGAACACCCGCGGTTCGGCTTCTACATTCACCTGCTAGCAGCGTGATTGGTTTTTACTTCCTCTACAAGCTTAAAAAGAGATAGGCCGACGAGCGTGCCACATTAATGGAGGGGCGAGCTCCGCCCGCCCGGGCACACGCTCACCGGTGGCCTCTCCCTTTCTGTGTCTGTTCAGCGCCAAAGGCGCGATCGTCATACTAGCCTGGGGCAACGCCCCTGGTTCTCCAATAAGAAAACGGCCAGCGCTGAAAGCGCGATTTATCTGCGCCATGGCTTATTCGCGCCTTCGGCGCTCGTCTTTTTACGCAAATTCTCCCCTGGGGCGTTGCCCCAGGCTTACATGAACCAGCGCCGGTAGCGCTAAGCGGATACCCTAGAAGGGGGAGGGCGAGATATGTGCGTTCCACAGAAGGGTGAACCAATGGAGCGGCGAACTCCGCGAGTTCTACTTTGTGACCACATCGTCGAACCTTCGTTCGGCGTCGCAGAGCTCCGCCCTCCATCCTTGTCAGCTCGCATCATTCTGTCTGGGATCCTCCGGTTCCGGTATAGCAAAGCAAATACAGCTTCCAAAGAATTTTCCGGAACTTTGTCTGCCAGTTCCTTTAGAGATGTGTATGAAAACTTATTATTGGTTAAATCGAAATCGTCTCCTACCACACCTGCGCCTCGCAGCCGCAGGCTGGGCGCTGGTGTTCGTCAGCGCTGTCCTCTGGATAACGCCCACCATAGCGACCGCGGAAGATACGCATAACACCGTGTTTAGCGTGATGACACGCAACATGGATCTAGGCAGCGACTACGGACCCGCACTCGCTGCACACGACCCCAACTCTTTCTTCCATGGTGTGACCACGATCTACAATGAAATTGTCGCCAGCAACATCGCAGAACGCGCCGCCGGCATCGCTCGCGAGATCCAAGAGACGATGCCGACCGTTGTCTCGCTCCAAGAAGTGAGTCTCGTGCAACGGTTCGTCTGGACCGGGACCCCAGGGCCATTCATCGACCAGATCGATCAACTAGCGGCCCTCCGAACCGCGCTCGCTCAACTTGGTCTTTCCTATTCGCTTGCCCTTGAAGTCCACGAGCTCGACATTGCGGCTCCGTCCGACGCCGGCTACCTCCTTCGTATTCGCGATAGCGAGGCGATCCTCGTTCGATCAGACTTGCCCGCCAACATCCTCACAGTGTCCAACCCCCAAACCGGCCACTATAACCATCTACTCTCGTTCCAAACGCCCGTCGGCACCGTGATCGCGATAGCGGGCTGGGCATCAATCGACATCACCGCGATGGGTTCAATGGTTCGCGTCATCGATACGCATCTGGAATCCCGGTCCGCGTCGATAGCTGCAGCCCAAGCGAACGAACTCCTGATCGGCCCCGCAGCCACAAACCTGCCTCTCGTAGTTGCCGGCGATCTTAATAGCGGACCCGGCACGACCACCGGCGCATATGACGTCATCGCTGCCGCGATGACGGACACCTGGTCGGTCACCAAACCCAATGATCCCGGCCTCACGTTGCCCTTGCACGGTGAAGACTTCTTTCCTTATGAGACATCGCCCGACCGACGTATCGATCTCATCTTCACCCGCGGACTGCGCCCTGTTACCGATATCCTCGTCGGCACGGACGATCTCACACCATCCGGCCTTTATCCATCCGACCACGCCGGGGTAGTCGCCCGGGTAGCCACCCAGTGACCCTGCTCGCTAAGTCCGAAATCGGCCATTAAACGTGCCAAAAATAACTCAAACCTCAACAAAACAATGAAAACGAAACACATGACAAGTTAAGAAACTCACGGGGCCGGTCGCCATTGCGACTCGGTTTACCGCGTGTCCAGCCAACCTGGATTATGCGCGGTTTCCTTCTCATCACGCTAGTGCTCGTTTGCTTTGCGCTTTCTCCGATGGCACAGGCAAGACCTCACCCCACGCCCACGCCAACTCCGACTGCCACCCCCACAGCAACCCCGACCGCTACCCCAGCGCCAACCCCGTCGGCCACCTCTACGCCCACCGCCGCCGGGGAAGATCGCGGCAACGGCAATACGGCCGCCGAAAATGTCCACGCTCTTGAGAATAACGCGTTTGGCATCAATAACACGGCCACCGGTTGGCAATCGCTTTCTAGTAACACCGGGGGCAGCAACAACACGGCCACTGGTTGGCTATCGCTTCTTCGCAACACCACCGGCAACGGCAACACGGCCAACGGTAACGGAGCGCTCACCACCAACACAACCGGCAGCAGCAACATCGCCCTGGGCGCTTATGCCGGTTTTTATCTCACCGCGGGCGATAGCAATATCGATATCGGCAACAGCGGGCTCGCCGGCGACGACCGCACCATCCGCATCGGCGATTCTCAGACAAGCACCTTCATCGTGGGGATTAGTGGCACAACAGTTACAGGTCAACTAGTCATGGTGAGTGATAGCGGTCAGCTGGGCTCCACGGATCCGCGTGCTTTTCAAGGACCGCCGGGTCCAAAAGGGGATCCTGGTCCGCAGGGTGAAACCGGCCCGCCCGGGCCGCAGGGGCTTCCCGGAGAGACCGGCGCAATGGGACTTCAAGGTCCCCCTGGTGAACAGGGTCCACAGGGTCAGCAAGGTGACACGGGCCCCGAAGGCCCACCAGGTCCTGAGGGACGTCAAGGTCCCCCGGGGACGGAGAACTTCCTACCCAACGAAAACACTGCTAAGGGTCAAGAGGCCCTTTTTAGCCTTGCATTCGGTGCCAGAAACACGGCCATCGGTTTTCAGGCGCTGTACAGCAACACCACCGGCAGCTCCAATACAGCGACCGGGTTCCATTCGCTTGCTAACAACACAATCGGCGCTGGCAATATCGCGTTGGGAGACGGTGCCGGCTCTTTTCTCACCACAGGCGACAACAATATCGATATTGGCAACGGCGGGCTTGCGGGCGAATCCGAAACGATCCGCATCGGCACAGGACAAACGAGGACCTTCATCGCGGGGATTAGGTTCGCAACATTCACAGGCAGACCGGTTGTTGTAGGCGATGATGGTCAACTCGGCTCCGTCGATCTAAGTTCTTTGCAAGGCCCGCCTGGTGACCCTGGCCCAAAAGGTGACCAAGGTGACCCGGGCCGGCAAGGTGATCCCGGCTTGCAGGGCGAGCGGGGGGCTGCAAGGCGACCCAGGCTCGCAGGGAATTCAAGGTCTGCAAGGCGATCCAGGTCCCACTGGAGCGGAAAGTTTCCTACCGAACCAAAACACGGCAAAGGGTGAAGAGGCGCTTTTCAGCCTTGCAACCGGCATTGGCAACACCGGCATTGGTTACCAGGCGCTCTACACCAACGCCGACGGCAACTACAACACAGCCATCGGCGTTGAGGCGCTCTTGAATAACACCACCGGCTTTAACAACACGGCCATCGGTATTGGCGCGCTCGCTAATAACAGCGAGGGCAGCAACAATACGGCCACCGGTGGTTTTGCGCTTTCAATCAATCGCACCGGCAACGACAACACAGCCACTGGTGTTCACGCCCTCGAGGATAACAGCGAGGGAAGCTCCAATACGGCCAACGGTGAGAGCGCGCTGTGGAGCAACGCCATCGGCAACATCAATACGGCCATCGGTGTTGAGGCGCTCGGCCACAACACCACCGGCAGCGAGAACATCGGATTGGGGTTTTCAGCCGGTTCCAATCTCACGACGGGCGATAGCAATATCGATATCGGAAACCGGGGCATCGCTGGCGAGTCGAGTACCATCCGCATCGGCAACCCAAACCAGACACGCACCTTTGTCACCGGCATTTTTAACGCAACCACCTCGGGTGGAACGGCGGTCTTCATCAATTCGTGCGGCCAGCTCGGCACGGTCAGTTCTTCGCGCCGGTTCAAAAAGGAGATTAAGCCCATGGAGCAAGCGAGCGAAGCCATCCTGTCGCTCAAACCGGTAACGTTTCACTACAAGAGTGACGCCGCGAACACCCCCCAATTTGGCTTAATCGCCGAGGAGGTGGCAGAGGTAAACCCCGACTTGGTGGTGCGCGATGGAAACGGCGAAATCTACACCGTTCGCTACGAGGCCGTGAACGCAATGCTACTCAACGAGTTTCTCAAACAGCATCGCAAAGTCGAAGAGCAAGAAGCCACCATCGCCCAATTGAAGAATGGAATTGAGCGCCTTGCAGCGCATCTCAAGCAACAGGATTCGAAGATCGAGAAAGTGAGCGCGCAGCTTGAGGCGAGGAGCCCCGCGGCGCAAGTGGTCATCAACAATCAGTAATAGCAGCACGCGCGTTTGCAGATCGTGGCCTAAAACAATGAAAAACTTGCCAAGCGAAAGAAAAGATCGGTCGGATTCGGCCAAAGTGCGACCCATAGATGATGCCCGGTTAGCGGCGAGACGCGTATCGCGCCGAGGTTTCCTGGGAAACATGGCGCTGCTCGCTGCAGCGGCAGCGCTTGCTCGAGCTACAGACCTTTTAACAAGTCGTGGATGGGTCCAAGCCGCTGAGGTGGCAACCCCCGATCTGCTTCACGATACGTTCAATGGGTTATTGGCCTTCATTGTCCCTGGCCCTGATGATTACTCGGTCGCTCAAGGTGTCAGCACAGTCGAGCCGGGCGGAGTGGATATAGGCGTTACGGACATTCTACTTGCGACCCTCGACGAAACGACGCCGTTCCTGCCGCAATTCTCAGCGACGGTCGCCGGTATCCTTAATGGCATCGCTCTGGTCGTTAATCCCTCGCCGGGTGGGACGTTCCTTTCGCCGTTTGCCTGCCTTTCGTTCGCGGAGAAGGCCGCGGTTTTCCAAATCATGGATGGCACCGACTCGCTTAAACCGCTCGCCGGCGTGTTACCTGCGTTTGTCGCTTTCTTCTGTTACTCGGAGGCAGCGGTGTTCGATCCAGTGACACGCTCCCTGACAGGACACCCGATCGCGTGGGACCTTTCGAGTTACCAGGGCGTATCGGACGGCAGAAACGAGTTCCTGGGATATTTTGAGAACCGCCGCGAGGTACGGTGAGAGAGGAGCATTATGCGTGACGTTATCGTTGTTGGAGCCGGAGGAGGCGGAGCAGTCATCGCGAAAGAGCTTGCGTGTCGCGGGCTCGACGTGCTTCTGCTTGAGGCGGGACCGCGGTTTGCCGATCCTGAACAGGACTGGCGGCACTTCGAGAGCGATGCGAACAATCCCGCGAGTGGCTACTTTCGGTTTGGGCCGGCCGATCGATCGAGGCCACCATGGGTGCGGGAGCTGGCGCAGAGCACATTGTTCGTCCAGTTGTCGGGTGTAGGCGGAACAACTAACCATTACCAGGGAAATTCGCCGCGAGCCGCCCCCGGTGTCTTTACAGACTACGAGGGCGCAGACAGGAATGCGTATGACATAGATCATCTGTTTCCATTCGGCTACCGCGAGCTCCTACCGTATTACGACTGGGTCGAGCACACCTTGCCAGTTGAAACCGCACCGATGGGTCTCAAGGAAGAGATCTTCTTCCGAGGTGCGCAACAGCTCGGTCTCCCGGTCGAGAGGACCAAGGACATCACGCGCGCCGCGTTCCGGCCGCAGCAGAACGCGATCCTGCAACCGCGCGGCAATGCAGGCAGAACGAGCGATCCACACAGGCTGGTGTTCCCACGTGCTGAGGGATGTACGTTCTGTGGTCACTGTTCCCAGGGCTGTTTTGAGCCATTAGGCGCGCCAATCAACCTGAAGGCCAAACGCTCCACGTCGGTCAGCTACATTCCGATGGCTGTCACGTGTGATCGGTGGTCGCCCGGAGGGAGAGCGGTCACATTGCTGGCAGATGCATTTGCGACGCGCATCAACACGGACGCACAGTCAATCGCGCGCAGTATCACATGGCGCGTCGGAACGACAGGCGAAATTATTACCGAAGAAGCACACGTAATCGTCCTTACCTCTAGCACGGTGGAAACGCCACGCCTATGGTTCAACAGTGGCCTTCCGAACCCGAACGGATGGGTGGGCCGCGGTCTAACCGATCATTTCGTGGATGCCATTACCGGTGTGATGCCGTTTGATACTGGGTCAACGCGAGGGCCGGGTTGCGGCGGGCGAATCGATTTTCCCGGGGTTGGGATGCTGGAGGTCGTGGGTGAGACGCCAGGCTTGCGAGCGGCGCTCAGCGCCTTCAGCGATGCGGGGATCCCCGGGTTTTATGACAATGGCCTTCCGGGTGGAGATTATGGTGCCGATACGGTGGGGCGTCTTATCGGCACTAACTTGAAGGAGACGATGTCGAATGTTGATCGGTTGTTGAACATCGACGTGTTTACAGATGACGATGTCGAGCCGCAGAACCGGGTGACACTCTCATCGAATTATCCTCCAGACGAGCATGGGGCCGTCCCGCGGATCGAGATACATCAAAGGAGCCGGTCGGCGCGCACGATCGCGAATCGTGAGTTCCTTGTTCAACAAGCTGTGCTCTTACTTCGCGGGCTGGGAGCAACAAGGGTGCACCGCATAAACAAACCGCCCTTTGTTATTCACAGCCATTGCACAATGCGGATGGGACTGAGCGCGGATGATTCGGTTCTTGATGAAAACGCCGAGGCACGCTGGGTACCGCGGCTTTTCATCGCTGACAATTCAGCGCTGGCGAATGGAATCGGCGGTCCCAACCCAACTCTGACGACGCAGGCGCTAGCCACACGCACAGCTGAAAAGATTTTTCAACGCTATTTCGGCGGCCAACCCTGGGTTAGTCGGGAGACTCCAGTCTCGTCGATCGATCCTATAGTGACCCGCGCGGTGCTGGGACACGCGGGTTACCACTAAGAAAGAGAGTTAGTATGTTAAAACGAGCTTTTCTAACCACGTTTGCGGTGGTGCTAAACGTTGCGGGCTTGGCGTTCGCCAATGAAGTCGTCGACGGGAGAGTCGGCGGTGCTCTCTACAGGCTCGTGCGGCCCGCAAATTGGAACGGCAGGCTGGTGCTTTACGCACATGGTTTTGTGCCTAGTGATGCACCGGTGGCGTTGCCAGCTGAAGGCAGTCTGCTTACCAGTCTTCTTGCACCGCAAGGGTTTGCGGTCGCCTACTCGAGTTTCTCGGAAAACGGGTGGGCTGTGAGAGACGGCGCGGAGCGCACGCACCAACTGCTGGGTATTTTTTCAGCGAGATTCGGCAGGCCAGCCCGGGTTTACATAACGGGCGTATCCATGGGCGGCCTCATCGCGATCAAGCTGAGCGAAACCTATCCCAGTGTCTACGCGGGCGCGCTGCCCGCAGGCGCCGTCGCTGGCGGTGCACGCCGGCAATTTGATTACGAAGCAAATGTTTGGACGCTGTTTGACTTTCTCTATCCAGAAGTGCTTCCCGGCGACGCCGCCAATGTGCCGGAAGGCATCGATGTTACGCAGGCGATTATCTTGCCAGCGCTCGCGGCCATGCAAACAAATCCAAGTGGCGCGTTTGCGATGGCTCAGATCGATCAGATTCCGATTCCGTTCGCGACATCCGCGGAGCTCGTCGAGTCGATTCTGACAGCCTTAACCTATTATGCGACGGAATTCACCGACCTTAGCAACCGCACGCATGGCCAGGGGTTCTTTGACAATGGCGGCACGCAATACACCGGAGCCCTTCCCCCGGAACAGCTTCAAGCAATCAATGCAGGTATTCAGCGCTTTACCGCGTCAGCGAGCGCGTTGACTTACCTGCAACATTTCTACAATCCCTCGGGTGCGCTCCGAATTCCGATGTTGACGCTCGCAACGTCACGCGATCCGGTCGTTCCGGGCTTCCACCAGATTTCGTACAGAGATGCCGTCATAGCCGCAGACGCGTCCGATTTTCTCGTTCAGCGAGAGATCGAGCGATACGGTCACCTAACATTTACTCCCGAGGAGTTGGGGCAAGCCTTCAACGATCTGGTGCTTTGGGTCGAGTTTGGAGTGAAGCCCGCGCCATAGACCCAAGCCCTCGCGGCGACCATTATACTTCAGCAGAACGCTTTTCTCATTGCCATCCTACGTCTTCACGTTCCTACCACTCTTATTTGGCAACGCCAGGCACTTTGGCAACAACGTTGAAAAAATTTCGGAACTTTGGTTTCCACTTCCTTTAGTGATGTGTATGAAAACTTATTATTGGTTCAATCGAAATCGTTTCCTATCACATCTGCGCGGAAGTTTTTTCGCGCTCTCAGTTGCCGGTGCATCATTAGCCCTGCCGAGCGCTGAAGCTGGCGGACCCCCGTTCCCTGCGAGCGGAGGGTTTTTTCCCTGCTTCAATTTCGCTGGTCCCCCTCGCCAAGTCGGCGAAAACTTGATTATCACGTTCAACGTGAGTGGACCGGCTACTGGCACCTTCACTGGATCCTCCACAGGCACTGAGCTGGATGTAGTTCATCCCGACGGTTCCATATCGCTCCATGGCACCTTGCTCTTCACCGGTTCAATCAACGAACG
>Ga0137403_10000327_pt2 | contig 32688 bp, 31 predicted proteins | sample CZOMad2_1_16fung_FD_122057 | JGI IMG/M metagenome (GOLD analysis project Ga0137403, IMG submission 122057) | Vadose zone soil fungal communities from Angelo Coast Range Reserve, California, USA - CZOMad2_1_16fungal (Hybrid Assembly) | ecosystem: Environmental > Terrestrial > Soil > Vadose zone... | reverse complement strand
ACGACGAGGCCGTGACCGGCCCCGACGGCAACCCCGGCCTCGACGAGAAGGGGCAGCCGTTGGCGAGGAGGGCCCTGCTCACCGAGCAGATCACCCCCATGGGCCCGGTGGCCGCCCTCGAGACGATCAAGAACCTCGGCACGAACGGAGGCGGCTTCTTCAACGTCAACGCGGCGCACCCCTACGAGAATCCGACCCCCCTCACGAACTTTCTCGAGCTGCTGGCCATCGTCGTCTTGCCTGCCTCGCTCACCTATGCTTTCGGGCGCATGACCGGCCGCCCCGCCCAGGGCTGGGTACTGTTCGGGGTGATGATCGTCCTGTTCGCGGCGGGTCTGCTCGTATGCCACATGGCCGAGCAGCGCGGCCACACCCTGGCTGCCCAGGGGGTGGACCACGAGGCGAGTGACCTCCAGGCCGGTGGCAACATGGAGGGCAAGGAGGTCCGTTTCGGGATCGGGGGCTCGGTGCTGGCCGCGATCGCCACCTCGAACGGCGCGACCGGCTCCTACAACTCGATGCACGACAGCTACACCCCGGTCGGCGGTCTCGTGACGATCCTGAACATGCTGTTCGGCGAAGTCGTGTTCGGCGGGCTCGGCACGGGACTCTACAGTCTGGTGCTGATCGCGCTGGTCGGAGTGTTCGTGGCCGGTCTCATGATCGGGCGGACCCCCGAGTACCTCGGCAAGCAGGTCACCGCCACCGAGATGAAGCTCATCGCGCTGTACAGCATCATCGCGCCGCTCACGATCCTTCCCCTCGCCGCGGTGGCGCTGGTGACGGATGCCGGCCTCGCCGGACTCACCACCAACAAGGGCGCGCACGGGCTCAGCGAGATCCTGGTGGCCTACACGACGTCGATGGCCAACAACGGGCTGAGCTTCGCGGGTCTGAGCGCCAACACGCCTTTCTACAACGTCACCACCGCGGTGGCGATGATGGCCGGCCGTTTCGGCCTGGCCATCCCGGCCCTCGCGCTCGCCGGCCGTTTCGCACGGCAGGGAATCAAGCCGGTGACCGCGGGGACGCTGCCGACCGACACCCCGCTCTTCGCCTTGCTCACGGTGGCGACCATCCTCATCGTCGGCGCGCTGAGCTACCTGCCCGTCCTGGCCCTCGGTCCCCTCGTCGAACAGCTCGCAATGCGGTAGCCGTCGCGTATCCACCGGGACCACACCCGGGCCGCGCCTGGATCAGTAGCGCCCGTGTGCTATTGTCCACGTTCGACGAGGCGCCATGGCCATATTCGACGTGCTGGCGGTGTTGATGGTCCTCGCCGCGACGTTCGGCTGGATCAACGACCGCTACGTCCGGCTCCCCCTCACCGTCGGCATCATGGCGATGGGACTCGCGCTCTCCCTGGCGCTCGTCGCGCTCTCGCTCGTCTATCCGCCGATCAAGGTGGACGCCCAGCGTTTCCTCGGCTTCATCGACTTCGACCAGCTCCTCCTGCACGGAGGGCTTGGCTTCCTGCTCTTCGCCGGAGCGCTCCACATCGAGTTCGGCGATCTGCGCGAGCACCGGGTCAGCATCGGCGTCCTCGCCGTCGTGGGCACCCTTCTCTCCACGGTCATCGTGGGCGGGCTCTGCTGGCTGTTCGCCCAATCGCTCGGACTCGACCTGACGCCCTTCCACTGCGTCCTCTTCGGAGCGCTCATCTCCCCGACCGACCCCATCGCGGTGCTGGGCATGCTGAAGTCGCTCGGAGCGCCGCGACACCTCGAGGTACAGATCGCCGGCGAGTCGCTGTTCAACGACTGCGTGGGGGTGGTCGTCTTTCTCGCCCTCCTCCAGTTCGGCGGCCGCCCTCTCCCGGACGGCGCCAGCCTCGCCCTCGACCTCATCGTGCTCGTCGCGCGGGAAGTCGTGGGCGGGGCGGCGCTCGGACTCCTCCTGGGCCTGCTCGCCTATCTGATGCTCAAGCGCATCGACAATTACCAGGTCGAGATCCTCATCTCCCTCGCTCTGGTCACGGCGGGCTACGCGTGGGCCGAGCGTCTGCACATGTCGGCGGTCATCACCACGGTCATGGCGGGATTGCTGGTGGGCAATCAAGGCCGGAGTTTCGCGATGTCCGATCGCACCCGCCAGCACCTCGACTCGTTCTGGGAGCTCGCCGACGAGATCCTCAACGCGCTCCTCTTCGTTCTCCTCGGTCTCGAAGTGCTCGCCTTGACGTTTCGTCGCGAGTACGTCGTGGCGGGCGCCCTGGCCATCCTCGCGGTGCTCCTGGCCCGGTTCGTCTCGACCGGCCTGTGCCTTCAGCTCGTCCGCGCGGTGACAGGGTGGCCGGCGCCCCATACCGTAAAGCTCCTCACCTGGGGCGGCCTGCGCGGAGGGCTGCCGGTGGCGCTCGCCTTGGTCCTCCGAAATCACCTGCCCACGCCGCAGGCCGACGTGTTGCTGATCATGACCTATTTCGTCGTGGTCTTCTCCGTCATGGTGCAGGGCCTGTCGATGAAGCCGCTGGTCAAGCTCTACGTCGGCGCGGCCGGCACGAAGGGATAGCTTGACAGGCTGCACTCTGCGAACCACGATTGCCGCGGTCGGGAAGCAACGCGATCCGGCGGTGCGAAAGGAGGATCCGCGATGGGCAAACAGGACGACGGACTGATCTGGATGGTGGCAGGGGGTCTCGGGTCGATGGTTCTCGCCGTCGTGCTCATTCCCCTGCGCACCCTGACCCCGGCATCGAACCTCGCCTTTGTCTTCCTCGCCTTCACCATTGTGGTGGCCGAGCTCGGTGGACGATCCGCCGCGCTCGTGACCGCCCTTGTGTCCGCGATGAGTCTCAACTTTTTCCTCACCCAACCCTATCTGACCTTGGCCATCGAGAAGCCGGATGACGTCGTCGCGTTCTTCGCTCTGGCCGGGTGCGGGCTCATTGCCGCATGGTTCGGCAAGCGGAGAGCGGGGCTGTCCGAGGTCGTGAGTCGTGCCGGCACGGAGCTGGATATCCTGAAGAGGCTCGTCGACCAATTGACGGCGGGGGCCCCGCTGGACGAGATTCTCGGGCACCTGAGGCAGAGCTTCGGCCTCAGTGCGCTCGTGCTGCGAGACGCGGGCGGCCACATCCTCGGCGCGGTTCCCGTAGGCTCGTCACCGGCTTCGATCCCGGAAACTCAACTGACCCCCGAGACGCTCTTTCCGTCAGACGAGGGCAGGCTGCGATTCGGGTCCCGGGGTCTTCGCCTCCCTGACGGCGGCGGGCGCCTGCTGCTCGGCACTGACCGCGACGGGGTCTCCCTCGATCTCTGGGAGGGAGACGCGCAGGGTTTCGGTTTGGACGAGGGCCGCACGTTGGCGATCGCGGCATCCATTCTGGGGCTTCATGTCTCGCACCGACCCGCCGGAGGCTAGGCTTCCTCACCCACGAGGCGATACCCGACGCCCGGCTCGGTGAGGAGGTACCGCGGCCGGGTCGAATCGTTCTCGACCTTTCGGCGAAGCTGGGCCATGTGGACGTGCAGGTAGTGCGCCTGATCGGCGTAGAGCCGACCCCACACTTCCGTGAGCAGCTGATTGCGGGTCAACACCTTGCCGGCATGTTTGGCGAGGGTGGTGAGCAGACGGTACTCGATCGGAGTCAGGTGCACGTCCTTTCCCTTGACCCGCACCCGCCGCTGCGCGAGGTCTATCTGGAGCTCGCCCGTCGTGAACACTGGAGTCGACCCTCCCTGCCGTGAGCGGGCCGCATGACGGAGCGACACCCGCATGCGCGCAAGCAGCTCGCTCACCCCGAAGGGCTTGGCGATGTAGTCGTCGGCTCCGGCATCGAGGGCCGCCACCTTGGTCGTCTCCTGCCCTTTGGCGGAAAGGACAATGATGGGCACGAGGGTCCATTCGCGCAGCCGGCGGATGACCTCGAGGCCGTCCATGTCGGGAAGACCGAGATCGAGAATGATGAGGTCGGGCTGGCGGGTCTCCGCCACCTCCAGCCCTTCTTGGCCGGTCGCCGCCTCGACGAGCCGGTAGCCGTTGCTGAGCAGCGAAGCCCGAAGGAAGCGTCGGATATCCGGCTCGTCCTCGACCACGACGATGACGGGTCCCGGGTTCGAACCGTCAACACCCGCGGGCGACGAACGGTCAGGGGTGGGTGTCGTGTCAGGCATCGGCTCACTCCCCGGCAGGAGACGATTCGGATCTCGCCCGATTGCCCCGATACTCGTTCATTGGCCGAGTCCTCGCGGCATGGCGCCTCAGTGTAGCGATATTTCTCGAGCTCTGCGCTCGCCAGATCCGCATCCCCCGGCTCAGCGGCCCGGGCTCCAACTGCCCGTCCTGATGGGGATTTGCGTCGCGATGGTCGGGGTGGCCCTGTACAATCGTTTCTGGAGATTCCCCCATGGACGCGAACGAGCGACTACTCCGCTCAGCGGAAGAGCTGCTGCAGAACCGCGACGATCCGCGCGCGAGGCAGGCGCTCGCCGAAGCGCACGCGGCGGATATCGGGCACGTGCTCCAGCATCTCCCCGCGTCTGATCGCGCCACGATCTTTCGCTCCCTCCCCCCCGAGCAGGCGGGAGACGTCCTCTCCGAGCTCGACGACGCCACCCTCCTCGGGCTCGTGCGCTCCCTGGACGATGTCGAGGTCTCGCAAATCCTCGATCGCATGCCGGCCGAACACGCGGCCGACGTCGTCGACGAGCTCTCCACGGAGCACGCGGAAAAAATCCTCGACCTCATGGAAGAGGAGCGGTCGGAAGAGATTCAGGAAATCCTCGAGTATCCCGAAGACTCGGCGGGACGTCTCATGTCGCCCGACGTGGTGGCGGTGCGCGAGACGTCCACGGTCGAAGAAGCCGTGCAACACATCAGGAAGACCGTCACCGAGGAGCGCCCGTTCGGCGTGTATGCCGTCGACGACCACCAGCATCTCATCGGACGCGTCCCCCTGAGGCGCCTCCTCCTCGCGGATCCGCGGAGTCTCATCCTGGGCATTCTCGAGGACGAGGAGGTCGTGAGCGTCAACGCCAAGATGGACCGCGAGGAGATGGCGCGCGTGGTGGCCAAGTACGACCTCGTCACCGTGCCGGTGGTGGACGATCAGAACCGCCTCGTGGGCACCATCACCGTGGACGACGTCATCGACGTGGTCCAGGAGGAAGCGTCGGAGGACATCTTCCGCATGGCCGGCTCGGACGCGGCCGAGCTCGAGCGGCGCTCGCCAGGTCAAGTCGCCATGCTGCGCCTGCCGTGGGTGCTGCTGACGCTCCTGATCGAGATGCTCGCGGGCGTGGTGATCCACTATTTCGACCGCACGCTCGGCAAGGTCATTCTCCTCGCTTCGTTCATGCCGGTGATTCAGGCCATATCCGGCAATACGGGACTCCAGTCCGTGACCATGGTCGTGCGCGGCCTCGCCACGGGGCAGGTGCAGCTCAGCCGCTGGTGGGAGCCGCTGTGGCGGCAGATCCAGACCTCGGCGATCCTCGGGGCGGTCTGCGCCGTGGTGGTCGGCCTGATCGGCTACCTCTGGCACTCGGTTACCTTTGGATTCGTGGTCGCCACGTCCATGTTCGTCTCGGTCAATCTGTCAGGCTGCGCTGGAACAGCCATCCCCATGCTGTCCAAGCGCATGGGCTTCGACCCCGCCCTGACGGCTGGGCCCTTCGAGACGGCCTTCCAGGACGTCTTGGGTGTCACCATTTTCCTCTCTCTCGCCACTGCCCTCCTCCACTGGTTAGTCTAGGTTTTCCAAGTATTTGCTACTCAATGGTTTTCTTGTTGCAACGCCTTGCGTCATAGTGTATCAATGTACCAACACACTATAACGCTACGGTGAGACGGGCAGACAGGCCCGCAAGGAGGAAGCAGATGATCAACTACTACATGGCAGAACAGTTCGCCAAGGACAGGTTGGAGGAGGCTCGGGAGATGGCGGCCCGGGCAAGGCTGGTGGCGATGGCCCGCCCGGCCCCAGAATCCCTTCGGGTGGCCCTTGGATTGGCTTTGATCCGGATGGGTCGGCATCTCGCGGGACACAGCGCCAAGCGCGCCGGCTCCCCGCGACGCGCGACTGCCTAGAGCGTTTCCATGGCGCGTGAGTCGTGCCGAATAGCTCCCCCCTCGGGACTTCGGGTGAACCGGAAAAGCGCGGTGCCCGTGCACGTGCAGCTCATGTCTCAGCTCCGGCACCTGATCTCGACGGGGGCGCTCAAACCCGGCATGCAGCTGCCCACCGTGCGGCAGCTCGCGGGCTTCCTTCGGATCAATCCGAATACCGTGTCGCGGGCCCTCGCCGACCTCGAGCGCGACGGCTATGTGCAGGGACAGCAGGGCCGGGGCACCTTTGTCTCGGACCGACCCACGCGTGAAGGGCGCGCGGCCCACAGCCTGGAGCGGCTGGTGGGCGAGAGTCTCGCGCGCGCGCGCCGGCTCGGTTTCACCCAGGACGAACTCCTGGCCGCGCTCGCCTCGAGCGCTCCCACGGGACGGATGGGCAAGACACCCCGGCAGCGAGCGGTGCTGGTCGAGTGCAATGACGCGGAGCTGGGGCGCTATCGCGACGAGCTCGAAGCGGAGCTGCCGCTGCACGTCGACCGGATGCTCGTAGACGAGTTCGAGGCGAAGATGGCCCGCGATCCCGGCTTTCTCAAAACCTATCGCGTCGTCATCACGACCTTCTTCCACGTTCACGAAGTGAAGCGCCGCATGCCCGTTGACGCTCCCCCCGTGGTGGCCCTCCTCGCCGAGGCCAGCATCAAGACGCTGCTTCGCCTCACTGAATTGCCCGAGGGCTCGACGATAGGCCTGGTGTGTACGACGGCCACGGGTGGCCAGAACCTCCTCCGCTCCGTTCAGTCCGCCGGGCTCATGCACGTCACGCCGGTTCTCGCCTCCACGGACGATGCCTGGTCGCTCGACCGCATGCTCGAGCGCACCCGTACCGTCGTGTGCTCCGAGCAGGCCGCCGCGCTCATCCGCCCGAGCCTTCCCCACGACGTCGAGCTCATCGTGGCCGATCGCACCCTCGACCGCGGCGGGATCGAGCTGCTCCGGGACCTCTTGCTGGAATCCGAGAGCGAGCCGGCTCGTCGCGGCTGAGACGTGACGACAACTACGCGCCGCCGAAGGGAGCCGGGGGTGCGCTCCCGGGAGCACCCCGAGTCGCGATCCGATGCGCCGTCACTGACGGGCCACGAGACTCGAGTCTCCCTTCGGCTCGTATGGTGACGCCCGCTCCGCCCGTCTGCGTCTTCGACCTCGACCACACTCTCGTCAACTCGCCGCTGGACCTCAAGGCGGTGGGCCGCGAGATGGAGGCTTTCGTGCGCGAGCGCGGCCTCGCCCTGCCGCAGCGCGAACTCCGCTGGTCGGGCGCCGAGATCTTCGGTCACGTGCGGGCGCACGCTCCTCACCTCGAGGCGGATATCCTCGCCATTCCCCAGGCCCACGAGCGGCGGGCCATGGAGCAGGTGGCGCTCGAGCCCTTCGCCGCGGAAGCGCTCGACGCCCTCCGGCAGCTCGGCTTCGCCACCGCGATCTGGACGAACAACGATCGCGTGGTGGCCAACTTCGTCCTCGACCGCTTCAACCTGATCCGCTATCTGGATCTGGTGGTGACGCGGGACGACGTCACCGCGCTCAAACCCCATCCCGACGGACTGCGCGTCGTGCGCGAGCGCTGGCCGGAGGCGCCGCACATCGTGATGGTCGGAGATGCCTGGGTCGACGGCGTGGCGGCCCAGGCCGGCGGCATCCCGTTTATCGCCTATCGCGCGGACGCGGCCGAGCTCGAGCGGCGCGGCGTCGCCGTCACCGCCCGCATCACGTCGCTCCTCGACCTCCCCGCCGCCCTCGCCTAGGAGGACCCCCTCTCCCCTCAGGGGAGAGGGCCGGGTGAGGGGTGGTTTCCCCGGCGTATACTTTGCTCGTGGATCTGTTCGACACCCCCGTGTCTCCCGGCACATCCCCGCCCGCGCCACTCGCCGACCGGATGCGACCGCGGAGCCTCGACGAGGTGGTGGGCCAGCCGCACCTGATCGGTCCCGGCAAGGTGCTGCGGCGCGCGCTCGAGGAAGGGCGCCTTCACTCCATGATCCTCTGGGGCCCGCCGGGGACGGGCAAGACCACGGTGGCCTTTCTCATGGCCCAGGTCGCCGGCGCGCGCTTCGTTCCCTTCTCGGCGGTGCTGGCCGGCGTCAAGGAGATCCGCCAGGTGGTCGCGGAAGCCGAGGCCGACCGCGCGCGCGGCGGCAAGCGCACCATCCTCTTCGTGGACGAGATCCATCGCTTCAACAAGGGGCAGCAGGACGCTTTCCTGCCCCACGTGGAAAAGGGAACGCTCATCCTGATCGGCGCCACCACGGAGAACCCGTCCTTCGAGGTGAATGCCGCCCTCCTCTCCCGCTGCCGGGTGTACTCCCTCCAGCCGCTCTCCGAAGACGACATCGTGAGCATTCTCGAGCGGGCACTCGCTGATTCCGAGCGCGGGCTGGGGGCCACCGGGGCCACCGCGGAGCCGGACGCGCTCCGGCTCATCGCGCGGCTCTCCGACGGCGACGCCCGCGGCGCCCTCAATATCCTCGACCTGACCGTGACGCTCCACGCGGGCGCGGTCACGGAAGCGGCCATCCGGGAGGCGGTGCAGAGGAAGGCGCTCCTCTACGACAAGTCGGGCGAGGAGCACTACAATCTGATCTCGGCCCTCCACAAGTCGCTTCGCGACTCGGATCCGGACGGCGCTCTGTACTGGCTGGGCCGCATGCTCGAGGCGGGAGAGGACGCCCTCTATATCGCGCGGCGTCTCGTGCGCTTCGCCTCGGAAGACATCGGCAACGCCGACCCTCAGGCCCTCCGTCTCGCTCTCGACGCCAAGGAGTCCTATCACTTCCTCGGCTCGCCCGAGGGTGATCTCGCCCTCGCTCAGGCCGCCTGTTACCTGGCCCTCGCGCCCAAGTCCAATGCCGTCTACGCCGCGTGGAATCAGGTGCGCCGGGACATACAGGACAAGCCGGCCGAGCCGGTGCCCCTGCATCTCCGCAATGCGCCGACGGGACTCATGGCCAATCAGGGCTATGGCAAGGGCTACCAGTACGCGCACGACGCGCCCGACGCGCAGGTCTCGCAAGAGCACCTGCCGGTCGCCCTTCGCGGCCGCGTCTACTACCGGCCGGTGGACCGTGGGCTCGAGAAGGATCTCGCGGCGCGCCTCGCCGCCTGGCGGAAGTGGCGGGAGCAGCAAGGCAGGCCGTGAGCGACCCGCGAGCGGCTTGCGGATCTGCGCGACAAGGAGTTCACGCTGAGGGCCCGGCCGGTTTAGAGTAGGGCGATGGCGACGAAGAAGAAGCTCCGGGTCGGTGTGGTCTTCGGCGGCGAGTCGGGCGAGCACGAAGTGTCGCTGGCCGGGGCGGCCTCGGTGCTCGCGGCCATCGACCGCGAGCGCTTCGAGCCCGTGCCCATCGGCATCACGCGGCAGGGGCGCTGGCTCGTGGGGGGCGACCCCCTCCGCGCGCTTGCCGACACGGCGGCGCGGAGTGCGCTCGGCGAGGTCGGCGCCGAGGCGTCCGTCAAGCAGGCGCTCGCCATCCGTGCGGGCGACACGGCGGGCACGAGCGCGCTCCAGCGGATGGAAAGCTCCGAGAGTCTGCCGCCGGGCCTCCGGGAGCGGCTCGACGTGATCTGGATCATGCTGCACGGCCCGCGCGGCGAAGACGGCACCATCCAGGGGCTTCTCGAGCTGGCGGGCGTGCCCTACGTGGGGGCGGGCGTCCTCGCCTCCGCCATCGGAATGGACAAGGGCGCGATGAAAGACATGTTCCGCGCCCACGGCCTCCCCATCGTGGACTACGTCGTCGTGAAGCGCCACGAGTGGCGGCGTGAGCCCGCGGCCGTGGAGCGGGCGGTGGCCGAAGCGCTCGGCTTCCCCTGCTTCGTCAAGCCCGCGAACCTCGGCTCGAGCGTGGGCATCAGCAAGGTCAAGGCGCCCGAGGATCTGGCCGCCGCCCTCGCCTTGGCCGCCACGCACGATCGCCGTCTCCTCGTCGAGCGGGCCGTGCAGGGGCGCGAGGTCGAGGTCGCCGTGCTCGGCAACGATCACCCGCAGGCCTCGGTCCCCGGCGAGGTCTGCTATGCCGGCGAGTGGTACGACTACGAGACGAAGTACGGGGCCGGCCACACGACCTTCAAGGTGCCCGCACCGCTGGCCGCCGATGTCACCCGGCGCGTGCGCGAGCTCGCCATCGAGGCCTTCCGCGCCGTCGACTGCGCGGGGTTGGCCCGCGTGGATTTCTTCATCGAAGGCGAGACGAACGTGCTCGTCAACGAGATCAACACCCTGCCCGGCTTCACCGCGACCAGCGCCTACCCCAAGCTCTGGGAAGCCTCCGGCATCTCCTACACCGAGCTGATCTCGCGGCTGATCGACCTCGCCCTCGAGTCGCGCTGAGCCCGTGCGGGTCGTCATCGCCGGCGGCGGCACCGGCGGCCATACGAGCGCGGGGCTGGCGGTGGCGGCCACCCTCAAGCGTTCCGGGGACGACATCCACTGGATCGGCAGCCGCGAGGGTATCGAGGCGCGGCGCGCCCCCGAAGCGGGTCTCCCCTTCCATCCCATCTCCACGGGCAAGCTCCGCCGCTACTGGGACCGGCAGAACGTCACCGACCTGCTCGTGAACGTCCCCGCCGGCTTCATCCAGTCCTGGTCGCTCTTGCGCCAGCTCAGGCCCGCCGTGCTCTTCGCCACGGGCGGCTTTGCCGGCGTGCCGCCCGCCCTCGCCGCGCGGGCCCTCAGCCTCCCGTTCGTCATTCACGAGCAGACGGCCGTGCTCGGCCTCGCCAACCGGATCACCGGGCGCTTCGCTGCGAAGATCGCCTTGTCCTTTCCCGATACCCGCGCCCGCCTTCGCCCCGATCGCGTCGTGGTGACGGGCAATCCGGTCAGGCCCGAGCTGCTCGGAGGCCGTCGGGAAGCAGCGCTCGCCGGCTTCGGCTTCGATGCCGCCTTGCCGCTCGTCTATGTGACGGGCGGCGCGCAGGGTTCTCACCGGATCAATCGCGTCGTGGGCGAGGCGCTGCCGCGGCTCGTCGCGACGTGCCAGATCCTCCATCAGTGCGGGGACAATGCCGAGACCGGCGACCATCTCTGGCTCCAGGAGCGCGCGCGCACCTTGCCGCCGCGGGTCGCCGCGCGCTACGTGGTGAAGCCGTACATCGGCGCCGAGCTACGCGACGTCTACGCCGCCGCGTCGCTCCTCGTGGGGCGAAGCGGCGCCGGCACGGTCAACGAGTGCTGCAATCTCGGCCTGCCCGCCCTCTTCGTCCCTTTGCCTGGCGCCGCCGGTGACGAGCAGACGGCCAATGCCAGGCTCGTCGAGTCGGCGGGGGGCGCTCTGCTCCTGCCTCAGGCCGATCTCGGCGCAGAGCGGCTCGTAGAGGCTCTCACACGCCTCCTGGCAGACCCGGCGGCCCTCGAGGTCATGCGAGCGCGGGCGCGGGCCCTCGCCGCGCCTGACGCGGCGGAGCGGCTGGCCCGGCTCATTCGCGAGGTCGCGGTCCTCTGAGAGCCAGGCGGAGCGGGCCGAGCGAGCTGGTCATGGCCCGCGCGGCGCCGGCCCGGGAGGTATGCTGGGGGAGCGCGGTGTGCCTTGAGGCTGCGGCGGGCGCAGGGAGCCGGGTGGAGACGACGCAGCCGACGCTTCATGGTCGCCTCACCGAAGAGCCGGAGGCCGTGTGACAGGGCTGGGTGTGGGCTTGTTGGCCGCGATGACCATCGCCGTGGCGGGCCCGGCGACCTCGACCGAGTACCTGCCGCTTCAGGTCGCCCAGGCCGAAGGCTACTTCGTCCAGGAGAAGCTGGAGGTGATCCTCCACGTCGAGCGCAACGAAGGCGAGGCCGCCCGCGCGCTCGCGCGAGGCCGCGCCGATATCGCCGCCACGTCGCTCGATGCGGCCTACCGCGAGGGCCACGTCGCAGGCGCTCCGCCGCCCCTTTTCTTCGGCCTCACTGCCGCCGCGCCCGTGGCCATCCTCGTCTCACCGAGCCACAAGGACACCCTTCGCACGCCCGCCGAGCTGCGCGGCCAGCCCGTGGGTCTCCCCGGCGGAGGGACGCCGGAGCAGGCCATGCTCAGCAGCGTCCTGATCCACGCCGGCGTGAAGATTCATCAGGTCCCGCTTCGGAGCTTCAGCAGCCGCGCCCTCGAGGGAGCCCTCACGCGGGGCGAGGTGGCGGCGGGAGTCATGGCCGATCCGTTGATCACCCGCATGATCCAAGACCAGACCGGATCGATGCTGGTGGATCTTCGCCCGCGCGCCGATGCCGCGCGCTGGCTCGGCGCCGAGACGGTTCATGGCGCCCTCTTCGTTCGCGCGGGCGGTAGCCTCGACGAGGGCGACCTCACGGCGCTGGCCCGAGCCCTGCTCCGAGCCGTGGCGCGGGTCGCCGAGGCGACTCCCGAGTCGCTTCTCTCCGTGCTGCCCGCGTCGGTGACCGACCCGCCCGCAGATTTCCGGGCGCGGCTCGAGGGCGCCCGACAGAGCTACCTGCCCCGCGGCCTCGTCACCGACGACGTGCTCAAGGCCAGCATCAACCAGGCGCGCGAGCGGGCGCCCTTCCCGGCCGCAGTCAAGCTGCCCTGGCTCGGCTGGTCCTCGCTGCTCCTGGGCGCGCCGCTCCAGCGGGCCATCGAGACTTCACCGGCGCCGGCCCGCTAGAGCAGATCCCAGCGCTCGAGAAGCCGCCGGGTCGTCTCGACGGGCAGGCCGACGACATTCGTCAGGCAGCCGTCCACCTGGGCCACGAGCCGCGCGCCTAGCCCCTGGACGGCATAGCCGCCGGCCTTGTCGAAGGGCTCGCCCGTCGCCACGTAGGCGGCGATCTCCTCGGGAGTGGCCGCGGCCATGGTCACGCGCGTGGTCACGGCCTCGGTCGCCTCCCGCCCCCCCGGCGCCTCCACCAGGGCCAGGCCCGTGATCACCTCGTGCGTCCGACCGCTGAGCTCGGTGAGGATGCGGACGGCATCCGCGGCATCGCGGGGCTTGCCCATGTAGCGCCCGTCGAGCACCACCTCCGTATCGGCTCCGAGGACCACCACGCGCCCTGCCGTCCATCGGCGGGCGACGGCGCGGGCCTTATCGAGCGCGACGGCGGCGAGCGCCTGGACGGGAGGCCCGGGCGGATGAATCTCGGGGATGTGGCTCGGCTCGACGGTGAACGGGACACCCAGCCGGGCCAGGAGCTCTTGACGTCGGGGCGAGGCGGAAGCGAGGACCAGCGCGGGGATGCTGCTCGGCACCAGCTGCTGCTCAGGAGACGATGAGGGGATTCTTGTCCGTGATGATGCGGTCGTTCTTCGCGAGGGCGCGGGTGAGGAACTTGGGCAGATTGAACGAATGCAGATGGGCGGCTCCGTCCCAGTAGCCGAGGGTATCCGGGTTCATCCGCGAGGCGATGAGGCCGTCGATGTCGGCCGCCGTCTGCTCGCGCGGATCCGTGCCCTTGGAGGCGAGGATGAAGCCCCATGGCGTCCCGAAGCAGGAGATGAAGCCCTGATAGGGCGCGACGACGGGAAAGACCTCGCGCAGGGTCCGGTTGACCGCGCCGTAGAAAAACAGCTCGTTGATCTTGGTCATGCCTGCCTGCATGGTCATGACCCCGTGATCGGTGAGGCGGTCGTGGATCAGCGTGTAGAACTCCGTGGTGAAGAGCAGGCAGGCCGGCCCCTCTTCGAGCGGCTCGGGCAAATCGACCACGATGAGGTCGAAGCGCTCCTTGGTCTTCTCCAGATAGGCTCTGGCGTCTTCGTGGAGCACCCGCGTGCGCTTGTCCTCGAAGGCGCCCTGGTGCATCTCGGGCAGGTGCTTCTTGCACTCCTCGACCACCTCGCCGTCGATGTCGACCATGAGGCAATCGGTGATGGTCGGGTGTCGCAGAATTTCCCGGACGGTCGCGCCTTCCCCGCCCCCGATGACCATGGCGCGCACGGGCTTGGGGTGGGCGAGGAGGCCGGGCTGGACGAGAATCTCGTGGTAGATGAACTCGTCGTGCTGGCTCGACTGAATCCGCCCGTCGAGCACGAGGACCTTGCCGTAGGAGTGGGTCTCGAAGATCTCCATGAACTGGAACTTGGTCTGCAGCGTGCTGATGGTGCGGGCAATGGCGTGCATGTGACCTTCGACCGGCGTGGTGCTCTCGAAGAACCACTTGTACTGCAGGGGACCGCTCATCCTCCGACAGTCATCTTGGGGCGACGGTCATCTTAGGGACGGACACCTTGGCGCCGGACACCTTGGCTCCCGCCGGCTTGTGCGGCATGGGTGCGGTCTGGAGGAAGATGCCGCGCTGGAGCTCGACCACGGAAGCCCGGGCCGCCCCGAGCTGCTCGACGAGGTAGTCGGCCGCCGTCTGAGGCTGGAGCACATCGCCGCAGGAGAACACGTCGACGGCGGCGTAGCGGTACTCCGGCCACGTGTGGATGGCGAGGTGCGACTCGGCAATGACGACGACGCCGCTGATGCCGAACGGATTGAACTCGTGAAAAACCACGTCGACGATGGTCGCCTGCGCGCGCTTGGCCGCCTCGACCATGGACGTCTTCACGGTTTCGAGGCTGTTGAGCGCTTCCGCGTCGCAGTCGAACAACTCGAGCAGCAGGTGTCGCCCCAGTGCTTGCACTCTCTCCCTCCTCTCCGTTCGTCGTTTGCCCGCAAAAATTCTGCGAGCATGTTTTTCGAATGTAGGGCCATGTTTTTGGCATTGCAAGGAAAAAATGGCCTGTCCGACGGATCTCCGCGGAGCCGAGAGCACGGTCCGGGGCGGGCGGGACGCCTCGCCCGCGGCGTCTGCAAGCGGCGCGGAGCCGCGAAACGGCTCTCCGAGGTCACTTTTCTTCTTGCGTTCTCTCTCCGAGCCGCTAACATGGTCAAGCGGTTTTTTTCCCGCGACGTCAACCTTAGGCCGAGCGACGGAGGAGACGAGAGCGAATGGGCTGGAAACCGGTGACCAAGGCAGCGACGACGTCCGGAAGCGCTGAGGGTGAAACCTCGCTCAACGCCTTCGACAACGCCCTCCTGGCGGCTGGCATCGGCAACATCAACCTCGTCAAAGTCTCCTCGATCCTGCCCCCCGAGGCCGAGGTGGTCGACCTGCCCCGGCTCCGTCCCGGCGCCATCGTGCCCACCGCCTTCGCCGCCATCACGAGCGAAGTGCCGGGCGAAGTGGTAGCGGCCGCCGTGGGCTGGGCCCGCCCCGAGGACCGCACGAAGAACGGCGTCATCATGGAATTCCACGACAAGGCAACTCGCGAAGAGGCCGAGCGGGCCATCGTCCAGATGCTCAGAGAGTCGTTCCGGACTCGCGGCTGGAAGATCCGCGACATGCAGGTGTGCGCCGTCGAGCATCGCGTCGAGCGCACGGGCTGCGCCCTGGCGGCCGTGGCGCTCCTCTCCGACGACGACATCGTCTAGCCGTTGGAGCCGCGGGACGTCGCGGGGTTCCCGCCCCGACGTCCGCGGCGAGCGAGCCAAGTGAAACCCGCCGATCCACGCTTCCTCGCCTGTCGCGCGCCCTACCCGGAGGCCCGGATCGTTCTCTTCGGCATCCCCTTCGAAGGCTCCGTCAATCTCAGGACGGGTGCCCACCACGGCCCTCGCGAGCTCAGGATCGCCTCGGACTCGATCGAGACCTACTCTCCCGCTCTCGGGCGGGACCTCGAGGACCTCGGCATCGCCGATGTGGGCGACTGCGAGCTCGGCTCGGGCACTCCGCGCGAGCAGCTGGCCCGGGCGCGCGAGGAGATCCGCGGATTCTGGCGGCCGGGACTCTTGCCCATCATGTTGGGTGGCGATCACACCGCCACACTCTCCGTCGTGGAGGTGCTGGCGCCCGCCATCCCCGATCTGCGTATCCTCCAGCTCGACGCGCACCCGGATCTCCGCGAGGAGTTTCTGGGCGAGCGCTACAACTACGCCTCGGCCATGGCGAGGGTGATGGACGTGGTCGCGCCCGAGCGTGTCTATCAGGTCGGCATGCGCTCGGGTGCCCGCGAAGAGTACCGGCGAAAGGCGCCACACGTCTTCCCCGCCCACGCCGTCCATCCCGTGGAAGCCGTACGGAGCCTCGTCCCGGAGCTCGCCCGTCACCCCCTCTACGTCACCATCGACATCGACGTGCTCGACCCGTCCGAAGCACCTGGCACGGGAGCGCCCGAGCCCTGCGGCATCACCGCCTCGGAGCTGGTGGAAATCGTCAGGCTGCTCGAGCCTTGCCGGATCGTGGGCACGGATCTCATGGAGGTCGCCCACGCCTTCGATCCATCCGGCCGCACCGGCATCACCGCCTCCTGGATCCTCAGAGAAGCCATCCTCACCTGGTGGGGAAAATGACTGTCGAGACCCCGAAGCCGATGGCACGAACCAGGACTCAATACTCGGCGCCGCGCTACTACGAGATCGCTTTTGACATGAACCGGAAGCAGGAGGTGGACTTCCTCGTCCACTGCTTCCGCCGCTTCGCCCGACGGCCGGTCAAGACCGTCCTCGACATCGCCTGCGGCACGGGGCCGCACCTGATCCGTCTCGGACGTCGCGGCTATCGCATGTCGGGCCTCGACCTCTCGCCCGAGAACATCGCGTTCCTGCGCGAGCGGGCGGCCGAGGAGCGGCTCGAGGTCGGGCTCCACGTGGACGACATGACCCGATTCAAGCTGGCGAAGGCCGTGGACGCCGCCATCTGCATGCAGGACTCGCAAGGCCACCTGCTCACGAACGAGACCATCGTCGCCCACCTCCGCTGCGTCGCCAGGGCCGTCCGCAAGGGCGGCCTCTACGTCTTCGACCGCTACATGTGCTCGTCGTGGACCGATCCCGCGCGGCGCTGGTCGTGGACGCGCCGCCGCGGACGGGCTACCGTCCGGGCCACCTTCGAGGCGCTCAAGGACCTGAATCCGGTGACCCAGACCTTCTTCGAGGACATGGAGCTCGAGGCCCACGAGGACGGACAGCGCCACGTCTACCGGCAGCGCCATGCCTCGCGCATGGTTTTCCCGCAGGAGCTCCGCTCTCTCGTCGAGCTGGCCGGGGGTTTCGAGTTGGTGGAATGGTTCTACGGCTTCAAGCCTCATCTCAAGCTCGACGGGGCCCACCACCCACTCCTGATGGTCGTCGTCCTCCGGAAGCGCTAACGCCTCTCCACGGGGAGCGCCGACCCGGCTATGGCCAGGCTCATTCTCAAGCGCGGGGAGGACGCGAGGCTTCGGGCCGGGCATCCGTGGATTTACCGGAGCCAGATCGCCGATCTCAAGGGCTTCTCCCGGGCCGGCGAGGCCGTCGAAGTGCTGGATGCGGCCGGCCACTACCTGGGCCAGGGCTTCTACAACCCCCGTCCCTCTCTCTGCTGCCGGCTCCTCACCCGGCGCAATGAAGCCGTCGACGCCGAGTTCTTCCGGCGCCGCCTCGAGGCCGCCTGGGATTATCGCCGGACGGCCCACTTGATCTCCGACGCCTATCGCCTCTGCTGGAGCGAGGCCGACGGGCTTCCCGGCCTCGTGGTGGACCGCTATGGCCCCGTGAGCGTGGTGCAGTGCCTCACCCTCGGAATGTGGGAGGCGTCGGACTGGATCGAGGCCGCCATCGGCCGGCTGTTTCCCGGCGGCGGAATCCATCGCCAGGACGAGGCGACGGCGGCGCGCCTCGAGGGCTTCGTGCCGCGTCAGGATCCCGCCGGACCTGAGCTCCTGGTCGCCGAAGACGGCTGTCGATTCGGCGTCACGCCGGGCGGCGGCCACAAGACAGGGCTCTATCTCGATCAGGCCGAGAACCGCGCCCTCGTGGCTCGTCACGCGGCCGGGCGACGCATGCTCGACGCCTTCTGCTTCTCTGGTGGCTTCGCCTGCCACGCGCTCAAGGCCGGGGCCAGCCAGGCCGTCCTCCTCGATTCATCGCCCGACGCGCTCGGGCTCGCGCGCCGCAACCTGGAGCTCAACGATCTGGGCGAGCGGGCGGAGCTCAAGGAAGGCAACGCTTTCGATCTGCTGCGGGAGCTGGAGGCGGCGGGGGAGCGCTTCGGGGTGGTGGTCCTCGATCCGCCACCGTTCACACGGCGCAAGGATTCGATCGGGGCAGCCGCGCGGGGCTACAAGGAGATCAATATCCGGGCGCTGCGTCTGCTCGAGCCGGGCGGAGTGCTCGCAACTTTCTCGTGCTCGCACCACATCACGCCCGGCGCCTTCGAGGACATCTGCCGCGACGCGGCCGGCGACGCGGGCGTCCAGGCGCGATTACTCCATACGCTCAGCCAGCGCCGAGATCATCCGGTGCTGCTGACCATACCCGAGTCGCGCTACCTCACAGGCCTCCTCCTCGAACGAGCGTCGTAGCGCTCTGTGCCGACAATCTCCGGTGGGGCTGGGGGGTTCCCTCCCCGGACCACGCTGCGTCGCATTCCGCGTGGCCACTCTGGCCCGCCACGAGAGTGTGGTTGGCGGCGTTGAGCAGCTCCCCAGAAGACACGGGTCCGGGGAGGGAACCCCCCAGCCCCACCGGAGCCGCGTGGTCGTCGGAAACATAACGTCCCAGATCGCGAGATCTCTGTCTGCGGGGCTGGATCAGAGAATCGTGGTCGTTGGAAATGCAGAGCCGTTGCAATCATTCAGGATCACGAGATCCAGACCGCGAGATCGTCGGCTAGAGAGCCGGGTGGGGCAGGGGCGCCCTCCCCGGACCCGTATCTTCTGGGGAGCTACTCAACGCCGCCAACCACACTCTCGTGGCGGGCCAGAGTGGCCACGCGGAATGCAACGCAGCGTGGTCCGGGGAGGGCGCCCCTGCCCCACCCGGCACATCGACCGCGAGCCCACGGCCGTGGAGCGACAGGTTAGCTCTCGCGGTAGAAGATCAGCATCACGCCGACCAACGCGAGGCCGATGGACCAGACGCGCCCGGGCAGGGGCGACTCTCCGGGCGGCAGCCGGAGCTCGAGCCAGCGGCCCCAGCCCACGAGCATGGCGAGCACGCCCAGCGGAGCATGGGTCACCTCGATCAGGTACTCCGCCTTGAGATTGAGCGAGGCGTGGGAATGCGTGAGGAGGAGCGCGCCGCCCACGGAGCACAGGATGGGAAAAACGAGAGCCGCGCGCGGCGAACGGATGCGCCCCGTGCGCACCATCCACTCGAAGGTGCCGAAGCCCAGCACGAGCAATACGAAGATGCGGTGCTGTACCACCTCCGAATACTGCATGCCCTCCCAAAAGCCCTGTGGACCGAGCGGCCAGGAGCCCGGATCATTGCGCACGAGGAGAAAAGCGGCCAGGCCGAAGAAGACGAGCGGCCAGTGGCGGGCCCACGGCGCCCAGCCCGTGCGATAGGCAATGGCGAGCACGCCCATGACGAGGACGAAAGCTCCGGCCACGTGATGGTTGAACTCGCTCCACTGACGATCGGCATCGGTACGCGGGGCCCAGCGGTCGTCGAGAGGCATGTCCTCGAGCTTCGACGAGGTAAACGACGGCAGGCGGGGCGTGAACACGTGCGCCACCTCGGCCATGGTGGCGCGATCGGCGACCACGTCGACGGCGGGGGGGAGCGAGGTCAGCGACGCCGCCGCGAACAGCACCGTGATGCCCAGGCCGAGCTCCACCTCCACGAAGCGGCGGAGGCGGAGGAGGGAGACCTCGTCCGTGGTAGGCAGCCGCCGCACCACGAAGAAGTTGAGCGCACCGAGAATGAGGAGAAGACCCAGCACCACCATCTTGGTCATCACCATCATGCCGTAGGCGGTTCCCGTGAACGCCCCCAGCCCGTCGACGTAGTAGTAGGTGAGTCCGAATCCCGCCGCGACGAGAGCGGCTACCGATACGAGGGCCATGGCCGAGAAGCGCTTCAGCATCGTGGCCGGCCACGGCTCGCGGGGCCGGCCGAACGCCGCCAGCGACAGGTGCATGAGCCCGCCGACCCAGGCGGACGCCGCGTACTGGTGCAGGGCGTCCATGAACCGCAGGGTCCCCCCGTGCTCGATACGAGCGGCCGCGTGGCTGATCGCCGCCGAGCTGGTGGCGAGCGCCACCGTGAAGACCGCCATGGCAGTCCACCAGCCGCGCGAGTCCGGCCGTCGTCTCAGGCGCAGGGCGCCCACGATAAAGGCTACGCACACGAGCACACGCAGCACGCTGGCCTCGAAGTAGGCCGTGGACAAAATCTCCTTGATGGGCCAGCCATTCTCCTCGGCGAGCGCAACCTGCTGAACGCCCAGGGTCAGGAGCTGGCCGACGGTCACCGCGAGCGCACCGATGACGACGAGCGAGAGGAGGCGGCCGAGGAGCGGGGAGAGCTCGGGGCGGGAGCGCAAGGCAGGCTTGAGGACCACCAGCGCGAACAGCACGCCCCCGATCGCGGCGGCCTGGCCGCACAGCGCCATGCCGCGGAGGAGCACATCGAGAAATCCTGTCACTCCTACGCGCTCCCCTGCCGCCGATCGGCCCAGAGCCGCAGCAGCACGAAGACCGGGGTGCCGACCGCAACGAGAACCAAAAACCACGCCGACTTGCCGAAGGCGGCGAGGGCGATGATGAGATAGATGAAATCGCGATTAGCCAAGGCATCGGCCATCCGGGCGCCCGCCGAGCGCGACACGCTCTGGGTGGGGCCGGCGACCTTGTGGGGCTCCACGGCAAACGCGGCGACAAGCGTGCTTGCCACCGCCACCACGCCCAGGAAGAGCGGCCACGGCGAGCCCGAAGCGATGCTCCAGCCGAGGGCCATGCAGCCGAATACCGAGACGTGCACGGCGTTGTCGCCCCAGAAGTCGAGAGCGGCCCCGCCGGACGACTCGAGGAACTTGAGGCGCGCGATCTCCCCGTCGCAGCCGTCGAGGATCGAATGCAGGAGGAAAAGCAGGGCGCCCGCGACCTGCCATTCCGGCACCGCGGAGAGGAAAAAGGGCGCGCCGGCGAGGCCGACGGCGAGCGACACCCCGGTCATGCCGTTCGGGGTGAGGGCCGTCCAGACGAGCCGGTGGGTCACCGCCAGCGAGATGCGCCGCTCGACGTGCCGCGACATGAAACCCTCGCTGTCCTTGATGAGGCCGCGAAGGAGCCACGACTCCGCGGCGCGCAGGTCGGCCATCTTGTGAAGGGAGAAGCGGCCCTTGGCATTGGCCGGTACCTCCACGATCTTCAACCGGCCGGACAAGGCGGAAATGAGCTCCGCGGGGCTGGCGGCGCGCGCGGCGGCGGCCAGCACCGGCTCGGGATCGTCGGTTTCGACAACCGCCACCATCGCCGGATCTACCCAAACCGTCTCCGGCTCGAGGGACATCTCTTTCAATCCGCGGAGCCACTGGATCTGCGGGATCACATTGCCCGGGAGGAGGACGAGGCGCCGCCGACCGGGCGGCGCGTCGTCGGCGGGCACGAGACCCGCTCGCGCGGCGGCGAGCGCGATGCGCTTACCCAGCGGAAGACCGGCTACCATGGTCTCCGGCGTGATTTCGGGCTCCGTGCCCGCATCGATCACCATGAGGAGCGCCACAGCGGGCGACGCCGGGGCCCCGGCCGGCCGGTCCGTCATGCCCGCGCCCCCGCGAGCGTGGCGGGGCCGACAGGCAGCTCGAGACCGCCGCGCCGGCTCGACTCACGGGCGAGGTGCTCGATCTCGGCGCACAGCGCGGCCTCCACGAGATTGCCGTCGCGGGCGACGCCCCCGGGCATGGCGGCCAGGAAGCGCTCGGCCACTTTGTGAAACCAGTCGGGGTGGTGCGAGCCGTCGGAGAGGGCGGGCAGGCCGGGCCAGCGGCGTTCCCCGCTCCGGCCCTTGAGCACGAGCGTATCGTCGTGCAGCTCAATGCGCCCCTCCGCACCGTCCACCTCGACCCAGTTGCGCCGCTCGTCGGCCGCCCACGTGAGCAGGATCTCCACTGTCGCCTCGGGGAAGCCCAGGCGCACCGAGGCACTGTCCTCGACGGCGAACCCCGTGTGACGGCGCGTCTCGAGGCGTGAGGACACGCTCGTGGGCCGTGAGCCGACCCAGTCAGGCAGAACGTAGAAGACGTGCCAGCCATGGTCCGACAGGACACCGCCGCCCGCCACCGCGGGATCGACTCTCCAGTTCGCCTCGCGCCCGTCGCCGGCGGTGGCCGGCCTCATCCGGAGCGTCTCCCACACGATGCGATGCACGCGGCCGATCTCTCCCTGCCGGATGAGCTCGGCCGTCAGCTCCAGGATCGGCGCGTGATGCCAATTGTGCACGGTGTGCAGCACCCGGCGCGCGGACGCGGCGGCATCGGCGACGCGGCCGAGATCGTCGAGCGAGCTCACGAGCGGCTTCTCGCAGAGCACGTGAAGACCGCGAGCCAGAGCGCGCAGGACGAGAGGGGCGTGACTCGAGGGAGGCGTGCAGATATCCACGAAGTCGAGTGCCTCGCCCTCCAGCAACGCCTCGGGCGAGTCGTACCACCGCGCGCCCGGGAGCCGCGCCTCGCATTCCGCGCGCTGGGAGGCCCGCGCATCGGCCGCGGCGACGATCTGCACGTCGCGGCGGGCACGCCATCCCGGCAGATGTCCGTGGATGGCGACATTGCCCAGTCCGAGAACGGCCCCACGATACATGCTACTCGAGCCGGTGCGCCCTGACGATCGTCCCCAGGGCCTCGTCGAGAATGGCGAGCCCATTGAGCGCAGTCTCCTCGCTGATGACCAGGGGCGGGTTGATGCGTACGGTCGGCGAGTAGGTCATGGAGGCGAGCCCGCGCCGGAGACACTCCTTGTAGAGCGCCTGGGTCACGTCCTTGCCGAGAGGCTCCTTGGTGTGGCGGTCCTTCACGAGCTCGAGGCCGAGCATCAGGCCGCGGCCGCGCACCTCGCCCACGCACCGGTACTTTTCCTTCAGCGCCTCGAGCCGGGTGAGCATGACGGAGCCCACGCGCTCCGCGTTCTTGACGAGGTTTTCCTTGAGAATGATTTCGACCGCGGCCAGTCCGGCCGCGGCGGCGAGTGGGTTGGAGCCGTACGAGGACGAGCTGGCCGACGGATTGGACCAGGGCTTGCGGCTCGTCAGATCATCCGTGGAGACGACGGCGGACAGGGGGAAGCCACCCCCCATGCCCTTGCCCACTGTCATGATGTCGGGCACCACCCCGTCATGCTGGGCGCCCCACATGAGCCCCGTCCGCCCGAAGCCCGTGATCATCTCGTCGGCGATGAGGAGCGCTCCCGCTTCCTTGGCGATCTGCTGGATGGCACGCAGAAACCCCTCGGGCGGGATGATGTTTCCCGCCGTGCCCTGCATCGGCTCCACGATGATGGCGGAGATCTCGCCGCCCGTCTGGTAGCGGATCACGTCGCGCACGAAGTCGGCGCAGGCGATGCCGCAGTCAGGATAGGTAAGCTTGAGCGGACAGCGGTAGCAGTCGGCGTAGGGCGCCGAGTACTGGCCGGGAATGAACGGCCCGAGGTGATGCTTGAAGTCACTCCCGAGGAGGCCGAGCACCCCTCCGGTCTTGCCATGGAAACCGCCCCAGAAGCCGATGACCTCGTCCTTGCCCGTGGCGGCCTTGGCGAGCCGCAAGGCCGCCTCGACGGCCTCGGCCCCCCCGGAGAACATCTGGATGCGCGAGAGGCCTTCCGGCGCGATGGAGGCGATCAGCTCGAGGAAGCGGGCGCGCACTTCGGTGGTGAAGCTGCCGAAGGTGAGCTTCTCGACCTGCTTCTTGAGCGCCTCGACGTAGTGCGGGTGGCAGTGGCCGATGGAGCCGACGGCGATGCCCGCGATGAAGTCGATGTACTCCTGCCCATCCTCGTCCACGAGGGTGCACCCCTGGCCCCGCGCCATGGCCAGCCCCGCATAGAGCGCGAAGCCTTGCAGCCCCGCTGCGGCATGGCGGCGCTCGCGCTCGACGATCTCCCTGGACCGCGGTCCCGGCTCGCGCAGGTCGCTCATCACGCACCTCTTCCGAAGCGCACCGAGAGGTATGCGGCGATGGCGGAGGAGGCCTCTTCGCGGAAGAGGGCGAAGCTCGGCCATGCGTTGAGGTCGATGAGCACGATCTCCCCCGAGGGCGTGACGATGCAGTCGCCGCCGTAGATCTCGAGGCCGAGCGCGGCCGCCGCCCGCCGCACGAGCCGGGCCAGGGCGCGCCGGTCGAACGCGAATTCACGGAGCGCCTGGTCCTTGTGATAGAACCACCGGAACCACGGCGGCTCGCTATTCACGCCGCCGGGACCGATGCCGTAGAACTTGATGAGGTCGCCGTCCACGTGCGGCTGGACGACGGCCCGCGACATGCCTCGGGCGGCCATGCCCGCGAGCGCGCGCGCGGCCTCGCCCGCGTCCGCGGCATAGACGACATCGCCCGCCTGGGTGTTGTGGACGTCGGACCGCTTCACCCAGATCGGCTGGGGAACGTCGACCCGCTCGCCCGCGGTGGCCACGAGGCGGCTCGGAACGAAGGCCACGTCCGCTTCCGCGAACTGAGCGATCATGCGATCGCGGTAGGTGCCGAGCACCGCGGCCGGGCTATTGACCTCGCGAACACCATCGGCTTCCAGGGCTCGGAGCGCCTGCAGCGCCTCCGCCCGCTCGCACATGAGAAAAATCCCGCGCGGCTTGGCCTCGATCACTCCGCCCAGCTCGTCGGGCGTCTTGAGATCGACCTGAAAGCCCTTGGCCTCGAGCCCCTTCGCGGTCAGGCGCAGAATCTCGGAGTCGTCGCTCTCGCGGCCGGGCGAGTGCGCCTCTTCGCGGAAGATGCCCCAGCAATATGGATCGCTCACTCTCACGTATTCCCCTCCTGGCGGGCCGCCGACCATGGCCCCACTGCTTCGCCAGCCTGTGGGCCCCTCATCGCGGGAGGCGGGCGGCGGCCAGAGATTCGGCGAGCGCCACGTCCTCGGCGCGGTCCACGTCCACCACTGTTTCGATCACTTCTCCGAACATCGGTTCGCCCGAGTCGAGCAGCCAGCCCAGGTGCTCGCGCAGCCGGCCGAGGTGAGACGGCGGCTCGAGCCGCCGCGCGCGCTCCGAGACGAGATAGACTCCGGCCGTCACCAGCGCGGGCGAGGCGAGGCCGAGCGCTGTCACGCGCCCCTCGGCGCCCACCCTCACTCCGAGCGGCTTCTCGTCGGCGATGAGGGGTGTCACGGCCAGCACGGTGGCCTCGCGAGGCCGGCGGACCGCGGAAGAGACGAAGCGCGCGAAGTCGGCAGGGCGACACCACGCGTCCACCGTCGACACGAGCATGCGTCCGATCTCGGGAGCGCCCGCGACTTCCCGGAAGCTCTCCAGCGAGGAGGCGGTCGTCTTCACGATCACGCGGAGGTCCAGCTCGGCAAATCGCGCGAGGACCCATGCCGCACAATCCCGCTCCTGCTCATTGACGATGATGGACAGCCGCGAGATCCCCGCGGCCATGAAGTTTCGTATGGTCAACTCGATCAGCGGCACGCCGGCCACCGGCACCATGGGCTTGGGCACCGTCCAGCCCGCCTGCCGCAGGCGACTGCCTTCACCCGCGGCGATGATGCCGCCCGACAGCCCCGGTTCCGACGTCACGGCAGCAGTCCCTCCACCTGAGCCAGCGATTGAATCACGCGATCATCCTGGCAGCACGGCTGTCCCTGGCGCGCCGGATGGGGCGCGAGCCAGATATGCGCCATGCCCGCCGCTCGCGCTCCCGCCATGTCACGGGCCAGTGAGTCGCCCACCATGACGGTGCGACCGGGCTTGACGCCCAGCGTCTCTACCGCGGCAAGGAAAATGCGCGGATCAGGCTTCAGGAACCCGATCTGCGCAGAGTCTACGATGACGCCGAAATACCGTCGGACATTGGCATTATCGCATACGGTCGGAAGATTGCCATAGAAGTTGGACACGATGCCGAGACGATAGCGCTGGGCAAGCCGTTCGAGCACGCGCGCATTGGCTTCGAAGCAGGCTCGCGCCTCCGCGAGAAACCGCGCGGCCACGCGGGCGCCCAGGGTCGCGTCCTCGGGACGGAGGGCCATGGCCACACCGGCGGCCACCCGGAGCACCGTGTCGTCGAGGGGCAGCGTCGCCGGCACGGCCCCCACCAGCGCGTCGTCCGCCGCGTAGAAGACGGGATCGAATCGCGCGGGCTCGACGAGGACGCCCTCCGCCTCGAAGAGACGGTGGAAGCGCTCCTTCCACGCCACTCCGTCCGCGTCGAGCGTGCCGCCGAAATCGAAGAGCACAGCGGAATCCACGAGGCGTCCTCCGGATGGCCAGATACGGGTGGCGCGAGGCGTCGCTACGAGAGCCCCACCGACCGGCGCGCCCGCCCCATGAAGTCTTCGAGACGCGTGGCCGTCGCCGCATCGAGATCACCCAGATCCCTCGAGAAGCGGATGAGCGTGCGCACCTGGTTCAGGGCGCGGATGACCTCGGCCTTCTCGCTGCTCACTCCGCGCTGCATCGCCTGGAGCGCCCCCTGCTCCAGCGCGGTCCCCACCGAAGCCCGAGCCTCCGGCGACAAAGGCCGCGTAGCCCGGAACACCTCGAGGGCCAGCGTGTACAGGAGCGTCTGCGGCGAGCTCACCGTGGGCTCGGGAGTCATGTCGGCGAAGTCCACGACGGGCGCCGCCGCCGTCAGCGCCTTCTCGATGGCGCGGCTCAGGTAGTCGAAGTCGATGGGCTTGAGGAGATAGTCGAGAGCGCCCAGCCCGAGAGCCGCCGTGGCCAGATGGACGTCCGCGGGCGCCGCGGTAGCGAGCAACGCCACTTGCACGTTCGCCTGGCGGATGCGCTTGATCACCTCGAGCTCACCGGTCTCACCGACCCGGACCCCGACCACCGCCGCCCCCGGCCGCTCACTTTCGAGCTCGGCGAGGGCCTCGTCGAGGGTGTGGGCGCGGACGACCGCCAACCGCTTCCGGGTGAGATAGTCGCCGAGCACTTCGACGCTGACGGGGTCGTCGTCGACGATGAGAACCGTCCCGCGCGTGTCTGCCATGTTCCCGGTCGTGGCGCCCGCGGCGGCGCTAGACCGCCCCCCAGCGCTCGATCAGGCCCGGCACGCGGGCCAGAGCCTCGTCGAGGCGCGAGGCGTCGGGGCCGCCCCCTTGAGCCAGATCCGGGCGGCCGCCACCTTTGCCGCCCACGAGGGGCGCCGTCTCCTGCACGAGCTTGCCGGCCTGGATGCGCTTGGTCAGGTCCTTGGAGACGGAGGCAATCAGGGTGACCTTCCCGTCCATCGCGGATCCGAGGACGATCACGCCCGAGCTCATGCGCTCGCGCAGCGTGTCCATCACCGAGCGCAGCCCCTCGGCGTCGAGGCCATCGAGCCGCGCGGACAGTACGGACACCCCGCCCACCACCTTCGCGGAAGCGGCCAGCTCCTGGGCGCGACCTTTCGCCACGCGTGCCTCGAGCTCGCGGAGCTGCTTCTCGAGCTGCTTCTGCTCGTCGAGGAGCTTCTGCAGGCGCTGCGGCAGCTCGAGGGGCGGAATCTTGAGTAGACCCGCCGACTCGCGGAGGGCCGCCTCCTCCTGACCCACGTGGCGGAGCGCGGCTTCACCCGTGACCGCTTCGATGCGACGCACCCCCGCAGCCACGGCGCCCTCGGCCACGACCTTGAAGAGGCCGATCTGGCCGGTGGCCTCGAGATGGGTGCCCCCGCACAGCTCGGTGGAGAAATCCCCGATGCGGATGACGCGGACGCGATCGCCGTACTTCTCGCCGAAGAGGGCCATGGCCCCGCTCTGGAGAGCGGCGTTGAGATCCATCTCCGCGGGCGTGACGACGATATTCGCCTGGACATGCTCGTTGACGAGGTCCTCGACCTTCGCCACCTCGCTGTCCTTCACGGAAGCGCCGTGGGAGAAGTCGAAGCGAAGGTGATCCGGGGCAACCAGGGAGCCGGCCTGGGCCACGTGGGTGCCGAGAATCCTCCGGAGCGCGGCGTGGAGCAGGTGCGTTCCCGTATGGTGGAGCTTGAGACCCTGACGCCGGCGCGACTCGACGGAGACCGCCACTTCCTGGTTCTCGCGCAAGTGGCCCTGGATCACGCGCACGCGGTGGACGATCAAGTGGCCGCCGCGATAGTACGTGTCCTCGATCGTCCCCTGCCCGTCGCGCCCGGTGATGGCGCCCGTGTCCCCCATCTGTCCACCCGACTCCGCATAGGCGGGAGTGCGATCGAGTATGACCTCCACCGTCTGGCCCTGGCTCGCCTCGGTGAGCCGGCGTCCCCCGGCCACGAGGGCGAGGATCCGCGCGGGTGTCGCCATCTCGGTATAGCCGAGGAACTCGGGCTTGGGCAGCTGCGCGGAGAGCTGGCGATAGATCTCCACCGATCCCTCACCGTCGGTCGCGCCGCCGAACGACGCGCCCGCTCTCGCGCGCGCGCGCTGCGCTTCCATCTCGGCGTCGTACTTCTCCATGGCCTCCTTCGGAACCGTCCAGCCCTTCTCCTCGAACACCTCCGTAGCGAGGTCGGTCGGAAATCCGTGCGTGTCGTAGAGCGTGAACAGAAACTGACCGTCGACAACTTTCGAAGTCGGGGCTGGACCGACGGCTCCCCTCGCCTCCGACGCCGCCCGAACAGGGTCGCGGGCAGGCGCATCGACCTGAACGCTGCGTCCGTGCGTCCGAATGTACTCGTCGATCTTGGCCATGCCGAGGTCGAGCGTCGCCGCGAAACGCTCCTCCTCCTGCTGGACGGCGGCAGCCACGCGCCCCTGCGCCTCCACGATCTCGGGATAGGCGGTGCCCAGGATCTCCACCACCGTCTTCGTGACGTCCCAGAGAAAGGGCTCCACGAGGCCGACCATGCGACCGTGGCGCATGGCCCGGCGCATGATCCGGCGCAGGACGTAGCCCCGCCACTCATTCGACGGCATCACGCCGTCGGTGATGAGGAACGTGGCGGCCCGCGCGTGATCAGCGATGACCCGCATGGAGACGTCGTGCTCGGCGTCCGCCCCGTACCGCTTGCCGGCGAGGCGCTCGACGTGGCTGATGAGCGGACGGAGGAGATCCGTATCGTAGTTGGAGCTCTTCCCCTGAATCACCGCCGCGATGCGCTCGAGCCCCATGCCCGTGTCGATGGAGGGCTTGGGCAGCGGCGTCATCTTCCCGGAGGCGTCACGGTTGTACTGCATGAAGACGAGGTTCCAGATCTCGAGCCAGCGGTCGCACTCGCAGGCGGGGCCGAGACACTTCCGGCCGGCCTGCTCCTCCGCGCAGGGGATATGGTCGCCCTGGTGGAAGTGCACCTCCGAGCAGGGCCCGCAGGGGCCGGTGTCGCCCATGGACCAGAAATTGTCCTCCTCGCCCAGGCGCAGGATCCGGTCGTCGCTCAGGCCCGCGTGCTTCTTCCACAGCTCGAAGGCCTCATCGTCGTCGGTGAAGACGGTCGCCTTGAGCCGGTCCTTGGGCAGTCCCAGCTCCCCCGTGAGGAGCTCCCAGCAGAACTCGATCGCTTCGTCCTTGAAGTAGTCGCCGAAGGAAAAGTTGCCCAGCATCTCGAAGAAGGTGTGGTGACGCGCGGTGCGCCCCACGTTCTCGAGATCATTGTGCTTGCCCCCCGCCCGGACGCACTTCTGGGCGGTGGCCGCGCGCTTGTAGTCGCGCTGCTCCTCGCCGAGGAAGACGCTCTTGAACTGCACCATCCCCGCATTGGTGAAGAGGAGGGTGGGGTCCTGGGCGGGCACGAGGGGCGACGAGCGCACCACGGTATGCCCGTGGCGCGTGAAGTAGTCGAGAAACCTCTGGCGGAGCTCGGATCCGGTCATGGCCATGGGGCCATTATACCGGGGGTCATTGAGTCTCGTCGGGCCCGTCGGGACGAGCCCCCGTGAGCGCAGCCACCGTCCGCATCACCTGGGACGGCGGGTAGCCACGGCGCAGGAGGTAGTCGCGGAGACGCGGGGCGGCCCGCTCGCTGCCCCGGCGCAACAGTGCGGGCAGACGGCGGCGACCGGCCTCGAGGCACCGCTCCGCCTCGGGGGCCTCGGCGAAGGCGGCGGCGACGGCGGCGGCGGCCAAGTCGCGCGGAATACCCTTCTGGAGGAGCTCCTGGCGAAGGCGGCGACTGCCGATGCGGCGGCCGCGGGCCCGCGACTCGGCCCAGAAGCGCGCGAAGGAAACGTCGTCCACGTAACCGCGCGTGCTCAGCTCGGCCACCACCGTACGCGCGACTTCATCGGGGGCGCCCCGACGCTTGAGGCGGGAGATCAGCTCTCGCGCGCTCCAGGCTTTGCGCGCCAAAAGCTCGAAGGCCGCCAGCTTGGCGGCCTTCGCATCCAGCTCCCGCCTTTCCCGGGGGCCGCGCGCCGTGCGGCGGCCCCGCGGCGGCACGGTCTCAGGCCCGCTTGGCGACGCCCGGAGGCTTGGCCATGGCCGATGGCTTGCCCAAGACGCCCGGCTTGGGGGCGGCCGGCTCGCCCACGAAGCCACCGCTACTCGAGTCCCAGGTCATCTCACCCGTGGAGAAAATACCCTTGACCTTGAGATCGAAGTCGTCGGGGTTGGTCGCCGCGTCGCGCGCGGTCTCATAGGTCACGAGCTCCTCGCGGTACAAGCCGAGCAACGACTGGTCGAAGGTCTGCATGCCGTACTGCGCCTGGCCCGCGGCGATGACCGTGGGGATCTGGGGCGTCTTGGCCCTCTCGCGAATGGACTCGCGCACGAGCCCGGTCATGATCATCACCTCGACCGCAGGCACGCGCCCCTTGCCGTCGGCGCGGACGACCAGGCGCTGGGACACCACGCCCTGGATGACCGCGGAGAGCTGGGCGCGGATCTGATCCTCCTGGTGAGGCGGGAAGATCGAGATGATGCGGTTGATGGTCTCGGTCGCGTTCAGGGTGTGGAGGGTCGAGAGCACGAGATGGCCCGTCTCCGCCGCGTTGATCGCCACCTCCATGGTCTCGGCGTCGCGCATCTCACCGACCAGGATGATGTCCGGGTCCTGGCGAAGGGCGGCGCGCAGGGCCTGGGCGAAGCTGGTCGAGTCCTGGCCGATCTCGCGCTGGCTGATGACGCACTTCTTGTCTTCATGGACGAACTCGACCGGATCCTCGATGGTGACGATATGGTCGTTGCGGGTCCGGTTCATGTAGTCGAGCATGGCGGCGAGCGTGGTGGACTTGCCGGAGCCGGTGATGCCCGTGACGAGGATGAGGCCGCGCCGCTCCTGGCAGAGCCGCTCCAGCACCTTGGGCAGATGCAGGTCCTCGAAAGCCGGGATGTGCTCGGGAATGTGGCGAAGCACGGCGCGCACATCGCCCTGGCACAGGAACAGGTTGATACGAAAGCGCCCGATGCCGGGCGCGGTGTGGCCGAGGTCCATCTCCTCGCCTTCCATGAGACCGTTGTAGCGGAGCTCTCCCAGCATGTTCATGGCCGTCTTGCGCATGAAGTCGCGCGTGATCGGCGGCAGGTCGTCCTGCGTCTCGAGATGGCCGTGCACGCGCAGGATGGGGCGCGAGCCGGATTTGAGGTGCAGGTCGGAGGCGCTGCGTTTCACGCACTCGGTGAGAAGCTGAAGAAGGTCCACTCGTGGCTCCTACTTGGCGGCCTTCTGAGGCTCCGCCGGCACGGGGGCAGCGCCGGACGGCTTGAGGCCGAGCGCCGCGCGCACTCTGGTTTCGAGGTCCGCGAGGACCTTGGGATTGTCCTTGAGGTACTTCTTGGCATTCTCACGGCCTTGCCCGATGCGCTCCGTCTTGTAGGTGTGCCAGGTGCCAGACTTCTCCACCAGGTTCTGCTCGACGGCCGCATCGAGGACCGAGCCTTCCTTCGAGATGCCCTCGCCGTAGATCACGTCGAACTCGGCCTCGCGGAAGGGCGGCGAGAGCTTGTTCTTCACCACCTTGACTTTGGTATGCGACCCGATGGCCTCGGTGCCGTTCTTGATCGTCTCCTGCCGGCGAATGTCGAGGCGAATGGTCGAGTAGAACTTCAGCGCGCGACCGCCCGTGGTGGTCTCGGGCGACCCGAACATGACGCCGATCTTCTCGCGGATCTGGTTGATGAAGATGACCGCACCGCCGGAGCGGGAGATGGCGGCCGTCAGCTTCCGGAGGGCCTGCGACATGAGCCGGGCCTGCAGGCCCGGCAGAGAGTCGCCCATATCGCCGTCGAGCTCCGCGCGGGGCACGAGCGCTGCCACGGAATCGATGACGATGACGTCCACGGCATTCGAGCGCACGAGGGTCTCGGCGATTTCGAGGGCCTGCTCGCCCGTGTCGGGCTGGGAGATGAGCAGCTCGTCCGTGTTGACGCCGAGGTTCTTGGCGTAGATCGGGTCGAGGGCGTGCTCGGCATCGATGAAGGCCGCGGTGCCGCCCATGTGCTGGGCTTCCGCGATGACGTGGAGCGCCAGCGTCGTCTTGCCCGAGGACTCCGGGCCATAGATCTCGGTCACGCGACCGCGCGGGATGCCGCCGATGCCGAGGGCGACGTCGAGGGACAGCGCGCCCGTCGGGATGGTGGCAATCTCATCCATCACGCCGCCCTGGCCCAGGCGCATGATGGCGCCCTTGCCGAACTGCCGGTCTATGGACGCAATGGCGAGGTCAAGGGCCTGCCGTCGATCGCTCTTTGCTACTTCAGCCATGGATTCTCCTCCGAGGCGCGAAAACGCCCGATTCGACAAGCAGTTTCATCATTGTAGAAGGGCACGAGCCCCAAAGTCAAACAACGCGTCCACGAGCCACATCCTGACGCGCTCTCGCAGCATGTCAATGTCCAAGAAGGGATACGCGACACGCCGGCCGGCGGCGTCACTCCGAG
>Ga0137403_10001200_pt1 | contig 32696 bp, 30 predicted proteins | sample CZOMad2_1_16fung_FD_122057 | JGI IMG/M metagenome (GOLD analysis project Ga0137403, IMG submission 122057) | Vadose zone soil fungal communities from Angelo Coast Range Reserve, California, USA - CZOMad2_1_16fungal (Hybrid Assembly) | ecosystem: Environmental > Terrestrial > Soil > Vadose zone... | reverse complement strand
CAATTTCGAACGGAACACATCACGAAACGCATGCCGCGGGATGATCAGAAAGCGGCTCCATTCCGGCGTCAGCGTGCCCTGAAATTGTTTGTAAGATCGCTCAAGTACCGCCATGTCAGTTGTCCATGCCAGGTCCGCAGACTAAAGTCTACGCGACGGAACCATTCTCCATTGCCTTCAGGAAAATATCTTCCAGCGAGTCGCGCTTGTAAGCCAGCCGGCGAATCTGCACCTGGTAATCCGCGGCCAAGCGATAAAGATCGCGAATCTCAGTTCCCTCCTGCAGAATGATCTTCAAGCGATGATCGCCGGTGATCGCGCATTCACAGCCCAGTCCATCGACCGCGGCGACAAATTCTTTCAGCTCACCGCGCGTCTCCAGCATCAGAAACTTTTTGTTTGCTTTCCGCTCTTCCTCCAAATTGCAGTAGACGGCCAGCCGGCCATCCTTCAGGATCAAAATCTCCTCACAACATTCCTCAACGTCGCGCAGCAGGTGTGAAGACAGGACGATGTTGGCCTGACCGCTATCGCGAATCTCGCGAATCATCTTGATCATCCGCAGACGCGCCGGTGGATCCAGTCCGTTGGTCGGCTCGTCCAGAAAGATCAACTTCGGACCATCCACAATCGCCTGGGCCAACTTAGCCAACTGCTTCATGCCCAGCGAATACGTTTCGAGATTGCGATAACGCGCCTCGCCCAACCCGACAAAGAAGAGAGCTTCGTGCGCGCGTTCCAGCGCGGCCGCCGGGGGCAGCCCGGAAAGCTCAGCCATAAAACGCACAAAGTGAATGCACGACATCTTCGAGATAAAGGAATCGCGCTCGGGCATATAACCGATCATCGACTTTATTTGATTGGCGTCGCCGCGGATGTCACGGCCAAAGATACGCGCGGTGCCGGATGACGGAGGATGGAAACCGAGCAGCGTGTGAATCAGCGTGGTCTTGCCGGCGCCGTTCGGGCCCAGCAGGCCAATGGATCGGCCACGCAACTCGCCGCGCAGCTCCTTGAGAATCGGTCTGCCGCCAAAACTAACTGATAAATTGTCGAGCGTGATAACGCCGGGAGGATCGCCGTTAGGTCGAGGATCGGTAACTGCTGCGGCGCTGTCTGTCATTCTTTTGCCTGAGTGCTCTTGTGGTCTGAACGAGACCGGACCAGTTCGAAATCAAGAAGAACGTTCCCCAGAATAAGCCAATCGCTGTTCTTACGAAAAGACCGTCTCCTTGGTTCAGAAATAAGATCGAGAGCCCCAGGCCAATCAGCGTCAAGCCATTTACCAGGAGTTTGCGATCGGCGGATGAGCCTGAATGAATCGGAGTAGTCGTTTGCATCTTTCCAACCTCTCAGTATGTTTAAGAAGCTGTTACCGCGTTGCGACTGGTAGCGCAGTTTGCAACCAGCCGATTACGGTCCGGATTCGCAATTCTATTTCTCGGCGCCTATTAGGACGTGATCCTGCGCCAAACCGTTAACGTGGAGGGTACGTGCCCTCCAATTGCTGGGAGCGCGGGCGGGGTCCCCGGCGGGGCAGCCCCGCTGGGGTGCTCGACTCGTCCGCATGCGTTTGGCGCTCGTTTGCCGACGCGGTCCCAGCATTATCTGCTTACTTCTTCCCACCCATCCCCATCTGGAGAATGTGCTGCAACTCAAATGCGTTCGGAGTTCCCAGCAGTGACGCCGGGCTCAAGCCGAATGGGCCGCCGTCGGTGTTCGAGGCAAATTCGATCCGATCTCCAAACGCATACGCATAAGCCAGTGTCGGTTGCATGTTCGAAGCCATCGCGGCGATTGCCTTCTGCTGCTCGCCGGATGTCGCACTGTTGGGAATTCGATTCGCGAAGGGCTGCACCAACGGCGCGAGATTGTGATAGACCAGCGCCGAGAAATTCGTGTTCCCATCAGCCGGCAATCCAGCGGTAAATTTGGCGGAGTGAGCCAGATTCACGTTCGAATCGTGATACCTCAAAGACTGTTCGACCAGCGCGCGGGTCGGGCCGGCGACGAGGTATCCGTTCGCGAAAACATAGTTGACTTCCACGCCAAAGTCTTTCGAACGCAGAGTGTAGAAGGTATGGCCACCCTCATCGGAGCGCTCCCAACCAAGTCCGATCTTGCCTTCCTTGATCATCTGCTTGTTCACCTCGTCAACGACGTGCTCGAACGCCTGTTGCAGATGTGCCGGATCGTTTACTTCGAACACCAGCTTCCACGCCGGCGTGGGCAGAATCGGCCCGTCAATCGCAAACGCGTACTCGCCACCCAACGGCGCCGCAAAATCCTTGCGCAGATCCAATCCGTGTTCGGTCTGCAACTCAGCCAGCTTCTTGTTGAGATCAGGGCTGACCGTGTTCAGCACGCCCAGCAGATCGTCGACCAGGGCGCTTGGGTTCTTCACCACAAAGCCGGCCACCACGTTTGCATCAGGAGAAATGTATTCCAGCGAACCCATCGGCGCCGGCTGGGCCAGCCATGAAGTGACTCCATGATTGGCCTCGGTGTATGAAAGCACGGCGCGCGTGTGGGTCTTGCCGTCGCTGTCCTTTTGATCCAGTACAAACGACTTCAGGTTAAAGACGCCGAGCTGATTCAGCGCTGCTTCGTGCTGATCGCCTACGGCAATCCGGCGCAGCCCTCGAGTGTGGGCAATGACTTTTTCCAAATCCGCGGCGACCACCAGGCCTGCGCCTTCCCGATAGACTCCGGCCACGCGATCGTGGAACGCCGTCCCAGTGAAGCCATTCGCCTGGTTGGCGACGGCGCTCAACTGACTAAGTGCCGGCGAGGCGACCAACACATCGCCCGAGATCCAAACATAGATTCGATCGACCGACTTGCTCGGGTTGGCCGGGACTTCTATTGACGGGCTCGTCTTCGGATCGTCAATCCACTGAACCTGTGGAGCCTTACCCGCGCCAGCTAACTTTTGCACTTCGGCGTCAAAGAAAGCCCGGAAACCGGCGGGGTTCTTGAGTTCGGCGAGCACGATCGGAGCCTGCGGCTGACCGCTGTCGTTCATGCTCGCGCCTACGGCGATTTCATCACCGAGCTGTTCGCCAAAATCTTTGATGGTCGCGATCGCCTGGTTCATACCCGGTCCTCTGGGCTCTCGACGATTCGCAAACCAGTCCTTAAGCGCCGGGTTCTGCTGAATCCGCTCTTCGATGATGCGGTTTGATTCGGCGATCGTCGTGCTGAGATTCGGCAACGCGGCATACAGCACAGTGTTCGCAGGCATCATGTCGAGCAAGCGCGTCGAATAGCGTACGCCCGGTTTTGCTACCGCGTTCAATTCCTTCTGCAACGCCGTCAAACTCGCGAGCGTCTGCGCGTAACGCGCCGCATTGCGGCTCCAGGCAATCTCATCCTTAACTGGAATTTTTTCGATTGAAGCATTGGTGGTCGCTTGTTCACCCGCGCGCAAAACGCGGTCTTCGCCCGAGCGATCGAGATGAACTTCGCCTTCGATCACGCTGACGCGCGCGCCCTTCGTGCCGGAGTTCACGGCAAAGGTAGTGCCCGTGACTGACACCAGCGAATCGCCGGTCTCGACAAAGAAATCTCCGGCAGGTTGCACCCCGAAAAACCTCTTGAACTCTTTTGCCAGCTTGCCTATGACCGTATGGCGCTGCTCTTTCTGTTTGGCCGCTTCCACAATCACGCTACCGCGAGAGAGATGAAGTGTCGTGCCGCGCAGCGTCTGATCGATCGAGAACTCTGAACGATCCTTCATCTCGATCACCGAACCGTCGTTCAGACGCACCACCGCATGCGTATCTTTCGCGGTCCGGATCGTGTCGCCACGCTTGATCTTCTCGCCGGCATTCAGCGAACGCGTTTGCGCATCAGTCACAGCGTAAACCGGACCGTCTGCCGCCTGGACCGTAGCCTCGAATGAGCCGACCGGGACATAACGTTGAAGCAGCGGCAGCGCGATCAGTCCCAGACCTATCACCAGCGCCGCCGCAATCCCCCAACGCATGACGACCGGCCGCAGGCTGTAAGCCGCGACCTTCTGTCGGCGCACCGCCGGGGCGACTGCCCCAACGCGCGCCTGCTTCAAGGCCTTGCGGCACGGAATGCATTCGTGCGTGTGATCGATCAGCAAAAGCGCGCGCGCCTCGGACAGCTCGCCGCCCAGGTACGCCGGAATGAGCGACTGAAAATCCGCACATCCTTCAATTGGCGCGCCCGCATCCTGCGCATGGTTCGCGCGCATACTGAGCGCGCCAGTCTCAGTCGACAGCCGTGCCCAGACTCTCTCGGTCGCGCCGCTCACTGTGGCGTCGTCGACCTGCTCTGCCCTAATTCCGTCAGTGACTTGATCCAGGATGTTGTCGAGTTCTTTGTTTTTCATAACTTCTCCTCAAGATGATTCCAAAAAAATATCTCTCGTCCCGTTTAGAGGCGGGCTACTGCCCGCCATTCTTCTCATTGACCACGGCAGTAGCCCGTCGCTAAACGATTCATTCTCGATAGCGCAGATACCGTCCAATTTCCTTCCGCAAACGCCCGCGGGCGCGATGCAGTGTCACTCCCACTACCAGCGCTGACGTATTCATTGCCGCCGCGATTTCGCCGTTACTAAAACCCTCAAAGTAACGTAAAGCAAACATCTGCGCCGCTGTCGGGCCCAGTCTCGATAAGGCATCACTCAGCAGCTCTCTCAACTCGCGATCCTCTTGACCCTTTGCCGGATCGTGCGTTGAGACGAACGCCGACGTGCTGGCGCGGTTCTCAACGTCGTCGATCGCCACTGCGTTCGAACGCTTCCGGCTGCGCAGCAGATCCAGCGAAGCATTGATCGCCGCGCGCGCGAAATAGGCTTCGGGGTTGCCGGCTGCGGCCGCCGACTCCTGCCCCCGAGCCACGCGCAGAAAAACAGTTTGCAGAACATCTTCGGCGTCCGCCGCGCTGCCGGTCACCCGGTGCGCGGTGCGAAAGACGCGGTCGTGATGTCTTTGAAAAAGACCTTCCAGACTATTTGAGTCCTCGGCCGAAAGTTCGCGCCAGGCCACAGTCCGGGGGCCTTTAGATATCGATGAGTTCGCGGTTTCGAGCGGTTTGACAGCGGCCAGCATAACTTCGTTCTGAAAATCCTTTCCGCTCATAAAACGCTCCTCGGCAGAGATTATTAACACCGGTAGGAAGAAACTTGAAGCAGGATGATGCAGGCTCCCAATGTTTGGGACGGGCTTCTGGACGAAATCCCCGGGGTCTTTAGACGTTTTAGAGGGTAGTGAGCTGGCTGAACCTTCGATCCCACGCCGGCTTCATTTCGTTTTCAAGTTCGCCAGGATTTCCAAACTCTTTCGAGCTGAAGCGGCTTCGGGACTGTTTGGATAGCGTTGTATGAGTTCGCGCCAGGCAGCGCCGTTATAGTGAAATCGTTTGGCCTCAACCTCAAACGTGAAGATTACGCCCTGACGGTTGTAGCGATCGAGCCCGCTGTAGTTCAAATAGTAACTGAATTCGGGAGCGCCGGTAGCGGGGACTTCGCGCTTCTCAAAGCGACGCTCAGCCTCGCGTGAAAGTTTTGCCGCCGCCTCTTCGGCGGCATCGCCGTACAGCAATAAGACCTGGGGACGCAATGCTGAATGCGAGAAGAGGTCGAGAAAAACGCGAGCCCGGGCGACGCGATCAAATTCGTCAGCGCCTGAAATCAAACGCAGCAAACGCTGATCGTCGCCGGCACGCCAGGAAGCAATTACTGCTTCGCTTTGCAGCCAACCCGAGGTTCGCCGGGTAACGGTGACGCGATAAAAGACCAGGCCGTCATGGCTGCGACTTGAACCTCGGATAGAAACCAAACGACCGCGACTCAGACGCCGGAGCAAACGCGCCTGTGGCTCAGGCACGCTGCGCAGAGCTGCTAATCTTTCGTCCGCAACTACAGCTATATGGCCGCCAGGTGGCACGCGAGGCCTTTGCGCGGCGGCGTTGGGCATCAATCCTAAGAAAGCAATTAGACCTAAAACTGAGTTTAAGGATTTGAGCAGCACAGTCTCTGTCTCCTGTACGAGGTGAGGTTGCGAAGGCGTCCGACTCGCGCGGCGCGATTCGGTCGGCAGCGCAGGCAAGATGCCTACGGACCGCACGCAGGATGCGTGCGCTCTTCGCTCCTAACGAGTCGCGCGGCGGCGGGTTGGCCCAGCAACCGTGGGATTGATTTTCATGCGGGCCTCGGCTGCCAGCAGCCGCTCACGAACTCCCGCGTAATGAAAGTGGCAAATAGCTACTGCCAGGGCGTCGGCGGCGTCGTGCGGTTCAGGAACTGCTCGCAGAGACAGCAGCACCTTCACCATTTCCTGGACCTGGCGCTTGTCGGCGTTACCGTAACCGGCGACTGTCTGCTTTACCAGTCGCGGCGAGTATTCGCCGATTTCCAGCGCCGCACTCTCGGCCACCAGCAAAGCGACGCCGCGCACCTGACCGAGCTTTAGAACAACCTTGGGATTAACCGCGTAGAACGCTTCTTCGATCGCGCAGGCATCGGGTTTGAGTTTCTCGATGACCTCTTCGAGCCCGCGGCAGATTTTCAAGAGCCGCGAAGAGAAGCTCGCCGACGTCGACAATTTGACCACGCCGAATTCAACCAGCCGATAACTGCGGCCGGTGCCGTCGCCTTCGACGACGCCCCAGCCGGTCGTTTCACTGCCCGGATCGATTCCTAAGACACGCACAATGCGACAAAGTTTACAGCAAGAAGCAAGCGACTTCTACAGTAGCGTGCTTCTGTTATGAAATATGGAGGTTAAGTTCGGTTGCAATTCTGACTACAGGGGTGAGTGAGGTCAGAAGCGTCCCGCGAAAGAGCTGGATCCCGAAAGCCTGAAAGGCTTGCAGGTAATAGCCGGGGCAACGCGCCCGGTTCGTAGCGATGCGTCTTGCTGCTTGATCCACTTCGATGACATCTGGCGATGAGGTGCGACCCTTTCAGGGTCGGATCGCGTTTGATTGCGTTCCGGGGGCGTTGCCCCCGGCTATTACATGTCACGCCTTCGGCGTGAGGAATAGCGGAAAAGAACTCAAGCTGCCGCCATGTCGGCTTCACTGATATCGAAATTGGCAGAAACTTTCTGGACGTCGTCGTGATCTTCCAGGGTTTCCATAAGCTTTAACATCTGTTTGGCCTCGGCGCCTTCGAGTTGCTTGTATTCCTTGGGCACCATTTCCACTTCGGCTACCTGGGGTTCAATGCCGGCTTTCTTAACGGCCTCAAGAACCGCATCGAAATCGGATGGATCGGTTATGATTTCAAAGTTATCCGCGTCGTCGCGCAAATCCTGGGCGCCGGCGTCAGTGACAATCTCAAACAACTCTTCCTCTGATTTCGCCGCCTTCGCCACAACGATGTAACCCTTCTTCTCAAACATCCAGGCCACGGCGCCGGCGGCCGCGAGGTTACCGCCATTCTTGGAAAACGCGTGCCGGATTTCGGCGACAGTGCGATTGCGATTGTCGGTCATCGACTCAATCAGGAGCGCGACGCCGCCTGGCCCGTATCCCTCGTACGTGATCTCTTCATAGGTCACGCCTTCTTCCGCGCCGGTGCCGCGGCGCACGGCGCGATCGATCGTATCGTTGGGCATGTTGCCGGCCTTGGCATCAAGGATGGCTTTGCGCAGACGCGCATTGGCATCCGGGTCCCCGCCGCCGGTGCGGGCCGCCACGGTAATTTCCTTGATAAATTTGGTGAAGAGTTTGCCGCGCTTGGCGTCAGTCGCGCCCTTCTTGTGCTTAATCGAATGCCACTTCGAATGTCCGGACATTTGAGCTTATTGATCCTTCAGAGAAATTTTGTGATTCGGGTTTGAGGCCAGAATATATCACAGGTTGCGTTTGATTGCGGCACAGACTCAGCCCGGAATTGTCGCATCCGGAGAGGGCACAACGCAGACTAAAGTCTATGCTACTTTCACTTCACCTTTTCGTATTCCGCGCGCGCTGCGATCAGAACCGGAATTGTGGGATCAGCGTCTTTCCACAAAGTAACGAAATCCAGATAGAACTTGCCGGCTTTTGACTTGTCCCCGTTCAGCGCCGCCGCGCGGGCCATTCCCAGATGGGCGAGCGGATACAACGGTGAAAGCGGAAACCAGCCGCGATGATCGAGGATGGTCTTGAATTCCGCGGCTGCCTGAACGCCGTTTTTCTGTTTCAGATAGGCTTGGCCGCGCAGATATTGTGGCCAGAAATCGCCGAAGACCTCGTACTTGCGGGTTGGCTCGAGCAATTGAATCACCTGGGCTGCATTGCCACGGCCCAACTCATTCTGCGCCCGGATGATCGGAATCGAAACATTCTTGAGCAGAGTATCAAAAGGAAATCGCTTCGATAAATCGTCGGCGAGAATTTCGGCCTGCCCACTCTGACCACACGCGGCCAGAGCATTGGCGGCATTGACGAGATTCGCCTGTTCCCGCGACAGGTCCAGGGCGCGCCTGGTGATTTGACCTACCGGGCCGCAATTTCCGATCGCGGCGTTCCGCATCGCCTCGTGCAAGAGTGTCTGAGCGGTTATTTCCTGCGAATCGCTGCGCCGGATTAATTCAATCCCGCGGTTATTGAACTGATTAGCCTGCGCCAGTTGCCCGGAAAAACCCGCGCTTTGCGCCTGCCAGTTCTGCGCATCCTCTGGTTTGGTACTGGCTGCGGCCCAATCGATCTGCTCCTTCATCGCGGCTGCGTCGCCCTGCACAAACGCGATTTGATAAAGACGGGCATGCATATTTCCGGTCTCGAGTTTTTGTGACTGCGCTTGCCGCAGAGTGGTCTTGGCGTCCTCGAATTTATTAAGTCCCATGTAGGCCACCGCCAGGTTAACGTAAGCGCGGGCCTCGTTGGGATTGAGATCGATCGCTTCGTGACCCTCGGTCACGGCGCGATCGAAGGGCCCGACCAGGGTGTACTTGTTGGCGAGCAGGCTGCGCGGTTCCCAATCCCGGGGATAGTTGCCTTTCCACACCTCCAACTCGTTCATCTGCTTATCCCATTCGCCGGTGACACCCCCGTAATAACTGGACGATATGAGATATTTTTCGCGCTCACTGACTCGGTCGCGGAGATCGTAAGCGGTCGTTGACTCGGCGCGCGAAAGCTCCAACTGCTTATTGTTGTTATAGCAGTTGGCCAGGCGCGCGTGAGCGATGGCGAAATTCGGATCAAACTGGATCGCGTGTTGATAAAAATTAATGGCCCCGAGGTAGTCCGTTCTCGAGTGACGCTCGACTCCCAAAGAGTATTGCCTGAGCGCATCCAGCGAATGGGTGGTGACTTGTTCAATCGGCACGTCGAACTTTTGAATGGTGGACAGCGACTCGCCCAATTTTTCGCGCAAGCGGGTTGCGGCCGGGCCCAGCTGTGTCAAGACCTGTTCCTTGCTGCTAACTTCAAATTGTTCGCTGGCGATCGTGTCTCCGGTCTTCGAGTTCAAGGCCTCCAGCGAAACCATATAGTGACTCCCGATGGCCGAGATCGATCCCAGCAACATCGCCTTGATTCCCTGGCGCGCGCAAATATCTTTGGCCACTTCTACTGTCACCCGCTCGTCGGGCGAGCGCTCCATAAATTTCAAAACGTCGCGCACGCGATCTTCAGAAAGAATATCGAGGAACGGCGACTGACCAAGTTGCACCGACAACGCCTGCTTCAGGGTGCCGTCAAAAATCGGATCCCCGGTCGTGTTCACAAAATCAGCCAACAGAATCTTATCTTTGTTCGTCAGCCGCCCCGATTCGCGAATGTAAGACCAATAGACCAGGGCCGAAGCTGCGATGAAAATCGCCAGGGCCGCAATCGCGACACCCGTCTTATGACGCCTGATCTCGCCGGCGAGGTATTCGGCGCTGGACGCCCGGGTTTGGACCGCGCTCGAAACGTGCGAGGTGCCCATTCTCGAAAGTGTCGTCGGTAGACTCGCCAAAGATCCAGGGATTTCAGTGTCGGCATAACCAAGGCCGGAAACGCTGAGCGCCCCGGTCAATCGTTCGGGACCCATTGAGCGTTGGAGTTCGGTTTGAAACTCGAGCCGCTGTTTCAACTTTTTCAGATCCGACTCCAGTTCCTTGACGGTCTGGTAACGCTCGTCGACGTCCTTGCGCAAGGCCTTCATCACGATCCATTCGAACTCTGCCGGAGCGTTGGGGGCAAAGCGAGCCAGCGGCGCGGGATCGCTCCTGGCAATGTTAACAATGATGTCGGTCTTGGTCTCGCCGGTGAAGGGCGCGCGTCCCGATAGCATTTCGTAGAGCACAACGCCCAGACTCCAGATGTCGGTGCGGGCATCCACCGGTTTGCCGCGGGCCTGCTCAGGCGACATGTATTGTGAAGTGCCGAGGACGACGCCCGCATCGGTCTGGACCATCGCCCGCGTCACGGCCTCGGTATCCGCCTGTTCGGCCTCGGGACGTTCGGTCAGCTTGGCCAGGCCGAAATCCAAAACCTTAACGTGGCCGTTGCGCCGAATCATTATGTTCTCTGGCTTGATGTCCCGATGGACGATGCGCGCGGCATGCGCTTCTTCCAACGCGCCCGCCACCTGGATCGCAACGTCCAGGACCTCGGCCAGATCCATCGGCAGGCCGCTCAGACGCTTTCTCAACGTGATGCCGTCAATAAACTCGGTGGCAATGAAGTGGCGTCCACCTTCATCCCCCATTTCATAGATTGTAAGAATATTGGGATGGTTTAAGGCCGACGCTGCATAGGCCTCCTGATCAAAGCGATTGAGTCGATCGCGATTTTGGGTGAGTTCCAAGGCTAGTAGCTTAAGCGCGACCTTGCGGCCCAGCTTCGTGTCCTCGGCCAGGAACACTTCGCCCATGCCGCCCGAGCCGAGCTTTTCAATAATCCGATAACGAGATATGGATGTCAGTTCCACAGGGGGTCTCGTTTACTTCAACCGTATCAATTGCTCGAGCCGGGCAGAGTCTGCCCCGGCAATACGAACGACCTTATTTTTCGAACCGGCTCCAGAGATTATATCAATGGAATTCTGTGGCAGCTTGAACATTTTTGCCAGTAGGCGAATCAATTCTCGATTAGCAGCGCCTTCGACCGGCGGCGCGGCAATACGAATTCGCAGGGCGCCATTATACTCACCGGCAAGCTCGCTGCGCGACGCGCGAGGAACAATTCGTACCACGAAGGTAAGGGCGCGATCCTTTTCGGAATACTGAATCACTCGACGAATAGTAATTGGTGAACAGCAAATCGTAAACCGAAAATCGTGGGGACGGAAACGCTTGCGGTAGCAAGCGGGTTCGCCGAGGCGAGACAACTGGAACAAAATCTCAATTTTAGACCCGCTCGCTACTGCCAGCGGGTCCGCAACCCCGCTTCCAAACTCAGTGGGTGCCTATAAAAAGTCCATCCGCCAACCTTTCAGCACCATGCCCGCAACTGCCGCCTTACACACCCAGACAATAATGATGGCCACCATCGGCGAGAGGTCGAACATGCCTACCGGCGGCACCATTCTTCGCAGTGGCGCCAGCAGGGGTTCGGTGATCCGGTAAAGAAAACGCATTAGCCGATTTCCGTAACCCACGCCCACGAACAAGAATATGATGCGGACGAAAATCGCCAGCGTGTACAGCTCAAGCAGGCCAAAAAGCACATAGCCCGCAACGGCGACGGGCGTGCCCAACTGTCCGCTGGTCAATGCATAGATGACGCCGGCGATGGTCCACAACAAGCTTCTCGCAAACTCAACCAGCATATAACCGGCAACAATTAACAGGATGATGACAAGGAACGGTGCGAAGTTTGGATCAACCCTGAAACCGATCAGTACCGCACGCACCGGTCGCAAGACGGGCTCGGTCGAGCGCCGCAGCGTAACCGCCAGCCAACTGAAGGGATTGAGATTCATGTAGTTGATGAGCGACCGCAGCAGGATCAGCACGATCCCCGCGACGACAATTGCCGTGACGCCCCAGGTAATGAATTGAAAAAGTGTCTTGATGACCAGCATGCAGATCTCAGTTTTCAGTTTTCGCTGTTCTCGCGCCGAAGATGGCGGTGCCGATGCGCACAATCGTGGCGCCTTCTTCGATGGCAATCTGAAAGTCGTGCGTCATGCCCATTGAAAGTTCTCCGGGGTGATCGCCAAACGCTCCCTGCGCTTGCAGTTCGTCACGCAGTTCGCGCAACCGTCGAAAGAACGGCCGCGCTTTTTCCGGGTCTTCAAAGAACGGCGGCAATGTCATCAGCCCGATCAAGTGCAGTGCTTTCGATGGCCTGATAGCCTCGATGATTTTCGGTACTTCGCTCTCCGCAGCGCCTGACTTCGTCGCCTCGTGTCCCAGGTCAACCTGGATCAGCAACGGTAATAGTTCCCGGTCAACCTCTCCGCACACGCGTTCAAGCCGCCGCGCCAACGCCACCGAATCGATCGAGTGAATTACATCAAACAACTCGACCGCCCGCCGGACTTTGTTCGATTGCAAATGGCCGATCAGGTGCCAACGCGCCACGCTCCGGCCGACTTCGGGAATTTTTGCCTCTGCTTCCTGCACACGGTTCTCGCCCAGGTCGATCACCCCAGCGTCGATCGCCTCGCGAATGAGTTCGGACGGATGCGTCTTACTCACAACGATCAGCTTGACCTCATCCGCTCGGCGATTGGCGCGACCTGCGGCTTCGGCTATCTGCGCCCGCACCCGGTCCAGACGTCGGCGGAGTTCTTCCTGAGGCTGCGCGTTAGGATTCATTCCAGCAATAAAATTGAAGAGCAACTATAACAATCGCTCCGCGGCGCGGCAACACGGTTCGCCCGGCACCCGACGATAAGAGAACAAAACGGAACGATATGGTACATCGAAGATCGATCGATGCGTCCAGCGGCCTTTAGTAACAGGAGTGCCCCTCACGGCATGCTTCTTGTTGCCTGATCCTGAGCACAAAAATTTAGTTTTGGTCTGGTGGAGGTAGTATGAAGTTAATGAAACGTAATCGTAATATGTTGCTGCTGGTCGCAGGCCTTCTTCTGCTGTTGTCACTTCCGGCAACGAGTCTTGCCCAGGGACGCAGTCGAGGCCGGGGCCAGGAGAAGAAGCTGGGAAAGTTTGTGAATGGCCACGACGCGCGTGACGGCCGGTGGGACGGTCGCGGTCCGGTTATTGGACGCCGAACGGTCGTGAGCAACAGAGTCTTTCGGCAACGCCGCGCCGTTATATTCAATAGTCGAGACTTTGGAAGAAATCGGAGATTCAGAGATCGAGAACTGCGCCGGCGGAATTTTGAGAATGACAATTTCCTGCGCGCGCAAAGGCTGCGGCGGCGACCTGCTCGTCTTAATCGGCGCGGTTTCTGAGAACTGAGCATAAGAGAAAGCGCAAAATTAATTAGATCTCAAGTTGCCTTGAGAGAATTTGGAGGTTGCATTATGAAGGCAAAACTTTTATCGAGAAGTGTTCAGGCAATCGTCGGGACGCTCGTGCTGAGCGCAATTTTCCCAGTGGCCGCTCTCGGTCAAAGGAGATGGGTGTCGGTTCGCCAGCACCGCAGCCGGATCGTCGTCTATAACTATCAACCGAGGCCCTCGGTGGTTTACCAACGCAGGCCGTATTACAGCTACCAGTCTTATACGTATGGTTATCCCCAAACCTACTACGGCGACCAATACTACACTTATGGCTCATCGCAGCCGTATGACGGGAACCGTTATTACTCGTACCGGTATTCACAGCCGTATTTCGCTAACCGATATACGTACGCCTGGGCCAATCCGACTTATCGTTACGATGAATCCTGGTATCGCCAAAGGCATCAACGCAGCGGGGCGCGGATCAGAGTTCGCTGGCGATAGGTTTCCCGGAGTCGAGTCTTGACACCCCGTGGATCGGGTTCGTATATTCGAACCGCACGGGGATGTGGCGGAACTGGCAGACGCGCAGGTCTCAGAAGCCTGTGATGGTGACATCGTGGAGGTTCAAGTCCTCTCATCCCCACCAAAAAACTGAGGGTGAGCTTAGGCTCGCCCTTTTGATTCTTAGGTGAATAGGACTAATAGGTACTATGCGCCCTATAGTCCAGAATGAAAACGCTCAAGGTCACCGTCGGCGCCTCATGAAGAAGAGCGTTTCAATTTTCCGCCAATCACCACTCCCACGGCTCCGATAAGGGGAGCGAGAAACATTACCCATGTTGCGTTCCTGGCTTTAGTCATCGCCTCCATGTTCGGGACGTTTCCAGTCCGCACCTCGTGGGTGTCCGCCCGTTGCATCGCGGTATGCGCCGCTGCGAGCGCGAGACCCAACACCAGGACCACGGCCGCCAGCGCTAGCGGCGCCTTGCCTCCCCTGGCGATTACCGCACAAATCAGACCAGCAACGGCTGCCGTCACAAGAACCACGGCAAACTGCGTGACGGTCCAGCGGGTAGAGGCCTGGTACGACGCCGGCTTGAACGACCAGTTCGGGCCCACCATTGTGTAGATGGTCATGAACACGGCTACTTGCAGAATAAACATCACGATGTAACCGACGATTACTGCAATGATTGATCTGGCCATATGAGTCTCCTTGGCATCAACTGTGATTGAAAGTGCGATGCGGCTTTATCATGAATCGACACCGCGCCGCAAGCTGTTTACGAGAAGCAGCGGGGGCAGTGGGCAAAAAGTCTACTACTACAACCTACTGCCCTATTATTTTGTTTGCCTATCGTCTGCGCGCCGCCCGACCACTGCCCTCTCCCTTAATGCCACACTGCCCACTGATTTCATTGTTTCGCAATCGCACTCCGCCCACCGCGCAGCACATATTTTTGAATCTTCCCAGTCGCAGTCTTTGGCAGTTCCTTAACAAAGGTCACGTCGTGCGGGGCTTTGAAGTGAGCGAGATGTGCCCGCGCAAATTCGCGTAGCTCATCTTCAGTTGCCGACGCGCCGCTGCGGAGGACCACGAACGCGTGCGGCGCCTCGCCCCAGCGCGGATGCGGCAAACCCACAATCGCCGCCTCCTGCACCGCCGGGTGACGTAACAGCACGCCTTCGACTTCTACCGACGAAATGTTTTCGCCGCCGCTGATGATCACGTCCTTCAAACGATCGCGAATTTCGATATAGCCATCCGGATGCACGACTGCGGCATCGCCGGTGTGAAACCAACCATCGCGCAACGCCTGCGCGGTAGCCTCGGGATCGTTGTAATAACCGGCCATTACCACGTTTCCACGCACTACGATCTCGCCACCAGTGGCGCCGTCATGAGGGACTTTTGCTCCCGCTTCGTCGACGACGGTGGTTTCGCCCGAAGTAATCAATTCAACGCCCTGCCTGGCTTTGATTACCGCGCGTTCGCTGATTGAGAGTTGTTCGTGCTCAGCTCGTCGCTCGCAGACAGTTATGAAAGGAGTCGTTTCAGTCAGCCCATAAACCTGTGTGACCGTCCAGCCCAGCTCGCCTTCCAACCTTTCTATGGTGGAAGCAGCCGGAGGCGCGCCGGCCGTAATCACACGCAGGCCACGCGGCGCCGTCTTGCGCACCACTTCATCCGCGTTCGCCAAGCCGATCAGAATCGTCGGCGCCGCGCAAAGCATCGTGATGCGTTCCTGCGCAATCAACTCGAAGACAAGCCGAGGGTCAACCTTCGGCAAGCAGACGTGCGTCGCGCCGGCGGCCGTAACGGTCCACACAAACGTCCAACCATTGGCATGGAACATCGGCAACGTCCACAGATAACGATCGGCACAATCCATGTGCTCATGAACGAGCGTTCCCACCGTGTTCATGTAAGCGTTGCGATGCGTGATCATTACACCCTTGGGCCGCGAGGTCGTGCCGCTGGTGTAGTTGATGGTAAGCAGGTCACTCTCCTGAATTTCCGGATGACGAAAGTCGGTCGCACCCTCCGCCACCAGGGCCTCGTAATCGAGCCAGCCAGGGTGCGCGCCGGAGAGGGCAACAAAATGCCTAACCTTCGGTAGTTCTGAGCGAATCCCTTCGATCGCGGTTAGATAATCAGAGTGAGCACAAACCACACTAGCGCCGCTGTGGTTGATCAGATAGACAAAATCATCGGCCGTCAGTCGATAATTGACGGGCACCAGGACCGCGCCAATCTGCGGCACCGCATAGAAAGATTCGAGTTGCGCGTGCGTGTTAGGCGCGATGTAAGCGACGCGGTCACCCTGGCCGACGCCCAACTTTTGCAGAGTCGCCGACCAACGATCACATCGATCAAAAAACTCGGCGTAAGTCATCCGCAGATCGCCGTCGACGACGGCTTCACGGTCGCCGTAGAGCTTGCGCGCGCGCCGCGCAAAGTCCATCGGAGTCAGCGGAGTTTCCATCTGTGACTTCGCTCTCTCCTTCCCTAACCGGGGCACTAACCCGGCTGCTCTTCGTGACTCTTCGTGTCACTTCGTGGATCGATTGTTATGCCGGCGCGTCGACGATCCACCTAGTCACACGAAGAACCACGAAACAAGAACTCACCCCACTGGAAGGTGTGTCGAATTAAGGTTTTGTTGGGGCCCGCCTGGTTTCCTTTGGCTTTGGTTTCGCGGCCTGGTCCTTCAAGCACTGATCGGCCAGCGCCAGCGAAGTCATTGCGCGCAGCGACTTGTCAGCTAGATTGCTGGCGAGATACAGCGTCCCGTCAAAATCGACCTTCCCGATTTCACGGAAGGCGGTCTCAGGACTAAAGCCCGGCGACTGCAAGCTGCTGTAACGGCCGAAACCCTTGCCTTCAATTCGTTGGTTCACCCTATCGCTGGAGAGGTCTATCGACTCAATCCGATTGATGGTCTTAACCGCATCTCCCAGAACGGCAACTCCTCGACTGGGATCGAAGCTGCTGTAGAGATAGGCCACGGCCAACTGGGCCCGCGCTGTCACTTCCGTGTTCGGTGCTTTGGCCATGGCATTGAGCACGTCCTCCAACATTTCGCGCGCCTGGGTATCGTTCCTGGTCAATTTCATCGATTCCGTGGCAATCCGCGAATAGAGAAACGCTCGTTGATCCAACGAGTCGATCTTTGCGGCGAGTCTGCGCGCATCATCAAGCCTCTTTTCTTTGAGCGCTCGCTGGGCCCGATCAAAATAAACGCTACTCAACAGCTTAGCCCGCAAAGCAAGGTCATCAATCTTAGCGGCGGCAGCTTCGATCGTCTCGAGGCTTTCCGATTCCGGCGCGTTGAGAATGGCCATCCCTATCTGGGCTTCGCGTCTGGTCGCGTCGGCCTGACGGTCGCCGGCCTCAATCTGTTCGTCGAACGACTTCTTCGGCGGCGGGTCGGCCAAAGTATCAACGGTGCGCTCGTGATCTTTTTGAGTGAGCAGCGCGGAGATATTTCCCTTCGACTCTTGCAGGGCAGGACTCAAGTCAGGCAAGGAGGCTGCCACTTCAGCTTCCAACCTGGTCAAAGCCATGAAGATCTGCGAAGCGTCTGACCAGCGGGCCCCGGAATCCGTCGGGACGGGATTCTGCACCAGGTCTCGCGCCCTCGTTAAGAGCGTCTGCATGAAGAGTCTTTCCAACAAGGGGTTTGGTTTTAATCCGGGCGGCACGGCGTAGATAGTCCACGACGGCATTTCACCAACCTCACGATTGTGCGCGAAGGGATAGGAAGACAGATAAAGAAACTGATTCATCGGCGAGCGAGCATACGCACTGAGTGACGCCTGGTAGAAATGGTCCGCCGCGCCTTTATCGATATCTGAGAACTTGAAGAGAAAAAAAGGTATTGAAAGCGTGGCGGGATAACTGAGACTGCTGGTCGCGAACGAGAGCGCAGCAGCCGGATCTGAAGTCAGCAGAGCATTGGCCGTGCCCAGGAGCTTTTCACCAGTATGTGCATCCTGGCGCGCATCCTTCGCGGCCTTGTCTCGGGCTTCGTCCGCTTCTTCCTGAAGAACTTGCTTTGATAGCTTCCCTGCCCACACAGGATCGCGCCTGGCAATCGCCGTGATCACCGTATAGCGCTGATCCGGCACTCCGACTATCAGCCTGCCTTCATTGACTGGCTTATCGCCCTTCTCCTTGAAATTTCGCGCCGCTATGTCGAACGCCTCAGTAAATGTGGCGCGCGCCTTTTCCTGCTGGTAGGGCCAAATCAAATCCGCTGCTCGCAGCAGCACGGCGATCCGGCGGACATCGTTATCAAAAGTCTTGCTGAGGTCGATCTGCTGTTGAATGATTGCCAGCGCGCTGTCGCGCGAGCACGATGACGACGGAGCAACTGCCTGGGCCTTCTCCTGGCTTTGTGAAGCAGTGGCAGATGCCAGGATCAATCCACAGACAACAAAAGCGGCCAGGGATCTGGAAAAGATACTCATATAGATATCAATTGAGGTCAGACTCTGTTCATCCTGAGATTGCCTGACGCCTCCTCGCCTCGTAGAGGCGAAATGTTCATAGCCCCACCTGTCCCGATTGCGCCGCTCCTTAGGAGCGGAATGCGATCGGCTCAATCAGAGCTTCCAAAACATTTACCACGTGCCGGCGGTGGCCCGCAGACTTTGGGCAATCAGCGGCACGATCTTTCGCGGTACATCGATGGCGGCTTTAATATGACGCGCATTGGTAAAGTGGCCAGCGACATAAACTCCACGCACGTTAGTTTCAAAAGTTTCCTCGTCATAGACCGGCATCTCGGTTGGTTTGCCCGACGTAATTTCTACTCCCAAACTTTTGAGCAGAGTCAGATCGGCGTCACTCCCAACCAGGACAAAAACTACGTCGTTGGGAATTGTTAGCTGCTCAGTGGTTTCAGTCGTCAGCGTAACTTCGTGTGCCGTAACTTCATCAATCTGCTGATAGAGGATTACGCGCAAGCGGCCTTCGGCGATCTCGCGCTCGAGCGGTGAGCGCACCCAATGTTTCATCGCGCCGGCTTTCGGATCGCGATTCTCCCAGTCTTCGCGCCAGATGGCCATCGTGGTGCGCGCGCCTTCTTCTGACAGGAACAGCGCGGCCTCCGCGGCGCTGTTGCCGCCGCCGACGACCAGCGCTTCCTTCCGCACATAGGGATAAGGCTCAATGAAACGATGATGAACCTTTGGCAAGTCTTCGCCGGGAATATTCAGTCGGCGCGGCCGGGCCATCGCGCCAATCGCGAACAGCAGCCGCCGCGCCTGGTAAGTCGCTTTAGTTTCCTGCCCGAGCGTGTTCAAACTTCTGGTGTGCGTGACGAACCTTTCAGGTTCCGCTTGCTCGATAGAGGTAACTTCTTCCCCTGTGTTGATGCGTAGATCTGCGTCCAGCACGAAATGAATGTAATGCGACAGAAGCTCCTCGCGCGTCGGCTTCTCGCGTACCGGATGCAACGCGCCGGCGCTCATCTCCAATTCATTCGGGGTCGAGAACAGCGTGCGGCCGACCGGGTACTGGCGAATCGTGTCGGCGATAGTTCCCTTCTCGATTACCAGATAGCTGAGGCCTTCCCGGGCCGCGGCGTCGGCAGCCGAAAGGCCGGCCGGGCCGGCGCCGATGATTAAGAGATCTAGAGAGTCTTCGGTCATGAGTTGAGTAATGAAGAAGTAAGTTTCTCGCAAAGGCGCTAAGAAAAACAAGAGGCGCAAAGAATCGATCTTGCTTTGCGCCTTCAGTTCGTGCTTGGCGCCTTTGCGTGAAACTGACCCGGCTCTAAAACTCCAAAACTCCCCGCGCCACCACGACTGAAGTTCCACTCACGCACACCTGCTCGACGTTTCCGGGCCCGCCCTTAACTTCCAGCCCAATGCGGCTCGGACGATTGATGAAATCGCCTTGCTCGATCACAAACTTGTAAATGCCGTCGACCGGCTCAACGCGCGTCGCGTTGTGATAGACCAGATAACCTCCGAGCGGCCCGGCGGCACTCCCCGTCGCCGGATCTTCGCCGATGTTCTGACCGATGAAGAATCGCGCATGCGCGCGCGCCGCGCCAATCTCAATCGTTTCGCGCGTAAACGCATAGCAGCCGGTGCCGCCGCTTAAAATACTGTTGCCCTGGAAGAAATCGTCGAGCAGCGACTGATTAACCTTACAATTCCCCAGGTCAGCCAGCGATCGCACCGGCACCAGCAACATCGTGTTGCCGGTAGAAACTGCCTGAATCGGCAAACTCTCGTCCAAATCTTCGCGGGCCAAACCCAGAGCGCGCGCGATGTCCGCTTGATCCTGCGCGTCGTCAATCTCGCCGCGAATTTCAAACTTGCCCTGCGTCATCACGACCTGTGCGGGCGCGCCGTCTTTGAACTCGATATCGATCGGAAGCACGCCGATGCCGACTTCGTGTTTGAGATGGACCCAACCGTTGCCATCTGCAGGCGGCGGCACGACGCCTTCGCGCGCCAGGCAATTCCACGTGCCCACAATCGGATGGCCCGCAAACGGCAGCTCGTTGCCCGGAGTAAAGATCCGCAAGCGGCGCAGCGCTTCTTCTTTTTCCGATGGCAGGACGAAAACTGTTTCCGACAAATTCATCTCGCGGGCAATCTGTTGCATCTGCTCGTCGGTGATCCCTTCGGCTTCCGGAAAAACCGCCAGCGGATTACCACCGAAGGCATGATCGGTGAATACGTCGAGCTGAAAAAAGTTGTAGCTGCTCAAGAGTTGATGCTCCAGTGTCAGAAGCCCGACCGTCAGGGAGGGCCTACCACGATACGGGCCCTCCCTGACGGTCGGGCTTCTGACACGATCATATTGTGCGCGTCCATTCAGCGACCGTGTCCATTGTGTTTTCATAGACCTGCTGCTGCGGCACTCCCAGCGATTTCGGGACTTTGAAAGAGTGATCACCACCCTCGATCACATAAATCTCTGCCGGCAGGCGTCGCTTCTTGATCACGGCCTGAATCTCTGCGGCAGTTCCGAACGCGTCCCGCGCACCCTGCACGAACAACATCGGGGCTTGAATATCTTTCAAATGCTCATCGCGCATTTTATCGGGCCGGCCCGGCGGATGCAGCGGGTATCCCAGAAAAACCAAACCCGCAATATTGTCAGGCGCGACGGCCGCGACCTGCGAAGCGATTCGCCCGCCCATCGACTTGCCGCCAATCACCAGGCCATTCTTTTTTAGCTTGCGATGCGAAAGCGCCGTCTTGATTACTGCCTGATAACACGATTCCAGCCGAGCTTTTGGATCCGGGATGCTGCGCCCCAGCTCTTTATACAGAAAGTTGAAAGTCATGACGTCGAATCCACGCGCGGCCAGCCCAGCGGCCGCCATCCGCATGAAGCCGCTCAACTGGTTCGCGCCGGCGCCGTGGCCGAGCACGATCGTGAAGCCAGCTCGATTCTTCCGCGCGGCTGGATAAAGCAATGCCGTGACGCTCTCGCGGTCGCTTAGGATAATGGTGAGCGTTTCAGGTTCCATTGGTAGCAAAACTTCGTCGTCGCCCATAGTCTACACTCAGGAGCGTGCGAATGTTCAAGGGTGCCTGTCGTCCTAAAGTGGCACAGGCTTCAACCTGCGATGTGCCACTCGATCTCGGACAGCAAATTCGGGATTTACCTCAAAACTTCTTTGGACTTCTCAGCCCGAAAATGTTATTTAGTCTCACTCTGCAAACCTTGCGACGCTGGACTCTATTATGAAACGTCAAGGTATTTTTCACTATCCGGTCGCGCTCTTGGCGTTCAGCATATTTGCTCTTTCAATCGTCGCTCAACAGCAGCCCTGCGCTCCGCCGGTGGCGCTCCCCACTTCTACCGAACCCAACATGTTTACGGGTGAGAAAGAAGTCTATCTGGGAGACGCCGTTGCTGAACATATTCAAAAGTATTATCGGGTAATCGAAGACCAGGCAGTCACCCAGTATCTAAGTCAGATTGGCGAGCGTCTGACCAAAAACCTGCCCCTAACGAAGCTGCGGTTCCAGTTCTTTCTCGTAGATTTGCCGGATGCCAACGCTTTCGTGCTGCCCGGCGGCCGCATCTACGTCTCGCGCAAACTGGTAGCGTCGGCGCAGAACGAAGACGAGCTCGCGGGCGTCATCGCGCACGAGTTGGGCCATCTGGTCGCGCATGAAGGCGCCATCGACATGACGCGCCGTATGCGTGAAGTGTTGGGGGTGACCAGCGTAACCGACCGCGCAGACGTTTACGACAAATACAATCAGCTCATTGAAGGCAATAAGCGAAAGCCCGCAGCCCCGCGCGATCGCGAAAAGGGACAGATGGTTGCCGACCAGGCGGGTCTGTATGCCTTGATCAGGGCGGGCTATGATCCTTCTGCATTGACGCGCTTCTGGGATCGCATTACCGAGGCCAAGGGCAAAACTGGCAGTTGGTTCTCCGATCTCTTTGGCACCACGCGGCCGGAAGAACGACGCCTGCGCGAGATGATCAAGACGGTCGGCGCTTTGCCTCCCGAATGTCTGAAAGCCCGCGCTGCAACTCAAATCGATGACTTCAAAGAATGGCAATCAGCGGTGGTCGGTTATACCGGTCTGGGACGAGCTGAGTCATTGCATGGCGTGGTCAGCAAGATTCAACTCTCGCCACCGCTCCGCAGTGATATTACCCACATTCGTTTCAGTCCTGACGGCGCGTTCGTCCTGGCCCAGGATGACTCTGGCATCAGCGTGCTTAGCCGCGAGCCTTTTGCGGGTTTGTTTCGGATCGAAGCCTCCGACGCCAAGCCGGCAAACTTCACTCCTGATTCGAAGAGCATTGTCTTCTCAAACGACAATCTACGCGTCGAGAAGTGGGGCATTGCCGAGCAGAAATTGTTGGAAGCCAAAGAAATTGTTCAGCTCAGGGGTTGTCTGCAGACCGCGCTATCGCCTGACGGAAAATACATGGCATGTCTCAGCCCCAACATGGATCTCAATCTGCTGGAGGTGGCCACGAACCAGCCCGCGATTCATCGAAAGGAATTTTTCGAGCCGCGATGGTTTCACTACTATTTACTCTTGTCGGCGATCGCAAATCACCGGCTGGATAATGGAGACGCCGGCTTGAACTGGGTGAGCATGGGCTTTTCTCCTGATGGTCATTACTTCCTCGCCGGCTTCCAGGGCAATGATCACATCGCCGATTATCGTCATCTCAACAACGTCGAGGTCTTTGATCTAACGACGATGAACAAGATCTCGGTAAACGACACCGTCAAAAAATTGGTAGTCGGTGGATTCAGCTTCATGGGTAATGATCGCCTGGCCGGAATCAACGGGGATGACTATAAGAAGTCAGGAGTAGTTACGTTTCCCGAAGGTAAACCAGTTTCCGAGTTTTCAATTCGCGGTAACATCGAAGCGCCTACCCGCGGCGAGTATCTGCTGATCCGGCCCATCAAGGATTTTCCGCTCGGCGTATTCGATCTCAAGACCAAGGTCATCTTCAAATCCAACAAGCAACCGGCGCTGGATATTTTTGACGACATGTTTGTGGCCGAAATGCGCAACGGTGAACTGGGACTGTACCGTATGGAAAAGAACCAGTTGAGTGCATCGACCCTTTTGGCCAACACCTCGCTCGGCCGTTTGCGTGTCTCGTATCTGTCGGACGATATGAAATGGCTGGCGTTATCCAGCCGTTCCCGTGGGGGTGTCTGGAATCTGGAGAAAGGTGACGCCCGCTTATACCTGCGTGGATTTCGTGGAGCATATTTGAGCGACGACGGTTTCTTCTTTGGCGACTTTCCCAAGTACGAGACAGCCGAGCGCAACGTCGCCAAATTCAACCTGGTGAACGGTGAGATTGTTCCCGGGCCGACCATCGAGTCGGCCGCTGCCCGGCAGATTGGTCCTTATCTGGTCGTATTCAAATCTGCCAAAGCGAATGCCAAAGATGATGTCCCGCCCAGGGATTGGCGAAACCTGACGCTGGATGTCCTCGACGCGCGGACCATGACCTCACTCTGGTCACGCAACTATCCGAAGGAGGCTCCGGGGCTCTGGGCCTCACCACAGTACGGCACCGCTGTGTTGATTTGGGGAAGCGGATCGGAAGCTGCGCTGTCAGAGATCAAGGCCGACCCGGAACTCACCAAAGTAGCGGCCGGACTTAAGGAGCAGCAAGGCAACTATCTGGTGAAAGTGATCGATATTAAGACCGGAAGCCCTCTGGGAGAGCTTTTGATTGACAGTGGCAAAGGATCTTTTCGCATTGCGAACGCGTTTGCGGCGGGTGATTGGGTGGTAGTCACGGACACGCAAAATCGCGTGCTGGTCTATTCGCTCAAGACCGGCGAACAACGCGGACGAGTCTTTGGTGGCTATGGCACGGTCTCTCTTAACGCCGGTCTGCTGTGCGTGGAAAACGAGATTGGCAAGATCGCTCTGTACAACCTAAGCAACTTTGAGAAGCGCGATGAGTTGGTTTTTTCGAGTCCTATTTCAATGCTGCGCTTCAGTCCCGACGGCCGCCGATTGTTCGTGATGACCGTAAACCAGACCGTCTATCTAATCGATGTCTCTACGTTAGCTGGTGCGGCGGCGAACAAATAATTCATGCGGCACTGCTCAACACACGCGATAAGATCAGTACCGGGAGCAGTAGCGACCGGGTCTCAACTCACTATCTGGAACGATGTCAGCTTCGGTAAACTCTGGGAACGCGCGCACTGACGCCACAAGTGATCTCGTAAGAGATCGTTCCGGCGAGTTCGCCGAGGTCTTCGGCGCTAATCGAAAGTTCGCCATCTGTTCCCAGTAGCGTTAACTGGTCATGAAGCGAAACTCCGGGCACATCCGTAACATCAACCAGCGTCAGGTCCATTGAAATGCGACCCACTACCGGCGCAAAAGATCCACGGACTATTACCTGACCGCGATTTGAAAGGGCGCGGCGGTAACCATCGTCGTATCCGATCGGAATCGTGGCGATCAGCGAATCACGTTTCGTTTCAAACGTGCCTCCATAACCCAGCTTCTCGCCCGTGCCGACGATCTTCAAAAGCATTATCCGCGAGTGCAGAGACATCACCGGTCGCAACCTCGCGCCTTCAATATTGGGCGGCAAAACATCCCGCCGAAAGCCGTAGAGGGTCGCACCCGGGCGCACAATGTTTCCGCGCGCCTGTGGAAAGGCAAACGTCCCGGCGGAGTTCGCGGCGTGAATATAACTTGGGGCAAAGCCGCGTTCGCGAAAAAAATCCACCGCCTGCTGAAATCGTTTGAGCTGACGCGTTGTGAAATCGTCCTGATCAGGATCATCGGCCGAGGCGAGATGCGTCATCAAGCCGTCAACCCGGATATTCTGGAAGCGCGACAAAGCTTCACAGAATTCTCGAACATCGTCAGCACGTATTCCCAGCCGGCCCATGCCGGTATCGATCTTGACGTGAACATCGGCGACGACGCCCGCGGCTCGGGCGGCGCGGTCGAGCGCTTCGATCATATCCAGCCGGTAAACCACTGGAGTCAGGTTCATCTGCAAGCAAACATCTTGCTGGCCGTCCCAAAACCCTCCGAGACAAAGAATTGGTTTGGTAATCCCGGAGGCTCTCAGTTCGACACCCTCTTCCGGCATGGCTACGCCAAACCAGTCGATACCTTCGGCTTCCAGCCGTTGCGCGCAACTCACCGCGCCGTGCCCATACGCGTCGGCTTTGACCGCGGCCATTACGCTCACCTCACCGCCGACCCGCTCGCGAATCACGCGCAGGTTTTCCGCCAGCGCGTCGAGATCGATCTCAGCCCAAGTCGGACGCCGAGGCGTGTTGTCTTCCGAAATCGTCATCGTTGATCTAGTCAATTAGTTTCAGAAGCCCGACCGTAAGGGAGGGCCCGCCAACAGTCAACCACAATCCATGGCAACGGAAAAGTCCTGCTTCGTGCTTCTTCGTGTAACTTTGTGGATCACCGATCCCAGACTAAGCTCGATCCACGAAGTCGCACGAAGGCGGACGAAGACTCTTTGCTTCAATCGTGGACAGAATTAGTCCAGTCGGCGCGAGATATATTTTTTTGCTGTCAGGAGATCTAGAACTCATCACCACGGGCAATGCGCGGCGAGCCCTTCGAACGATCGAACCTGCCCAGATAAGTGCCCAGCGCGTCGCGATCAAGATCCGCAAATTTCGCGAACTGATTCAGGAAGGCGAGATAGACGGTATCGGTGGGACCATTGCGTTGTTTGGCGACAATCAACTCGGCGATGTTTTTGTTCTCATCGCTCTTTTGATATTGCTCTTCGCGATAGATAAACGCCACCACGTCGGCATCCTGTTCGATCGCGCCCGACTCACGCAGATCGGCCAACTGCGGCCGGTGATCGGTGCGGTTCTCAGGCGCGCGCGATAACTGCGACAGCGCCACCATGGGAATGTTCAATTCTTTTGCCAGGGCTTTCAGCTCGCGCGAGATTTGCGAAACCTCCTGCTGCCGCGATTCGAAACGCCGGCTCGATCCGGACATCAATTGCAGGTAATCGACGACGATCATGTCGAGCTGCTTCTGCTCGGTCGCCAGGCGGCGCGCCTTGGCGCGCATTTCCAGCACCGTGATGGCCGGTGTGTCATCGATGAAGATGCGCGCGTCGGCTAGTTTGCCCAAAGCTTTGCCGAGCCGCGACCATTCTTCGTTCGACAGATAGCCGCTGCGAAACTTCTGCGCATCCACGCTGGCCTCTGAACAGAGCATGCGCATGGCCAGCGATTCAGCCGACATTTCCAGTGAAAAAATGCCGACTACAGCCTTGTTCTCAATCGCGGCGTGCTGGGCCAGAGTCAACGCCAGACTGGTTTTGCCCATGGAAGGCCGTGCCGCGATGACCACCAGATCCTGTTTCTGAAAACCCGAAGTCAGCGCGTCAAGTCCGCGAAATCCAGTCGCCACGCCCGTAACGACCATGTCCCGATGCTCAACTGCTTCGGCTTTTTCCAAAACGCGTTCGGCCGGGTGCTTGATATGTTCGAAACCCTGGCGAATGCGCTCGTCAGCCAGCGCAAAAATCGCGTGCTCGGCGTGATCCAGAATGTTCTGTGGCTCGTCTTCTTCTTCCAGGGCCTCAACCGTGATCTTCTCCGCAACCCTAACGAGTCTACGAAGGAGCGACTTCCCTTTGACGACCTTCGCATAGGGGACAATGCTCGTAACGTGCGGGAGGCCGTAGCTGAGATTTGTTAGGAAAAGCATCCCGCCCAAAGCCTCAAGAGAGTTATCACGACGCAAATCCTCGGCAATCAAAATGGGGTTGATCTCGGACGAATGCTCAAACAAGAAAATCATCGCTTGGAAGACCCGACGATGCGCCTGGACGTAGAAGTCATTCGGAGTAATCAACTCCACGGCTTGTGCGATTAGAGAATTGTCGAGAATGATCGAACCTAGAATCGCGCGCTCGCTATCGGGACTACTTGGCATAGGCCGCTCAAGCGGCGCGCGAATCGGCGTTGGGCTCGACATGGTTAATAGAAAGGGCGGAGCAGAGTCCGGGGGTCGAAGATTATGCGTAACTAAGAGGGCAGGTCAAGATTTAACAAGAACTATTTTCGGTGCGCGCCGATTCTCTATCTAAGGCATTCTGTAACAGGCCTTGAAGCAAGCCCGTAATTCTCAGCCAATCGTCACTGGTCCGTGCCTCCTGGGCTTGTGGAGCAATTGTAATGTTGAATTGGTCCGCGATACCAATCGGCCGCCTCGCGTGATGGAAGCAACCCTACGAGAATAAAGTCCGACGAGCGACCCTTTCTTAGATTCTTTAGATTATTCTCAATGACGTTATCCAACGTACTCCGGTGTATCGAGTTATGTCTTATGCTGTATTCAACGCCAAAATACTTGAGTGGGTTGGGTGCTATTCTGTGAACCCTCACGATTACCTCGAAGACAATGCTAGTTCAGATTCAAACAAAATACCAAAGCCCTATACGCCGGAGGATGGTCGTTGTTGATAGGAACCTGTGCCGCTCGCTAAAGCGGCCTTGAATTAGTCCACCCTATTCTAACGCAACGTTGTAGGTCCAGCGATTTTGAGCAGAAGGCTAACCAATGCCACAAGTAGTCCTAAGAGACCAACTAGGATTGTAAGAATTGGGGTAAGAATTCTTATCCGCCATTCCCAGGTCTTTCGGCGCTCCTCGCTAACGAGTCGTAGAACTCCTAGCCGGCCTCTTTCGGTTAACCAGTGAGAAACCGGGGGTGTACCGTCCTCACTATCATCAGTCCACCAAGTCGGCTTCTCCTTTTTATCAGGTACTTCGACGGCCAACTCTTCTGCCTTCTGAATAACACGCCGGGACTCAAATTGCTCAAGTGCCTGCGTACATCCTTGTAGATCAGAGACAGCTAACAACAGAGTTTGATGAGTACGATGTGAGTCGTTTAAGACAGATTGATATCTGTTGTGTGACTCTTCCAGTTTTCGGCGAAGTGTACGGCGCATTTTCCATTGACGAAGAATGAGCCGAGGAAAACTAACAGCGTGGGGATACTTCATAAACGATTCCGTGAAGTGGCGGCAGGATCTTCTTACGACGGCAACGTCTGCTCGCCCGCTCCGCGACTGGGAGTCTTATTGTGCCGACTATCCAGGGTTTCGTTCGCTACGCTCACTCCACCCTGGGCTAAATTCTTCCGCCTGCTTCGCAGGCTCGTTGAGCGATTTTTCCTAAGCTATTCGTTGTTTACGGCAACTGCCTCCGCCGCAGGCGTTTCCTTTGCCGCAGTTTCTCCACCGGTCTCTTCATCCAGCGCCGACACATCGATCTCGATCCCGCCTTCGCCCAGAACGCTGACGGGCAACTGCACGGTCACTTCGCGATGCAAACGCACAGGCACCTCGTAGTTGCCGAATCGTTTGATCGGTTCGCGCAGAACGATCCGCCGGCGATCGATTTCAAAGCCCTGGGCCTTCAATTCGTGCGCGATGTCCATCGACGTAACCGAACCATAGAGCACTCCCGCTTCGCCGACTTTCCGTTCAAACTTCAGCGTCAGGCTAAGCAGCGCCTCGGCTTGTAATTCTGCGGACGAGCGATCCTTGGCCTCGCGCTTTGCCAGCGCGGCGCGCTCACCCTGAATTTGCCGCATGTTGTTAGCGGTCGCTTCGACGGCAAGCTTGCGCGGCAGCAGATAGTTGCGCGCATAGCCCGCCTTGACGCGCACGATCTCGCCGCGAGCGCCCAGGTTATCGATATCTTCGCGTAATAGAACTTGTTTATGTGACATTTCGATGAACTCCCTCTAATCCTGTTTAGAGTTCAAACCTTAGTTTGCCCGAGCCAAAACCGGAACAAGCCGAAAGCTTGAACTCCGAAACTCCACTCAGTCTGCGGCATAAGGCAGCAGCGCGATGTTGCGGGCGCGTTTGATCGCTTCGGCCAGCATGCGCTGATGCGCGGCGCAAGCTCCCGAAATGCGCCGGGGCAGAATCTTGCCGCGCTCAGGAATATAGGACTGTAAAAGCCTCACATCTTTAAAGTCGATCAGATCGACCTTGTCCATGCAGAAGCGGCAAATCTTCCGGCGTTGCATGCGGCGCGCGCCGCCACGGCCGGGCATCGCCCGCTCATATTCGCGTTCGAATCCATAATCCCGTTCGCGATCCCGATCTTCGTAATTTGATGACATATTCTTTCCCTTCTTCTATAGGCACCGCCGCGAGCTTCGAATCCATTTACCAAGCGACGGATTTCCGCCCGATCGACAATGCATTGGCCGCGGTCGAGGCTGCTTACTCGTCGGACTCAGAGACGGCCGCCGCTGAACTTGCACCGCTGGTCTTATTCTTCGCGCTAGCCCGTCGCTCCGCCTTGCGCGCGCGGCGATCTTTCAGTTTGTCCGCGCGACGTCGATCCTCATCCACCCGAATGGTCATGTACCTGAGAATCTGATCGTTTACGCGCATGCGGCGCTCCAACTCGGCAATTTCAGCGCCGGACCCTTCCACTTCCAGAAGCACGTAAGTGCCGTCCCGTTTGTGATTGATTTCGTAGGCCAGCTGTCGCTTTCCCATAACTTCGGTTTTGGTAATGCTGCCGCCCTGGCCGGTGATGATTTTCTGCACCGCCTCGCTCAGCCGCATCACTTCATCGTCGCCAACGGTCGGGTCGATGATGAAAACCACTTCGTACGTTCTTTTTTCCGCCAAGTCTAACCTCCTAATTGTAGAGCGACATCGCCTTCACAATGCCATCTCGCAAAACCGAGCGCACCGCATCGGCACTGCGCTCCAGAATCTCTTTCAAAGCCCGTCTTTCGGCGGACGCGAATTCATCCAGCACAAACTTTTTTGCATCGCTCACCGGATGCTCCGGCTGAATTCCGATCCGCAGGCGCATGAACTCGTTGGTTCCCAGCGTCGCAATGATCGACTTCAAACCGTTGTGCCCGCCGGCGCTGCCGCGCGCCCGCAAACGAATCGTGCCAAAGGGCAAAGCCAGGTCGTCGCTGATGACAATTAGCGATTTGCCGGCTTCAGACAGCTCGTCCTTCGCGATCAGACAGGCAACGGCGTCGCCGCTCAAATTCATGAAGGTCTGCGGCTTGACCAGCCTTGACCGCTGCCCTTCGATTACCGCGCTGCCTGCCAGTGCGCGACATTCACGTCGCTTCACCGTTATGCCGCCGTCCGCGGCCATTTTATCAATCAGCAAGAACCCGACGTTGTGCCGCGTCCACTCGTATTCACTGCCAGGATTACCGAGTCCGACGATTAGGTACATTGCCGATTGCCAATTGAAGATTGCCGATTGAAAACTGCCAACCTTCCGTCTTGTCGAAACCGGATGGCGTCGGCCTCTTGATTCTTAAACCAATCGGCAATTGGCAATCGCAAATCGGCAATGCGCCTACTTCTTCTCTTCCTCTGCGGTGCCTTCCTCGTCTTCCTTCTTGCCCTTGCCGATTACTTCCGGCTCGGCTGCGCCTTCGCCTTCGACCGGTGCGACCTCAACTACCTCTTCCTTAATCACGCCAACGGTAGCGATCACTGTATCGGGAGCTTCCAGGATTTCGATCCCGGCGGGCAGCGGAATGTCTGAGACGTGCAGCACCTGGTGAACTTCAAGATTACTGACGTCGACTTCCAGGTGCTCGGGAATTTCGCGCGGTTCGCAGCGAATCTCCACTTCGCGCACGATCTGCTCGAGCATTCCCGCCTGCTCGCGTACGCCGATCGATTCCCCGACCAGACGCAGCGGCACAGTCGCTTCAATCTTCTCGCCCTTCACCAGCCGTTTGAAATCAGCATGAATCAAACGCATTTTCACCGGATGAATCTGCCGATCGGCGAACATCACCTCGGCGGCTTCGACACCTTCAACGTCGAGCGTAAAGATCGTGTTTCGTCCCGTGTCAGATCGCAGGATGGCCGCCAGATCGCGTAACTCAACCAGCGCCGACACAGCCTCGCCCGCGCCGCCATACATACTCACCGGCACCTGACCGTTACGGCGCGCCCGGCGCGAATCATTTTTCCCACGACCGTCGCGCCGGACGGCGCGGACCACGATGTCTTTTTTCTCCGCCATAATTGCTCTCCCTGAAAATAGAAAACTAGCGACTCCGTTTAGAGTCGGGCCACTGCCCGACCAGGCGGGCGGTGGCCCGCCTCTAAACGTGGCCCACTCAAATTGTGTTTGCTGAAAGCTGAGGGCTGACGGCTACTTAGCTTTCAGTGTTTGCCCTTCGTCTAACTGCGCCAACGGGCCCAGTCCTTCATACAAAGAGCGAAGAGACGCTGGTCTCTTCATGGATCGACTTGATCGCTTTCGCCAAAAGAGGCGCAATACTCAAAACCTTGATGTTCTTCAATTCCGCTGCTTTTGCGTTCAACGGAATCGTGTTCGTCACAACGATCTGCTCAATTCCCGAGTTCGCCAGATGCTGTGCGGCACGTCCAGACAGTACCGGATGTGTGAAGCATGCGTCAACACGAGCGGCTCCCGCTTGCTTCAAAGCCAATGAAACCTTGGTTAACGAACCACCCGTATCGCACATATCGTCAACGATCAGGCAGTTGCGGCCTTCGACGTCGCCGACCACGTTCATCACTTCCGCCACGTTCGGCTTTTCACGACGCTTGTCACACAGCGCCAGCTCGGCATCCAGGCGCTTGGCATATGCCCGCGCTCGTTCGGCGCCACCCGTATCCGGCGCGACGACTGTCAGATTCGGCAACGGCCGTTCCTGATAGTAACCAATCATGACCGACGCCGCATACAAGTGATCCACTGGAATATCAAAGAACCCCTGAATCTGGGCCGCGTGCAAATCGATCGTTAAAATACGATCCGCTCCGGCGGTCGTCAGCAGATTCGCGACCATCTTGGCCGCGATGGGCACCCGCGGACGATCCTTCTTATCAGACCGGCCGTAACCGTAATACGGCAGGACCGCGGTAAGACGCTCGGCTGATGAACGACGAAACGCGTCGAGCATCACCAGCATCTCCATCAGGTAAGCGTCGGTCGGCGGGCAGGTCGGCTGGACGATAAAAACATCCGTGCCGCGAACATTCTCTTCGACCTGAAAATTAAACTCGCCGTCGGAAAAACGCGCGGCCGTCGCCTTTCCCAAATCCAAACCCAGTTCATGACAAATCTCTTCGGCCAGGGCCCGATGGGCAGTGCCCGAGAAGACTTTGATGCCGCCGGTGGTGCTCATAAATGTCCGACAAGCTTTAGCTTGTCGTTATCCCGCAAATCGAGTTTGACACTCTTGACTTGTCGAACTTAGATAAATCGACCACCCACTGACGACAAACTGAAGTTTGTCGGACATTAAGAATTGGCTGGGGCGGAAGGATTCGAACCTACGAATGCCGGATCCAAAGACCGGTGCCTTACCACTTGGCGACGCCCCA
>Ga0137403_10001199_pt1 | contig 32737 bp, 27 predicted proteins | sample CZOMad2_1_16fung_FD_122057 | JGI IMG/M metagenome (GOLD analysis project Ga0137403, IMG submission 122057) | Vadose zone soil fungal communities from Angelo Coast Range Reserve, California, USA - CZOMad2_1_16fungal (Hybrid Assembly) | ecosystem: Environmental > Terrestrial > Soil > Vadose zone... | reverse complement strand
ACCGGCACCGTCTTCTGCTCGGTCGACGAGATGAAGGCGAGCGCATAGATGAACTCGTTCCAGGACAGCGTGAAGGCGAAGATGCCGGCCGAGATGAGGCCGGGCACGGCCAGCGGCAGGGTGATCTTCCAGAGGATCTGGATGCGAGTGGCGCCGTCGATCAGTGCGCACTCCTCAAGCTCGTAGGGGATGCTGCGAAAATAACCCATCAGCAGCCAGGTGCAGAACGGGATGAGGAAGGTGGGATAGGTCAGGATCAGCGCCCAGTTGGTGTCGTAGATGCCCATCCCGTAGACCAGGATCGCCAGCGGGATGAACAGGATGCTGGGCGGCACCAGATAGGCGAGAAAGATCAGCAGGCCGATGGTCTGGGCGCCGCGGAAGCGCAGGCGCGCGATGGCGTACGCGGCGAGCACACTGGCGAAGATCGAGAGCGCGGTCGCGCACACCGCCACCGTCATGGTGTTGAGCAGCCATTGCGGATAGTCCGTCTCGAACAGCAGCTTGCGGATGTTCTGGAGGGTCGGGCTGCTGACCCAGAAGGGGTTGTGGTCGGCGAAGTTGTAGAGCTCGTCGTTCGGCTTGAAGGTGGTGACGCCCATCCAATAGAACGGGAACAGCAGGATGATCAGGAAGAGCGCGAGGGGGATGTAGACCGTCACCACGCGCTGGGGGAGCGTGTCCAGATATTTCATGCCCGTGGAATCGGCGAGCGCCGCGGAGGGCGTGCGAACGGCCTCAGTCATCGGCGCCGCCCTGCTGCCATCTGCGCCGCTGCAGGCCGTAGTAGCTGAACAGCGTGGCCGCCACCAGGAACGGGATCATGGCCGTCGAGATGGCGGCGCCCTGTCCGAGGTCGCCGCCGGGGATCGCGCGCTGGAAGGCGAGCGTCGCCATCAGATGGGTGGCGTTCAGCGGCCCGCCGCGGGTGATGGCGTAGATCAGCTGGAAATCGGTGAAGGTGAAGAGGACGGAGAAGGTCAGCACCACCGACAGGATCGGCATCAGCATGGGCACGGTGACGTGCCGGAAGCGCTGCCAGGCATTGGCGCCGTCGAGGGCCGCCGCCTCGTAGAGCGAGGGCGAGATCGTCTGCAGCCCCGCCAGCAGGCAGATGGCGACGAAGGGAATCCCGCGCCAGACGTTGGCGACGATCACCGACCAGCGGGCATGCCAGGGCACGCCGAGGAAATCGATGAACTGGTCGATCAGCCCCATCCGGTGCAGCGACCACGAGACGATCGAGAATTGCGGATCGTAGATCCACCAGAACACGATCGCCGACAGCACGGTCGGCACGATGTAAGGCAGCAGCACGATCGCGCGGATGATGGCCTTGAACGGCAGCGCGTGGTTGAGCAGCAGCGCCAGCCACAGCCCGAGGCCGAACTTCGCGATCGTCGCCGCCACCGTGTAGACGACCGTATTGAACACCGACAGCCAGAACACGTCGTCGTCGAACAGCGAGAAATAGTTCTCGAGCCCGATGAAGATGCCGGGCCGGCCGATCCGCGCATCCGTGAATCCCATCCAGATGCCGAGGCCGAGCGGATAGGTGAGGAACAGCAGCAGGATCGTCGCCGCCGGCAGCATGAACAGCACCGACAGCACCGTGCGGTTGTCGAGCAGCCGCGCCAGCGATGTCGGAGCTGCCTGCTTGCGGGTGGCGATCGCGATGGCCACGCCGTTGCTAACCCTCTGGTGTCAATTGCTGCAAATGCAGCCTGCGTCCTTCGACAAGCTCAGGATGAGGACGAATCTTGGCGGCACAAAGAAAGATCCTCATCCTGAGCTTGTCGAAGGACGCAGGTTGCTTGTCCGAGTCTGGTCCTTACCTCACACCTTGTAGTACCGCTCGGCGCGCTTCTGCGCCTCGGCGGCGGCATCCGCCGGCGTCTTGTCGCCGGAGGCGGCCTGCGCCACCATGTTCACCATCACGAAGTCCGCCATGACGCCGGCCGACGCGTAGCCCAGCGATCCCGCATAACCCGGCCATTGCATGTTGGCCATCAGGTCGCGATAGGGCGTGTGCTTGGGATCGACCGTCCAGATCGGGCTCTTCTCGTACGCACGCAGCGGCTGGCTGAAATAGCCGATCGAGGCCTCCTGCCACGGCACATACTGTTCGCGCTCCAGCATGAAGCGGATGTAGTCCTTGGCCGCATTCGGATACTTCGTGTAGGCGAACACCATCGCCGGCACCGTGAGATGCAGCTCGGTCGGATGACCGATCGGCCCCACGGGCAGTACGGCGTGGTTGATGTCGTCGGCCAGCGCCTTGATCTTGGGGTCGTCCGAGTTCTTGGCCGCGTAGTAGATGGAGATGCCGTTGATGGTCCAGGAGATCTGGCTGTCGAGGAAGGCCTTGTTGTTGGAGGGGTCGAGCCAGGACAGCGTGCCCGGCACGAAGGTCTTGTAGAGCTCGGCCGCGTATTCCAGCGCCTTGATGGTCTCCGGGCTGTTGATGACGACCTGATTGTTCTCGTCGACCATCTTGCCGCCGAACGACCACACGACCCAATGGCACCAGCCGTTTCCATCGCCGACGGCGTTGCCGAGCGCGAGGCCGCCCGGCTTGCCCTTGGCGGCGAGCGCCTGCGTGACTTTCAGCATGCCGTCCATGTCTGTGGGCCAGGCATCGAAGCCGGCCTCCTTCAAGGCGGAGATGCGGTAGACGATGCGGGCCCCGGCCGCGCCCAGCGGGATCGAGATCCACTTGCCGTCGCGCATGCCGAACTTCTTGCAGACGTCGTACCAGCCGCCATACTTCTTATCGAGATACTCGGCGAGATCGGTGACGTCGACGAGCTTCTCCGGATACTGGTGGGCGTCATCGTACCAGCCATAGACGATATCCGGCCCCTTGCCGACATTGGCGGCCACCGCCGCCTTGGGACGCAGATCCTCCCAGCCCTGGCTCTCGACCTTCACGGTCACGCCGGTCTGCTTGGTGTATTTCTCCGTGTTCTCCAGCCACAGCGTTTCATCACCCTTCACGAACTTGGCCGGGCGCAGCACGCGTAGCGTGGCGCCGGCCTCGGGCTTCAGGTCGATCGTCGGCTCTTGCGCGCGCGCCGGTCGCAGCCCCAGGTTCGTTCCGACCGCCGCGCCGGCGATCAGGCCGGCGCACACCTTCAGCGAATCGCGTCTCGTAAAGTCCTTCATCGCTCCCTCTCCTTAGCTTGGCGTTTGGTTGCTGGTCCGCTGATCACGGCATCAGGTTGACGCCGGACTGCGCGTCGAAGAGATGCACGCAGTCCAGGCGCGGCGCGAGGGCGATGCGTTCCCCCGGCTTGAAATTGTAGCGTTCGGCAAAGGCGCCGCAGATCTTCTGGTTGCCGGCCCGCGCGAACACCAGGGTGTCGGCGCCCGTGGGCTCCACCACGTCGACCGTGGCCTCGAAGCCGCTGCCGTTGGCGACGCTCAGATGGTCCGGCCGCACGCCGTAATAGACCGCCTGCCCGGCCCGCCCCGGCGCTCCCGCCGGCAGCGGCAGGGCGACGCCGTCGGCGGTCTCGACGTGGGGGCGATTGTCGCTGCCGCGCAGCGTGCCGGGCATGAGGTTCATGGCCGGCGAGCCGATGAATCCGGCAACGAAGAGATTGCAGGGCCGGTCGTAGATCGCGAGCGGCGCCCCCGCCTGCTCGATGCGGCCGGCGCGCATGACCACGATCTTGTCGGCCATGGTCATCGCCTCGATCTGATCGTGGGTGACGTAGATCGAGGTCGACCCCAGGCGCTGATGCAGGGCCTTGATCTCCGTGCGCATCTGCACCCGCAGCTGGGCGTCGAGGTTGGAGAGCGGCTCGTCGAACAGGAAGACCTGGGGGTCGCGCACGATCGCCCGCCCCATCGCCACCCGCTGGCGCTGGCCGCCGGAGAGCTGGCGCGGATAGCGGTCGAGATACTCGGTCAGGCCGAGGATGTCGGCCGCCCGCCGCACCTTGGCGTCGATGGCCGCCCGCTCCACCTTGGCGAGCTTCAGGCTGAAGGCCATGTTGTCGAAGACCTTCATATGCGGGTAGAGCGCGTAGTTCTGGAACACCATGGCGACGTCGCGCTGCTTCGGCGGCACGTCGTTCACCACCCGGCCGCCGATGGCGATCTGGCCGCCGCTGATCTCCTCGAGCCCGGCGATCATCCGCAGCAGGGTGGATTTGCCGCAGCCCGAGGGCCCCAGCAGCACGACGAAGGAGCGGTCGTCGATCGTCGCATCGATGCCGTGAAGCACCTCCGTGCCGCCGAAACGCTTCACGACCGATCGGACTTCGACCGCCGCCATCGTTCCTCCCTTCGCCCGCCCGATTGCTTCGAGCCTGTTGGTCGCAGTGCCTATTTTTTGGTCACCGAACCGCGCCCGCGCCTGGAGACGCGGACGCTGCGCCGCTTGCGGCGTTCTCGTTACGGCAATAGTTCGTCTGTCCCGTCGCGGAATGCAACAGTTACGTTAGAATGAACCGGCTGGGTTGCATCTGGCGGAACACGGCGAGACTGGGAAGGGCGGGCAGCAGATCACCCGAACAAGACCATGAGCAAGAAAGTCCTCGACGAGATTGTCGCCGGCATCGAAATAGCCGTCGCCCGTGCCAAGGCAACCAAGCAACGCGGCAGCGCGAAGCGGCTCGCCCTTCGCCACGCCGACAGCTATTCGCGCGCCGAAGTGCTGGCGCTCGGCAAGGCCTTTCCGACCCGTGGCGAGCTCTGCCACCGTTGCGGCCTTCGCATCCCCACGTTCGCCGAGCTGAGCAACGCCAGCCAGCGTCGCATCCGTGCGCTCGTTCGCGAGGACCGGCCGATCATGGCCGTCCAGGAGCTGCGCGCCCTCACGGGCTGCTCCCTGCGGTGGGCGAAGCTGTGGGTGCAGCACGCCGGTCGGCCGCGGGCGCTGCGTCCCGGTCCGCCCTGCCCGTTCTGCGACGAGTCGCTCGAAAACTCGCGCGCGCAGCGTTGTCGACAGTGTGGTCGCGACTGGCAGGGTGACCGAAGGTGGGATCCGGACCGCAAGCGCATCCCCATCGATCCGATGGCGCGCTGCCATCCCTAGCGCGCCAGTTCTACCTCACACCGCGTACCGCGCCACGGCGCGCTCGTCCCAGCTCATGCCGAGACCGGGGCCCTTGGCCGTGATGCGCCCGTCCGCAACCTCGATCGGCTCGGCCATGATCGCGCCGGCGCTGTCGAGATGCTCGAGCCAGTGTGCCGTCGGCGTCACGGCGAGCAGATGGGCGCTGGCCTCGACGAAGATGTGACTGGATACCGGCAGCGAAGCCGCCTCGGCCTGGCCGGCGGCGCGCATCCAGCCGCTGATGCCGCCGATCTTCATGACGTCGAGCATGGCGAAGTCGGAGGCGCCGGCCGCGATCGCATTCGCCATGTCGCGCGGGAACCACCAGTTCTCGCCGGTCTGCACGGGGATGGCCGAGCCGGCCCGCACGCGGGCATGGCCGTGGATGTCCTCGGCCGGCACCGGCTCCTCGACCCAGGCGAGGTCGTAGGCGGCGAGACGGGCAATGCGACGGAGGGCCTCCGGCGGATCGAGCGACTGGTTGTAGTCGACCATCAGCGCGATGCCCGGTCCGATCATGGAGCGCACCGCCTGCACGGTCGCCACGTCCGTATCCAGGTCGTCGCCGCCGATCTTGATCTTGATCGCGCGAAAGCCGCGCCCGACCGCTTGTAGAATTGCGCGCTCGTCGGCGATGGGATCGACGATGCCGAAACTGTCATAGGCCGGCAGGGGCAACGGCCGGCCCCCGAGCAGCCGGGCAACGGGCCAGCCGGCGGCGCGGCCGAGCGCATCCCAGAGCGCCATGTCCAGGCCGGACAGCAGCATGCCCAGCAGACCGTGGCGGCCGAGCAGCCGGAACCGGCGGTCGAAGCCGCCCATGATGTCCACGGGCACGACCGGCTGTCCCACCAGGTCGGCGGCGATTTCCGTCGCCAGCCGGGCCAGGGGCGCCAGCGTCGCTGTCGTATAGGTGAAGATGTAGTTGCGGCCGACGATCCCCTGATCGGTGCCGATGTCGATGAGCAGCAGCGGCGCCGACGGGATGGCGCCGACCGCCGTGCGGATCGGCCGCGCCAGCGGCGCGTTGACGGCACGGACCTTGATGTCACGGATGGTAAGGACCGCATCGTCCATCGGGAACCTCCTCTGCACAGCACAAAGGCAGACATAAGCGCGGGAGCGATCGGTGTACACTCACTGGTCGGTATACTTTTCCGGAGCGCGCGATGGGCAGTAAAGCGGAGGCGACCCGGCGGCGCATCATCGATGCCGCCTATGAGCTGTTCTATCGCAAGGGCTTCGCGCGGGTGGGCGTCGATGCCGTCGCCGCCCAGGCCGGCGTCACCAAGCGCACGCTCTACGCGCACTTCGACAGCAAGGACCGGCTTCTCGCCGCCATGCTCGAGACCCATCACGGGCTGGCGCTGGAGCGCATCCGCCGCTGGTCGGAGCGGCTTTCCGGCGACGCCGGCGCCATGGTGAAGGCGCTGTTCGCGGAGCTGGCGAGGTGGGCGACGAAGCCGCGCTGGTCCGCCGCCGGCTTCACCCGCCTCGTCATGGAGCTCGCCGACCTGCCGGGACATCCGGCGCGGGCGATCGCGCGCCGCCACAAGGCGGCCATCGAATCATGGCTCGCCGACGAACTGGCCCACCGGCGTGTTGCCGACGCGGCGCTGCGCGCGCGCCAGGTGATGCTCCTGCTCGAAGGTTGCCAGACGCTCATGCTCATCCACGGCGACAAGCGCTACGCCGAAGCCGCCGCGCAGGCGGCAAAGCGGCTCGTCGCGCGATAGGACAGCGCGGCGTCATGCCGTCAGTGCACCAAGTCCACCCGCTAGCGCCATCGCGCTGCGGCAGACCTCCGCCGGCGCCTGCGAGGAGAATCATCTCTCACGCACTGCGTTCCTACCGGACTCTGTATTACCTTCGATGAGATCGTCGACCAGGCAGCCCATCGCAGCGGCCAACTTCGCCAGTACATCGACCGTACCGACGCGCGCTCCGGATTCGAGTTGCGCCAGATAGGCGCGGCTGAGGCGCGCCCGGTCGGCCAGCTGCTGCTGCGTCAACCTGGAATGCTCGCGCCAGGCTTTGAGTGGCGTCATGCCGCCAATGGTCGCGGCCACGATCTCCGCCGGCACGAACGCCACGGTCTTGCTGGTGCGTTTGGCCGCGCGCCGGCGGGCCTGCGCCTCGCGCGATTTGGCCCGCGCGCCCGCCTCCGCAAGGCCGAGATCGACGGCATCGCCGCCGACGGGCCGCGCTGCGAGCGCACGCCTGAAGGCCGCAGCGTCTCCGGCCTTGGCCTGCGCACCCGCGGCACTCCGCGGCGTCACCAGCCGCTGATACTCGGCCCAAGGCAATACGGCGAAGGCCGGCTTGCCCCGTTCATCATGCAGGATCGTCATCTTCTCGGTCATGGTTCGTCACTTCTTCCGTCTGTAGATGTCTTTCCGGTCGCCCACGGCAGTCACGAGAACCGTTTCGTCGGTCACCTCGAAGATCACCCGAAAGCGACCGATTCGCTACATTCCCATCAAGAGTAATGTGGCAATTAGAGCGTAGCCCGAGCGACTGGAATCACCAACTCACGGTGTCATTCCGGCGCAAGCCGGAATCCATAAACACCGACGGCGGCATTGAGCCAATTTCATCGCCATCCGCGTCTATGGATCCCGGCTTGCGCCGGGATGACAACGAGATGGTGAGGCCGGGCTCTCACCTGATCGGGACGTGCTTCAGCAACTCGGGGGATGCGATCCTACAGGACGAATCCCCCGCAGGTTCCGGAATCGCGCTCTCGATCCCGCCGCCCGGATCTATTCCGCCGGCCGCAATTCCGCCTCGGCTGGCAAGTCACCGACTTCCGCAGCCTTTCGTCGCCACCAGCGCTCTCCCAAGAATAGAAGGATCGGCGCCGCGATGAAGATCGACGAGCTGGCGGCGACGGCGATGCCGAACAGCATCGGCAGGGCGAAGCTGGCGACCGCCGGCCCACCCCAGATCGCCATCGGCAGCAACGCCAGAAAGGCCGTCGCCGAGGTGTAGAGGCTGCGCACGAAGGTCTGGTTGATGCTGAGGTCGATGAGCGGGCGAAGCGGCATCGCCGGGTGAAGCCGCAGGTTCTCGCGCATGCGGTCGTAGACCACGACCTTGTCGTTCACGGAGTAGCCGATGAGCGTGAGCACCGCGGCAATGGCGGTGAGGTTGAAGTCCAGGCCGGTGAGCGCGAGAAAGCCCACCGTCTTCGTGACGTCCAGCACGAGCGTCGCAATCGCGCCGACGGCGAACGGCCACTCGAAGCGGACCCAGATGTAGGCGAGCATGGCGAGGCTCGCGAGCACCACCGCGATGACGCCGGCCTGGGCGAGTTCGCCGCTCACCTTCGGCCCCACCACCTCCGTGCGCTCGATGATCGACCCCGGCGCCACCGCGTCGACGGCCGCCTTCACGCGGTCGGCGGCGGCCTGCTGGGCGGCCTCGTTGCCGGGCTGGCGTTCGATGCGGACGAGCAGCGTCGAGGCATTGCCGAACTCCTGCAGGGCGACCTCGCCGAGATGCAGGCCGTCGAGGCTGCCGCGCATCGCCGCCAGGTCCGCGGGCTGCGGGGTCTTCACTTCCATGAGGATGCCGCCCGCGAAATCGATGCCATAGTTCAGCCCGGGCGCGATGAACAGCGTCACCGAGGCGACCGACAGCAGGAGCGACACGGCGATGCCGAGGAAGCGCGCCCGCATGAACCGGATGCTCGACTCCATCGGCAGCAGGTTCAGACGCAGCAACGGCGCGATCGCGAACTGCTGCGGCCGCCGCCGGCGGACCCAGGTCGCCATCACCGCCCGCACGATCGCGACTGCCGTGAACATCGATGTCACGATGCCCAGGCCCATGGTCACGGCGAAGCCGCGCACCGGGCCCGATCCGAACCAGAACAGCAGGACCGTGGCGATCAGCGTGGTGACGTTCGAATCGACGATCGTGTGATAGGCGCGCTTGAAGCCGTGATCGAGCGCCGCCGCCGCGCTGCGTCCCTTGCGTGTCTCCTCCTTGATGCGTTCGTTGATCAGCACATTGGCGTCGACGGCGAGTCCGATCCCCAGCACGATGCCGGCAATGCCCGGCAGCGTGAGCGTGGCGCCGAACAGGGAGAGGCCGGCGAAGGTCAGCACGACGTTGATGGCAAGCGCCATGTTGGCGACCAGCCCCCAGCGGCCGTAGAGCGCGACCATGAAGGCGAAGACGAGCGCGAAGCCCGCCAGGCCCGTGATGGCGCCCATGCGGATGGCGTCGCCGCCGAGATCGGGGCCGACCGTCCGTTCTTCGATGACCGTGAGCGGCACCGGCAACGCGCCGGCCCGCAGCAGCGCCGCCAGCGACGAAGCCTCGGCCGCCGTGAAGTTGCCGCTGATCTGCCCGGAGCCGCCGGTGATGGGCTCGCGGATGACGGGGGCGCTCAACACCTTGCCATCGAGCAGGATGGCAAAGGGCTCTCCCACATGCGCGCGCGTGATTTCGGCGAACCGCTTGGCGCCGACGGAGTCCAGCCGGAAAGACACGACCGGCTGTCCCGTGCGCTCGTCGAAGGCCAGCGCCGCATCGACGAGCCGGTCGCCCTGCAGCAGCGGCTCCGCCTGGATGGGATAGTGGGTCTCGCCCTCGGCCGCCGGGGCCATGACCACACCCGCCGGCAGCGGACCGCCGCGGAGCGCGGCGGGATCGAGCTTGGTGACCACGAGATTGAACGTCATCTTCGCCGTCGTGCCCAGGAGCCTCTTCACCTCGGCGGGGTCCTGCACGCCCGGCAGTTGCACGAGGATGCGGTCGGACCCGAGGCGCTGGATCGTCGGCTCGGCGACGCCGACTTCGTTGATCCGGCGCTCGACGATCGGCAGGCTCTGCTCCACCGCGCTGTCCATGCGCGCGCCGAGGGCGGCCGCGGTCGGCCACAGGCGGAACTCGGCCTTCGACTCCCTGGCGATCTCGATATCCGGCTGCGACGCGCCGAAGCCATGGCCGGTCACAGACGAGACGAGGCCGCGCAGAACCTCCTCGACCGCCGCGCTCCCCCTCTCGTCCGGAAGCCGGACGACGACCACTCCGTCGGACACCCTGACATCGACACCGGCGATCGCCGCGTGCAGTAACGCGGTTCGCGCGTCGTCGGCGATCACGCCGAGTCGTTCGCTCGCCACGGCCGCCGCATCGACCTCGAGCACGAGATGGGATCCGCCCTTGAGATCGAGGCCCAGTGTTACCTGCGGCGTCGGCAGCCAGCTCGGCAGGAGGCTCAGCTGATCGCGGGTGAAAAGGTTGGGCGCTGCGACAAGGCAGCCGATGAGGACCACGAGCGCATAGCTCGCGAGCTTCCAGCGTGACGGGAACATGGGCGTCTCCGAGACGGACGTGTCGGGACCGCTCGGAACGGGCCATCGCCGCATGACGGCCGCGCCCTGCGCGCGCAGGCGGCCGATGCGCTATGTCAGCGAATATCCCGAGTCCGGCGGCTGCGGCCGGACCCCGCCCCGTTCAGGCGGCGGTCCGTGAGCGGCCGATCGCCGTCGGCGGTGCGCGCGAATAGCCGGCGCGGACCGTCAGCCCTTGCGGACCGCGGTCAACGGAGGCAGCAAAGCCAACCTCATCGTCCACGAGCCAAGCGCTTTGCGAGAAAACGAGGGCGGCGCTGGGATGCGGATCGGGCTGCGGGCCGCCGGCATCGACGGAGCGCCAGATCGGGCCCTGGACAACGACCTCGGCCTGCGGCCGCAGCAGGTTGCGGCCGGCGTCGCGCTGCGCGTCGGCGCGCGGGGTTGTGTCATGTGTCGCGCCGACCTGTACCGGCGACACACGGCCCGTCGCGGTTCCAGCCAGCGATGCGACGACCAGACAGAAGACTGCGAAGAACGACCGCGCCGCCCTGAGCAACACAGACCGGGTCCCGGCATCCTGCCGGTTCGGCCCATCGTCCAAGTCACGGTCGTGGAATTCTATATCCATCATCCCCAGCCCGCCGCGCACATCATCGCTGCGCACCCTACCCATCGGCGACGACGGCGAGACCCTGTGCTCACGTTGGCCCGCACTGCCGCTATTTCAAGCTGCCGAAGCTTTGACGGGCATAAATCGGAAGAGCGATCTTCCGCTCGATATTTGACATCGCGAATAGCGTAGCAGCTTCGCCGCCCATGCCGGGCTGGCGGCAGGGGCGCTTGTCCCGCTGGGCATGGGGTCGAGCGATCAAATTTCGTGATCTCTTGTAGGGGCGCGCTGCGCGCGCCGCGCCACCCGTTGGCGGCTTCACGCCTGAACGACCCGCGGGCGCGCGCAGCGCGCCCCTACATGGGGTTCTTCGCCCAGTTCTCGCCGACAGGCACGCCTACCCCTCGGGCTTCTTCAGGAAGTCCTCGATCTTCGGCTGCAGGAGGGCGGCCTTGAACTGCGGCAACTTGAAGAGCCAGCCGGTGACGCGGTCGTTGATGGTCTTGGCTTCGGGGGCGGCCGCGCTGCCGTCCGCGGCCGACGCCTTGAGCCGCAGCCAGGTGCCGCCGTCCAGGGCCAGCAGTTCGGCCTTCAGGGTCAGCCCGTCGAAGGTGGCGGCCTCGGCAGCGCCGGCCTTCACGGCCTTGTCGGTGTCCTTGTCGGCGCGCACGTCGTCGAGCTCGACGGCGGTGAAGGCTTCCGTCAGCCGCTTGAGGGCGTCGGGATCGGCGCTCTTGCCCTCCGGCAACGGCGCCAGCGCGAAGTCGGGCGCCGACTTGTCGGCCTTGCTCACCGTTACCGCCGGGGCGCCGACCGGCTCGAACTGCAGGCGCTGGATCTTGTCCTCGCCGACATTGACCACCGTGCGGTCGACCCAGTCGACGGCGGCGGTCGGCAGCTCGACGGTGCCCTGGGCCAGCCACGCCTGCGCGCTGCCGGGCTTGCGCACGTAGACGCCGTGCAGGCCGTTGAGGTCCGAAGTGAAGTTCTGCTTGCCCACGATGAGGGCGGCGAGCGGTTTGCCGCCGGCGCCGGCGAGCATCACCTGCTTCGACTTCGCATCCTTGGCGGCGGTGTCCTCGACCTCGAGCCGCGCGTAGCGGTCCGGCTGGTCGGTCTTGGCCTCCAGCAGCCGCAGATCGGCCAGGCCCGCCACCAGCTGGCGCAGCTTGTCGGCCGCGACCGGATAGTCGTCCTTCTCGGCCAGCGCCCAGCCCCCGCCCTTGCGGGCGATGGCGAACTTGCCGGAGGCGCTCGCGATGGTGACGCTCTCGACGTCGTTGGCGTGCGCCAGCAGATCGCCGAAGACCGGCTTGCCGCCGGCAATCGCCGGCGCCTGTATGCGGCTCTCCGACACCACCGCATAGCCGGCCGCGACCACGCTGACGGCGGTGGCGGCGAGCAGAACGAGGAACGTGGTCGGTTTCATGGCGGCCCCTGCCCTTTGCGCTCAGCTCGCCGCGACCGCGCGCGGCCGGCGCCGGCGCACCCACCCCCACAGGGCCACGACCAGCGCCAGGAGGGCGACGACGGCCGGAACCGCCGCGATGTTGACCCATTTGATCCAGGTCTGCAGCCAGTCGATATTCTCCTGCAGCGCACGCTGCACCTCGCGGAGCTGAGCGCGCAGGGCGAGCACCTGGCTGCGGAACGTGCGCACCGTGTCCTGCTGCTCGGCCGTCAACAGCACCGCGCTACCGGCGCCGGCCTTCTGGTCGGTCTCAAGCGAGGCGAGCTTCTTCTGGGCGGCCTCGAGCTCCTTGCTCAGCTCCTCCTCGGTGGCGAGGTACTTGGCCTCCGCCTCCGTGCGGATGCGATCGATGGTCGTGAAGGGCCGGTTGGAGAGTCCGCGCCCGCGCAGATTGGCCAGCGTCGCCCCGCCGGCCAGATTCTCGATCACGTTGATAACGAGATCGGCATTGTTGGCGATCGGCGCGGCCATCTGGGCGTCGCCGCCCTGCTGAACGTTGAGCCAGGCCTCGTCGGACAGCATGTCGACATCGGCGACCACCACCAGGTCGATCGGCTGGCTCGATTGCTTGAGCGCCGGCGCAGGCGTCGCCGTCGTAGTGCCGGCGCTCGTCCCGCCGGCGTTTGCGCTGGCAGCGTCGGCATCGGCGGCCTTGGCCGGCGCCGGCGGACCATCGGGAAAGGCGGTCTTGGCGGGGCCGCTGACGCGCGCCGCCAGCGCATAGCTCTCGCCGCTCGGCTGGAAGGCGTTCATGAGGCCGGCCGGATCGGGCATCTGCTGCAATTGCTCGGCGTCGAGCAGCATGGAATCGGGGCTCGATTGCACCAGCGGCTCCAGCTTGGTGGTCGCCCCCGGAAGCGATTTCATCGCGCCGGCGCTGAACAGCCGGAGCACCTCGAGCTGGCCGGTTACCGCGTCGTTCTGCTCGAGGGCATCCTTGTCGAGGGTGAGCCAGGGCAGGTACTGGGTGATGACGGCGCGGCCGTTGCTCATTGCCTGCACCTGCATGGCGGCGTGGCGGTCGCCGACGACCTTGTTGGGCGCCAGGTCGACGCCCCAGGCCTTCAGCAGGCGGTCGAGGTTGGAGGCGACATTGGGCGGCGGCGCACCCATCTGGGCGTTGCGCTGCATGTTCTCGGCGAGCGGATCGACGAACACCATGGTGGGGCCGCCGCGCAGGACGAACTGGTCGATGGCAAACTGCGTCTTGTCGCTGAGGTCATGGGGATGGAGGATGATCAGCGCCTTGATCTCGTCCCCGAACTTGTCGATGTCGCCGGCCATGATGCGCAGGTCGAAGAACTGCCGCATCTGCTCGTAGATCTGCCACGGCCGGTAGTTGCTCTGCGGCCCGCCATTGATGCCGATGCCGTCGAGCAGCGCCACGACCGGCTTGTCCGGATGGGCGAGATCGTAGACGAGGCGGGTGAGATCGTATTCGAGGAAGGCCTCGCGGTCCGGCGCCAGGAACGGGATCGAGTCGGTGTCGTCGGTGGTGTTGGTGCCGACCAGGCCGAAATAGCCGCGATTGCCGGTCGAATCGTAGGGCACGCCGCGCAGTCCGAAGGCGGCGGCGCGGTCCTCCTCCGGCGAGAACGGCTCGGGATCGATGACCTCCAGTGAGATCCTGTCGCCCGACAGCTTGACGTAGCTTGCCAGAGTCTCCCGCACGCGCGCCGCATAGGGCTTGAGGCCGGGGCTGCTGTCGAGCAGCAGGCGCGAGGAGTAGAGCCGCAGCTTCACCGGCTCCTTCATCGCCTTCAGCATGGCGGCGGTGCCGTCGGACAGCGTGTAGAGGTGGCTCTCCGTGAGGTCGAGGCGGGCGGCGCCGAGCTGGAGCGCCGCGAACAGGTTGACGGCCAGGAAGCACACGACGGCGAGGAGCACACCGATGACGGTGAGCGTGCCGCGGTTCATGCGTCGCAGGACTTGTTGCATGATGCGCCCCTCCTACGTCGCCTTCTTGAGCTCGATGACCTGCGTGTTGATGAACAGGCACAGCAGGATCAGCGAGACGAGGAAGACCACCGTCGGCAGGCTGATGACGCCCTTGGCGATGGCGGCGAAATGGGTGAGGAAGGAGAGCGAGGCGACGAGATCGACGACATAGGCCGGGGCCCAGCCGCGGAAGGCATCCAGCACCAGATCGAGCCCGCTCATCAGGAACAGGAACGAGACGGCGGCGCCGACGATGAAGGCGATCACCTGGTTCTTGGTGAGGGCCGACAGGCAGGAGCTCAGGGCCAGGAACGCCCCCGCCATCAGCCAGCTGCCGATATAGCTGGCAACGATGATCCCGTTGTCCGGCGCACCCAGATAGTTGACCGTCAGCCACATCGGGAATGTGAGCGCCAGGGCGATGGTCGTGAATGCCCAGGCGGCCAGGAACTTGCCGAGCACGGCCTCGACCGGCGTGATCGGCAGGGTCATCAGCAGCTCGATGGTGCCGGAGCGCCGCTCCTCCGCCCACAGCCGCATGCCGATCGCCGGCACCAGGATCATGAACAGCCAGGGATGGAACAGGAAGAACGAGCCGAGGTCGGCCTGCCCGCGCTCGAAGAAGGCGCCGAGATAGAAGCCGAGCGCGCCAGCCAGGGCCAGGAAGATGACGATGAAGACATAGGCGAGCGGCGAGCTGAAGTAGGCCACCAGTTCGCGCTTGGCTATGATGAGGGTGTTGCGCATGGCCGATGGTCCGGGATCAGGGCGCGCTGGTGATGGTGCGGAAGACGTCGTCGAGGCGGCCGCGTTCGCTGGACAGTTCCTCGACGCCGATCTCCTGCGCGCGCAGGGCGGCACCGACCTCCGCCGTGATGCTGCGGCCGTTCGCCGGCCGCACCAGCAGGTCGACCGTGCCGTCGAACTGAGCCATCAGGTCGACGCGCGCCACTTCCGGCAGCGGCTGCAGCACCTGCATCGCCCGCTGCGCTTCGCCCGCGCTGAGCCGCAAGGTGACGGCGTTGTGCCGGTCGGAGCGGGCGCGCAGCGACTCCGGCGTGCCATCGGCGACCACGCGGCCGCGGGCGATGATGATCGCCCGATTGCAGAGCGCCTCGACCTCCTCGAGGATATGCGTCGAGATGACGATCGCCTTGGTGGGCGCCATGGTGCGGATCAGTTCACGGACCTCGTACTTCTGGTTCGGATCCAGCCCATCGGTCGGCTCATCGAGAATGAGCACGTCCGGATCGTGCAGGATGGCTTGCGCCAGCGCCACGCGGCGCCGATAGCCCTTGGAGAGGGTCTCGATGCGCTGGTGAAGAACGTCGCCGAGATGCATGCGCTCGACCACATCGGCCAGCCGCCGGCGCCGATCGGGGCCGTCGAGGCCACGGATCGAGGCGACGAACTCGAGGAATCCGGCGGGCGTCATGTCGACATAGAGCGGCGCGCCTTCCGGCAGATAGCCGAGCCGACGCTTCACCGCCACCGGGTCGGTGCCGACATCGGCGCCGCAGACGATGGCCGTCCCGGTACTCGGCGCCAGGAACCCGGCGATCATGCGCATGGTCGTGGTCTTGCCGGCGCCGTTGGGGCCGAGGAATCCGAGCACCCCGCCGCGCTCGACCGCGAAGCTCACATTGTCGACGGCGGTGATGGCGCCGAAATGCCTGCTCAGTCCTCTGACGTCGAGGAGCGTCGCCATGTTCCCACTCGGTTTCCGTCAGGCGGCAAGAACTGCTGCCTGGATTGAAGGCAAAGGAGTGGGTTGGCCGTCCGGACTTGTCAAGAGTCGTGGCGTCGCACCGGCGGTTCTCATTGTGGTGATGCTGTCATCGGCCTCTCTCGTTTCTTGGGTGTTGTCGTCGCCGTGGGACGGGCGGCAACCGGGGGGTCTCCCAGCCGTCGGACAAGGACGGCCTCAGGTGCCCGGTGCTGCGGGGTAGATGTCTGTCGCACGTGCTTGATGGCCGGTCACAACGCCCGCGCCGAAAAGGCGCGGAGAGCCGGCCAGAGCTGCCCGAACGCCGGCCCTGAAGAAACGCCAGGCCGGATCGTGACTTGATAAGCCGCACCGTCCGGACGATGAGCAGCTATAAACCGGACGCGTGCGACGGCTATGCGGGTTGGTTCCCGCAGTCCATGACGGCCCCACCCGACCGAGCTCTTGACGGCTCTTGTTGTCCGGGAGGCCGAGGCTGTCGACGCCAGAAAAGCAGTCGCGGGTGCCGCATCGACGAAACGATGCGCCGCCGCGGGGCCGTCTCACCCGGCCCAGGCCGCCGTGCACGGCGGCCCAAAAAGCAATGGAGCCGGCACCGGTTTCCGGGCGCACGACTCCATCCCATAATTTTCGCATTCTAGGATATCGATCCTAGTGCTGTCAAGCGGAATCCGCATTTACGCATAGTCGCCGGGGCCGGCGCGACGCACCGGCGGACCGCGGATTGCGCAATGCTATTCCGCTATTCCGCCGGAGTCAGGCTTGCGGCGCCCCTGATCTCGCCGACCGCCTGCATGATCACGCGGTAGGAGGACGACAGGGCGAGTGCGGCCATGACGACGGCGACTGCCAGATCGGGCCAGGCGGTGCCGCTGGCAAAGACGCCGGAGGCGGCCAGCATGACCGCCAGATTGCCGATGGCGTCGTTGCGCGTGCACAGCCAGACCGAGCGGCGGTTGCTGTCGCCCTGGCGGTGGCGGTAGAGCAGCACGGCGACGCCGAGATTGGCGGCCAGGGCAAGGAAGCCGACGGCACCCATGACCGCGGGGCTGGGGACGGTCTGCGCAACCATATTGTGGACGGCGGCGCCGACGACCCACAGGCCGAACAGGCCCATGGACACGCCTTTGATCAGGGCCGCCGTGGCTCGATGGGTGAGGGCGAGTCCGAGCACGGCGAGGCCGAGGCCATAGTTCGCGGCATCGCCGAGGAAATCCAGCGCATCGGCCTGCAGCGACACCGAATCGCCGAGCAGGCCCGAGACGCCCTCGACCAGGAACATGCCGGCATTGACGATAAGCGCGATCCAGAGGACGCGGCGGAAGCCATCGTCGCGCGCCGGCGGGGGACCGTGCTGGCAACAGGCGGCCGACATTCAGTCCTCGTCACCCAGCGGCTCGGCGACATGCTCGAGCATGTCGACGACGACACAGCGCACGTGATCGTCCGCCGCCGCATAGAACACCTGCTTGCCGTGACGCTCGGAGCGCACGATGCGGGCCGCGCGCAGCAGGCGCAGATGATGGCTGACCAGCGAGGCGCTCAGCTCCAGCCGGTCGGCGATCTCGCCGACCGCCGTGGGCGCATCGAGGCAGGTGAGGACGATGCGCAGGCGGGTGGGATCGCCGAGCAGGCGAAACAAATCGGCAAGCTCTGCCGCGTGCTCATCGGCGAGCAGCAGGGCGGAGCGGGATGAGCGGCGAGTGGTGGTTAATCTATTCATTTGAACACTTGTTCATATATCACATGGATACGTCACCGTCAAGCCATGGCTCCGCGGATCGTCGCTCGCCGAGTGAGGCGCCGGTCGGCGGCTTCAGCCCTCGTACCGGACGCTCGTCATCATGCCGGCAGCCATGTGGTAGAGGTTGTGGCAGTGGAAGGCCCAATGGCCGGGGTTGTCGGCGGCGAAGGCGATGGTGACGCTGCCGCCGACCGGCACGAGAACCGTGTCGCGCATCGCGCCGCCGAGGGCGAGATCATCGATGGCGACCACCTGGAACGGATGGCCGTGGAGATGGATCGGGTGCGACATGTCCGTGCGGTTCACGAGCCGGATCTCGACGCGTTCCCCCGCCCGTACCGCGAGCGGCGTATCCTCGCCGAAGCGACGCCCGTTGAAGCCCCAGGTGAAGCCCATCATGCTGCCCGTCAGCTCCAGGACGTGGCGGCGCACCGGCCGGGCCGCCGGACCCGCGAAGGAATCATCGGCAGCCGTCAGCCGCCGCTCCAGCGCCAGATCGAGTGCGCCCGTCGGCATCTCCGCATGATCGGGAATGCGCGCGACGGCGGCGCCCGCGGTGGCCAGGATGATGCCGGTGCGCGCGGTGTCGCCCTCGCGCACCGCCAGGATGGGATAGCCGCCCGCGCCCGGAGGGAGCTGGAGGCGGATATCCGCACGCTGCGCGATGGCGAGGGGAAAGCGGCTGCCGGCCAGCGGCGTGACGGCGTGGCCGTCGACGGCAATGAGTTCGCCGGAGAGAGCGCCAAGATCGAGCCAGAAGTTGGTGGAGGACGCGGCATTGATGATGCGCAGCCGCACCCGTCCACCGGCCTCGACGCGGACGGTTTCGGGATCGCCGAGCGTGCGGTCGTTGGCGAGGTAGGCATCGAACTCGATATCATTGAGATGCGGCTGCATCTCGGCCATCGAGCCGGATTCCATGGCGGAGTGGTCCATGCCTGCCATACCCCCCATGTCGCCCATGCCGCCGCTCAAGCCGGCGAGGATCGCGGCGGGATCGCGGAAAGTGAAATCGTGCAGCAGGACGACCACCTCCTGCTCGTCGCGCGCGGCGTCGGCCGGGTTGCGCACGATCAGTGGCGCCGCCAGCAGCTGTTGCTCCTGGAGCCCGACATGCGAGTGCATCCAGTTGGTTCCGGGACGCGCCAGGACGAAATCATATTCGTAGTCGCTGCCGGCCTTGAGCGACGGCTGCGACAGCTCGGGCACGCCGTCCTGATCGCTCGGCGGCGTCAGGCCGTGCCAGTGGACGAGCGTGTGTTCATCGAGCTCGTTGACGAGCTGCACGTGGAAGCGCTGGTCGGCGTCGGCGACGATGCCATGCCGTCCGTCCGGCTGGACCAGGCCAAACACGTTGGCCGCCTTGCCATTGACCTCGATGACGCGGCGCGTGGCCCGCAACTGGGTCGATCCGGGATGAGCGTGGCTGGTTCGCGCGAAGGGTGTTGCAATTGCCGTGATAGCGCCGGTGGCGAGGAAGCGACGACGCGATAGCCGATTCATGGGGCTGCCTGCCTCCTACGGCCGCGTGCGGCTCAGCCGCAGCGCATTTGTGATGACGGAAACGGAACTCAGGCTCATCGCCGCGGCGGCGACAATGGGTGAGAGCAACGTGCCTGTGAAGGGGTAGAGCACGCCGGCCGCGAGCGGCACACCGAGGGCGTTGTAGACGAACGCCAGGAACAGGTTCTGGCGGATATTGCGCATGGTCGCACGGCTGAGGCGGCGCGCCCGCAGCAGACCCGAGAGATCGCCCTTCACCAGCGTCACGCCGGCGCTGGCGATCGCCACGTCGGTGCCGGTGCCCATGGCGATGCCGACATCGGCCTCCGCCAGGGCAGGCGCGTCATTGACGCCGTCGCCGGCCATGGCGACGACGCGACCCTGCTGGCGCAGCTTGCGGACCGCCGCGCCCTTGTCCTGCGGCAGCACCTCGGCCTCCACGTCGTCGATGCCGAGCCGGCGCGCAACCGCCAGCGCCGTCGCGCGGTGATCGCCCGTGAGCATGACGATGCGCAGGCCGGCCGCCTTCAGCGCTTCCAGCGTCGGCGGAGTCGAGGCCTTCACGGGGTCGGCAACAGCGATCAGGCCGGCGATGGCGTCGTCGACGGCGAGGAACATCACCGTCGCGCCTTCCGATCTCAGCCGGTCGGCATCGGTCGCAATCGCCGTCGTCGCGAGGCGCAATGATTCGAGCAACTTGACGTTGCCGAGCGCCACCCGCCGGCCATCGATCCGGCCGACCACGCCCATGCCCGTTTCGGCGCGGAAATCGGTGGCGTCGTCCAGCCTCGCGCCGCGAGCCTGCGCCTCGGCGATGATGGCGGCGGCGAGCGGGTGCTCGCTCGATCGCTCCAGGCTGGCCGCGAGCCGGATCACCGTGGCCTCGTCGAACCCGGGCTGCGGCAAGATCGCGGTGACGCGCGGCTTGCCCTCGGTCAGGGTGCCGGTCTTGTCGACGACGAGCGTATCCACCTTCTCCAGGCGCTCGAGCGCCTCGGCGTTCTTGATGAGCACGCCGACCTGCGCACCGCGGCCGACACCGACCATGATCGACATCGGCGTCGCCAGGCCGAGGGCGCAGGGACAGGCGATGATGAGGACGCTGACGGCCGCGATCAACGCGTAGGCGAACGCCGGCGGCGGTCCGAACGACAGCCAGGCGATGAAGGCGACGACGGCCACGGCGACGACCGCCGGCACGAACCAGCTCGACACCGTGTCGGCCAGCCGTTGGATCGGCGCCCGGCTGCGCTGCGCTTCCGCGACCATCTGGGCGATCTGCGCCAGCAGCGTCGCGGCGCCGACCTTCTCGGCCTCTATGACAAGGCTGCCGTTGCCGTTCAGCGTGCCGCCGATCACCCTGTCATCGGGATTTTTCTCGACCGGCAGGGACTCGCCGGTGACCATCGACTCGTCGACGGCGCTGCGGCCCTCCCGCACGATCCCGTCGACCGGCAGCTTTTCGCCGGGACGCACGCGCAAGCGGTCGCCGACCTGGATCCGCTCGACGGGGACCTCCTCGTCATCGCCGCCGGCGACCAGCCGGCGCGCCGTCCTCGGCGCCAGCTTGAGAAGAGCGCGCAGCGCGCCGCTCGTGCGCTCGCGCGCCCGCAGCTCCAGCACCTGCCCGAGCAGCACCAGCACGGTTATGACGGCGGCGGCCTCGAAATAAAGGCCGACATCTCCCATCGGTCCGCGGAACGACGGCGGAAACAGTTCGGGCGCCACCGTCGCGACGGTGCTGTAGAGGAATGCCGCACCGGTGCCGAGGGCGATCAGCGTGAACATGTTGAGACGCCACGTGACGATCGATCGCCAGCCGCGCTCGAAGAACGGCCAGCCGGCCCACAGCACCACGGGCGCCGAGAGCGCCAGCTGGAGCCAGGCCGACAGGCGCGGCGCGATCGCCTCGTGCGACGGAAAGCCGACGAGATGCGGGCCCATGGCGAGCAGGAGCACCGGTAGAGTCAACACGCCGCCGATCCAGAAGCGGCGCGTCATGTCGATCAATTCCGGATTCGCCGCCGCCTCGATCGTCACCGTGCGCGGCTCGAGCGCCATGCCGCAGATCGGACAATTGCCGGGATGATCCTGAACGATCTCCGGATGCATCGGGCAGGTGTATTCGACGCGGGTCGCCGCCGGCACGCCCGCGGGCTCGAGCGCCATACCGCATTCGGGACAGGCGCCCGGGCCCTGCTGGCGCACCTCCGGGTGCATCGGGCAGGTATAGATCGCGTCCGGAACGGGCTTCGCACCCACGTCCCGCGCACGATGATCGCGATCGTGGTGATGACGGGCGGACGGCTCCGCGGCTCCGGCCGCAAAGCGCACAGGATCGGACAGGAACTTGGCGCGGCAGCCGGCCGCGCAAAAAAACCAGGTGCTGCCGTCATGCTCGGCACGGTGCGGCGTCGCCGCCGGATCGACGGTCATGCCGCACACGGGGTCGACGGCAGCGGCCGCCGGCGGCGCTCTCCCGGCGGTCTCGATCGGCTCGGTCACGGCGACTCCTCGGCCAGGGCTTTGCGACAGGGCAATCGCATGAACAGCTACCCCCTTACCTGTCATTCCCGCGAAAGCGGGAATCCAGGGCAACCGTACCGTCGCTTGCCCTGGACCCCCGCTTTCGCGGGGGTGACAACTGAGCTAGTGGGCTCCCAAAGTATCAAACCCGCGTTCACCCGATTGCCCTGGGCTTTGCGAAGAAGATCCTTGCCCTATATACCGTACGGGGGTATAGTGTCAAGACCATGAAGCCGAAGACACAGACTTCCTGCCGCTCGCGCCTGCGCCGCATCGAGGGCCAGGTGCGCGGCATCGAGCGGATGATCGATGAAGAGCGCTACTGCATCGACGTCCTGACCCAGCTCCAGGCCGTGCGCGCCGCCCTCAGGAAGGTGGAGGACGAAGTGCTCAAGGACCATGTCGAGCATTGCGTCCGCGACGCCATCCGCGGCGGCAAGGCGGACGAACAGGTCGAGAAGATCGACGAACTGCTGCGCGTGCTGGAAAAGCGGACGACTTGAAGACGGCTCGATCGCTGCCAAGATTCAGTGCAGCGAGTCACCCCGAGCGAGGATGTGCGGACATGTTGGACGGATTCAGGCCGATTGCTGACGGGCCGGCGGCAACGGCGCGCGAGCCGGTCGACACCGGGCCGAGCGACAGCCAGCTGCTCGATGCCTATTCGCAGGCAGTCGCGGCGGCGGTCGATCGGGTCGCGCCGACGGTCGTCCATTTGCGGGCGCGGCAGCGCGGCCAGGTCGATGCGGAGACAGTGAGCGAAGTGCCGCTCGGCTCCGGTTCGGGCGTGATCTTCACGCCCGATGGCTTCGTTCTCACGAACAGCCACGTCGTGCATGGCGCGACGGCGATCGAGGCGACCCTCACGGACGGACGGACATTCCCGGCCTATCTGGTCGGCGACGATCCCGACAGCGATCTCGCCGTCCTGCGGCTGCACGCGGACAACCTCATCCACGCCGAGCTCGGCGACTCCGCCGCTATTCGCGTCGGCCAGCTGGTCATCGCCATCGGCAATCCCTTCGGCTTTCAATGTTCGGTGACGGCGGGCGTGGTCAGCGCGTTGGGGCGCACGCTGCGATCGGGGACCGGCCGGTTGATCGATGACATCGTACAGACGGATGCCGCGCTCAACCCGGGCAATTCCGGCGGCCCGCTGGTAACGGCCCAAGGCCGCATCATCGGCATCAATACGGCCATCATCCGCCCGGCCCAGGGCCTCTGCTTCGCCATCGCCAGCAACACCGCGAAGTTCGTGGTCGCCGCGCTGCTGCGGCACGGGAAGGTGCGGCGCAGCTACATCGGCGTGGGAGGACAGACCGTGGCGCTGCCGCGCCGGATGGTGCGCTTTCACGGCTTGCACGGCGATGCAGGCGCGCGCGTCATGCAGATCGCGCCCGGCAGCCCGGCGGCCGTCGCCGGCCTGCAGGTCGGCGATACGATCGTCGCCTTCAACGGCACGGCGGTGACCGGCGTCGATACGCTGCATCGGCTGCTGACCGCCGACCGCGCCGGCAAGCAGACCGAACTGACGGTGTTGCGGCTGACGCAGAAACTGACGCTGCCGATCGTGCCGGCGGAGCGGCCGGACGCCGTCTAGAGCGGTTTCACCATCACTGGAATCGACGAGCAGCTTCCGTTGTCATTCCGGCGAAAGAGCGTGTGAGGAAATCGCCGGAAGCGCTGGATCGGCATCGCGCGTCCTTCGAGACGGCCGCTCCGCGGCCTCCTCAGGATGAGGAATTTCCCTAGTGCCATCAAAGAACTACCTCATCCTGAGGAGCGCCCGCAGGGCGCGTCTCGAAGGACGCACGACGCCCGTGCCGCTCTCTCAGAGGCCGTCTTTTGGATTTCTTCACACGCTCGAAAGCCGGGATCCATAAACACTGGCCTGCGACTATGGATGCCGGCTTCCGCCGGCATGACAACGAGGGTTTAGTGTGTCCAGTCACGATGAAAAAGCTCTAGTCGGTGCGGCCGTAGAGCAGTGTGACGTTGATGCGGCGGTTCTCGTAGCCGTCCTTGAAGCGGAACTCGTCGGTCGAGTGGATGATCATGCCGTCGAAGACGGCGGCCCGGTTGCAGCGATAGGGCACGGTGACGGCGGTGGCGCCGGGGTCGCGGATCAGCGCCTGAATGATCTGCTGCTGCGCCGGACGGTCGCGCCGCAGGTAATGCTCGGGCACGAGCCGGTCCCAGATCACGAGCCCGCCCCGCTCCGGATCCTCGTTCGCCTCGTCGGGCGTGAGCCAGAAGTTCACGGCCACGGCGCCGTCATCGGCATGCGGACCCAGGCCCGAGAATGGCCCGCAGTATTTGTAGGCCCAGGCGAGCGCGAGCGGCTTGTCGCCCAAGAGACCGGGCAGGCGCTCGCGCAACTCCTGCGCGATCTGCAGGAGCAGGGGGCAGCAGAATCCGTTGAAGAGCGTGGCGCTGACCTCGTTCTTGAAAGTCATCTGGAACCAGACGGTGGATTCGACGCAGAAGCGCCAAAGCTCCCGCCGCGCGTCGGCGGTCAGCAATCCATCGAACCAAGTGAAGCCGGGCTCATGGGCGTGGTAATCGCGCTCTATCGCCGCGCCGTCCCACGCGCGGCTCAAGGCGCCTTCCGATCGCACGGGCGTATCGCGCACATTGATCAGGCGGTTGTAGTGCGCGGCGAGGCGGGGCCAGGCCGCCGGCGTGATCTCGAACGTGCGATCGTCGCTCATCTGCCCAAGGAGCGCCTGATGCTCGGCGATCACATCGCTCGAGCTGGCGGGCACTAGCTGTCGGTCATCAAGATAGGAGAGCTGATCGGCATCGTGCTGGAGCTTCACCCGGTTGGTCTGGCGAAATGTTGCGGCATCGCCCACCGCGCCCGGGCGGCGCAGTTGGCGTACGGGCTCGATCAGGAAGCGCGCGGCTTCGTCGAGCCGGCCGGACGCGATCAGCACGAGAGCCAGCTGCCGGAAGGCGAGCTGGCTGTCCGGCTTCAGTCGCAAGGCGGTGCGAAAGGCGGATTCGGCCTCGGCGAGATGGCCTTGCGTGAACAGCACGACGCCCAAATTGTGCTGCGCCTCCGGGAGGTTCGGATCGAGCCGCGCCGCGTCGCGCAGGCTCGCGGCGGACTCGTCCAGCCGTCCGGCCGCCCGCAATGCATTGCCGAGGTTGACATGGGCGGCCGGAGCGGTGGGCTGGGCAGCAACGCCCGCACGAAAGCTCGCGACCGCGCCGTCGAGGTCGCCCTTGGCCTCCAGCGCGTTGCCGAGGGCGAGATGGCCGGCGGCGGCGGCAGGATCGAGCCTGATCGCCGCGCGGAAGCACTCGATCGCCTCGTCCAGGCGGCCGAGCCGGCCGAGAATGGCCCCGAGATTGCCGTGGAAGTCCGCGCGCTCAGGATTGCGTGCGATCGCTTGTCGCAACAGGTCGATGGCCGCGGTCGGCCGGCCCGCTGCCGCCGCCACACCAGCCAACAGGAATTGCGCATCGGCGTTTCCGGGTTCTGTCGCCAGCACCGTGCGGCAGAGCTGCTCCGCCTCGGCCAGACGACCGGCCTGCCGGGCCGCAGCGGCGCGGCGCAACAGCCCGAGCACATCGCCCGCCCCGGCTTGCGCAGCAGAGCGATCCGCCATAGGGCTAGAGCGCGAGCCGGGCGTCGACCCAGGCGCCGTTCTTGGCGCTTGAATCGACGGCCGCCGCGATGAACTTCACGCCGCGCGCGCCGTCCTCCACGGTCGGCACCAACAGGGCGCTCGCATCGGGCTTGCGTTCGGCGCGGCGCGCCGTGATCTGCTCGGCGAGGTCGCGGTAGAGATTGGCGAAGCCCTCGAGATAGCCCTCGGGATGACCGGGCGGGATACGGGTGGCGTGGGTGGCAGCGGGCCCGAGATTGGGGCCGCCGCGCGACAAGGTCTGCGGGGGCTTGCCCATGGATGCGAAGCGCAGCTGGTTGGGATGCTCCTGGCTCCATTCGAGGCCGGCCTTCTCGCCGTAGATGCGGACGCGCAGGGCGTTCTCGTTGCCGGGCGCCACCTGGCTCGCCCACAGCATGCCGCGGGCACCGTTGTCGTAGCGCAGCATCACATGGACGTTGTCGTCCAGCCGCCGGCCCGGCACGAAGCGGCCGAGATCGGCCGCCAGCTCCGTCACCTGCAGCCCGCTGATGAAGCCGGCAAGATTGTGGGCGTGGGTGCCGATGTCGCCGAGGCAGCCGCCGGGCCCGGCGCGTTGCGGATCGACGCGCCAGGCCGCCTGCTTGTGGCCGGTTTCCTCGAGCTTCGTCGCCAGCCAGTCCTGCGCATATTCGACCTGGACGACGCGGACGCGGCCGAGCTCGCCGGCCGCCACCATCTCGCGCGCCTGCCGCACCAGCGGATAGCCGGTGTAGTTGTGGGTGAGGCCGAACACGAGGCCGCTCTTGCGCACGGCTTGCACGAGATCGAGCGCGTCTTCCACGGTGGTGGTCATCGGCTTGTCGCAGATCACGTCGATGCCGCGATCGAGGAAGGCGCGGGCGATGGCGTGATGGCTGTCGTTGGGCGTGACGATGCTGACGGCATCGATGCCGTCCGATCGCTTCGCTTCCGCTGCCGCCATTTCACCGTAGCTCGCGTAGACGCGGTCCGCTGCCAGGCCGAGGTCGGCTCCTGAATCCTTGGCGCGCTCGGGAGCGGAGGAGAGCGCGCCGGCCACGAGCTCGTAGCGGCCGTCCATGCGCGCGCACAGGCGATGGACACCGCCGATGAAGGCGCCACGGCCACCGCCGACCATGCCGAGGCGCAGCGGTCGGGCGGTCCGGGCATCCGAGGTTGCGTCGACCATGGCGGCCTCCCTCAGTGGATGCCGAGCATGCGGCGGTTGGCGGCCTGGTCGGTGCCGGCGCCGGCGAAATCGTCGAAGGCCTTCTCGGTGACGCGGATGATGTGGTCGGCGATGAACTTGGCGCCCTCGCGCGCGCCGTCCTCCGGATGCTTGAGACAGCATTCCCACTCCAGCACCGCCCAGCCCGGGAAGTCGTATTGGGCGAACTTCGAGAAGATCGAGCGGAAATCGACCTGGCCGTCGCCGAGCGAGCGGAAACGGCCGGCGCGGTCGGTCCAGGCCTGGAAGCCGCCATAGACGCCCTGACGTCCGGTCGGGTTGAACTCGGCGTCCTTGACGTGAAACATGCGGATGCGCTCGTGGTAGATGTCGATGTAGGCGAGATAGTCGAGCTGCTGCAGCACGAAGTGGCTGGGGTCGTAGAGGATGTTGCAGCGCTTGTGGCCGCCGACGCGCTCCAGGAACATCTCGAAGGTCGCGCCGTCATGCAGATCCTCGCCGGGGTGGATCTCGTAGCAGACGTTGACCCCCTCCGCGTCGAAGGCGTCGAGGATCGGCCGCCAGCGCTTGGCCAGCTCGTCGAAGGCCGTCTCCACCAGCCCGGCCGGCCGCTGCGGCCAGGGATAGAGATAGGGCCAGGCGAGCGCGCCGGAGAAGGTCGCGTGCTCGGTGACGCCGAGCCGGCGCGAGGCCTTGGCCGCCAGCTTGCACTGCTCGATCGCCCAGGAGGTGCGGGCCTCCGGCTTGCCGCGTACTTGCGGCGCCGCAAAGCCGTCAAACGCGGCGTCGTAGGCGGGATGCACGGCCACGAGCTGGCCCTGCAGGTGCGTCGATAGCTCCGTCACCTGCAGGCCGCGCTCTGCCAGGATGCCCTTCACCTCATCGCAGTAGGTCTGGCTCTCGGCGGCCTTCGCGAGGTCGAACAGGCGGCGGTCCCAGGTCGGGATCTGCAACCCCTTGAAGCCGAGCCCCGCGGCCCATTTGGCGATGGCCGGCAGGCTGTTGAACGGCGGCGCGTCGCCGGCGAACTGCGCCAGAAAGATCGCGGGTCCCTTGATCGTCCTCATCGCCAGTTCCTCCCTTCGTTTCGTTCTTTGACTCACGCCGCCGCGGCAACGCGATAGGAGACGCTCATCGCCGGCGTGCCCTTCAGCGTCTGGTAGACGACGCAATAGCGCTCGGTCAGCGTCAACAGCTTGTCAAGTTGCTCCGGCGGCGCGTCGGTGTCGAGCGCGAAGCTGAGGCGGATGGTCTTGAAGCCCACGGCCGCATCCTTGGCCACGCCGAGCGTGCCACGGAAATCGAGGTCGCCCTCCGCATTCACCCGGCCGCTGCGGATCGGGATCGACAAGGCCGTCGACACCGCCTTCAAGGTGACGCCGGCGCAGGCGACGAGCGCCTCCAGCAGCATGTCGCCGGAGCAGAGCGAGAGGCCGTCGCCGCCGGTGGCGGGATGCAGGCCGGCTTCCACCAGGGCACGGCCGGTGTCGACCTTGCAGGTGACGGTCTCGGCGCCGAGTTCGCCGCTGGCCTTGAGGGTGATGACGGCGGCGGTCGGTTCGTCGCGATAGCGCGCCTTGAAGGGCGCCTGCAGGGAACGGAGCTGTTCGGCATCCATGTCTATGACTCCCGGGAAATGGTCGAGACTATGTGCACATAATATCGGCAACTGACATGCCGGGTTGTCCAGAAGTTCTTGAGCACGATCTTCGCGATTGACTCGCACGCTCCCGGACAGTATGGGTTTTGGCAGCGCCGATTTGAACCACAGCTTGCGGGCGCTTTACAAATGCAGCTAAAGCGCGGGCCATCCGCCCAGCGATAGCTGCGGCGGATTTTTTCATTTCCAGCCCCGCGGCTGGAGCAGAGGAAGTCCGCCGTTTCATCAACGTCAATGCCAGAGCGCAGATCATGGCGCGTCTGAGCGATGGAGGGAACGGAGATGCTTTCGACGACACTCAAGACGCTGAAGAGCGCGGCCATCACAGGCCTCGCGATTGCCGGATTCACCATAGCCACGTCCGCCCACGCCGGCACGGATACGATCCGGCTCGACTTTGCCTACTACAACCCGGTGAGCCTCGTGCTCAAGGACAAGGGGTTGCTGGAGGAGGAGTTCAAGAAGGACGGCATCTCGATCGAATGGGTGCAGAGCCTGGGCAGCAACAAGGCCCTCGAGTTCCTCAATGCCGAGAGCATCGATTTCGGCTCGACGGCCGGCGCGGCGGCGCTGCTCGGCAAGATCAACGGCATCCCCATCAAGTCGATCTATGTCTACTCGAAGCCCGAATGGACGGCGCTGGTGACGCGGCCGGACACCGGCATCAAGAAGATCGAGGACCTCAAGGGCCGCACCGTGGCGGTGACGCGCGGGACCGATCCCTACATCTTCCTGCTGCGCTCGCTCGCCAGCGTCGGCCTCTCGGACAAGGACATCAGCGTCGTCCTGCTGCAGCATCCCGACGGCAAGAACGCGCTCGTCAACGGCCAGGTCGACGCCTGGGCCGGCCTCGACCCCTATATGGCGCAGGCCGAGCTGGAGAACGGCGCCGTGCTCTTCCACCGTGACGCCGACAAGAACAGCTGGGGCATCCTCAATGTGCGCGAGAAGTTCGCGCAGGAGAACCCGCAACTGGTCGAGCGCGTGCTGGTGACCTATGAGCATGCGCGCAAATGGGCGCTGGACCATCCGGACGAGCTGCGCGCCATCCTGGTCAAGACCGCCAAGCTCGACGACAAGGTGGCGGCGAAGCAACTGGGCGAGCGCACCGACCTGACGCATTCGGTCATCGGGGCCGCGCAGCATGACTCGATCCTGGCGGCAGGAGTGACGCTGCAGAAGGCAGGCGTCATTGCGGCCGATGTCAATGTGCCCGCGACCGTCGATGCCCTGATCGATCCGCAGTACATCGAGCGGGTCGCCAAGAAGCTGGCCTCGAACTAGCCGACCGGAGAGCGCGGTCATGGCCGTGGCCGAACGCGCGCCGCCGGCGAGACTCTCGCGAACCGAGAGCGCCGCCCCCCGCCTCGCCCGCGGCGGGGGTGCGGCGCGGCGGCGCCGTATCGGCCTCGGCCTAGTCATCCCGCTCATTCTCCTGGTCTTGTGGGAAGCGGCCTGCCGCGTGGGATTCATTCCGCCCAACAAGCTGCCGGCGCCCACCGCTGTTTTCGATGAAATGGCGGGCATGGCGGCAACGGGCGAGCTGTTCGGCCATATCGGCATCACGCTGTATCGGGTGTTCGCGGGCTTCTTCCTGGGGGCTGCTGCGGCTACGGTGGCGGGCTCGCTGACCGGATATTCACGGACCTGCCGCGAGCTGCTGGATCCTCTCGTGCAGGGATTCCGCAGCGTGCCCTCGCTGGCCTGGGTTCCGTTGTTCATCCTGTGGCTGGGCATCTACGAGCTGTCGAAGGTGACGCTGATCGCGGTCGGCGTCTTTTTCCCGGTCTATCTCAACCTCATGAGCGGGATCCAAAGTGTCGACCGCAAGCTGGTCGAGGTCGGCCGCGTCTATCGCCTCTCGGGGTGGAAGCTGGTCCGCCGCGTGCTGCTGCCGGCCACCCTCCCCTCCTACCTCGTTGGCCTGCGCAGCGGGCTCGGACTCGGCTGGATGTTCGTCATCGCGGCCGAGCTGATGGGCGCCAGCAAGGGGCTCGGCTTTCTGCTGCTGGACGGTGAGCAGACCAGCCGGCCGAAGCCGATAATCGGCAGCATCATCTTGTTCGCGCTGTTCGGCAAGCTGACGGACGTCATCCTCGTGACCGTCGGCAACCGCCTGGTCGGCTGGCAGGACTCGTTCAAGGCGCAGAGCGAGGAGGGCGAGAATGCTGCGCATTAGCCGCGTCGCCAAACGCTTCGATACGGGCGTCACTGCCCTCCAGGGCGTCAGCCTGGAGGTGGGGCGCGGCGAGATCGTCGGCCTCGTCGGCACCAGCGGCTGCGGCAAGAGCACGCTGTTGCGCATCGTCTGCGGCCTCGACGCGCCGTCGCTGGGCGAGGTGTTCATCGACGACACGGCGGTACGGGCGCCGCGGCCGGAGATCGGCGTCGTTTTCCAGGAGCCGCGGCTCATGCCCTGGCTCACGGTTCGCGACAACGTGAAGTTCGGGCTCGAGGGCTATCCCAAGGCCCGGCAGAGCGAACTGGCGGCCGAGGCCATCGGCAAGGTCGGGCTCGAGAAGTTCGCGGACGCCCTGCCGAAGCAGCTCTCCGGCGGGATGGCGCAGCGGGTGGCCATCGCCCGCGCCCTCGTCACCAAGCCGCAGATCCTGCTGCTCGACGAACCCTTCAGCGCGCTCGATGCCTTCACGCGGCTGAAGCTGCAGGACCACCTGCTGGGCATCTGGGCCAAGGACCGGCCGACCATGCTGTTCGTCACCCACGACGTCGACGAGGCGCTGGCACTCAGCGATCGGATCGTCGTCATGCGCGGGCAGCCGGGTCGCGTGCATCGCGACTATCCCATCGACCTGCCGCGGCCGCGCGGGCGCGCCAATGTCGCCTTCCAGGCCTGGAAGATCCGCATCCTCGACGACCTCGACCTCACATCGGAAGGCTGACGCCGCGATTTGACAAGGCCGGCCGGTCTGGCGCATGACCCGCGCAACGCCGCCAGCCGAGGGTCTCCATGAAGAAACTCGATGAATCCGCCCGCGACGTCTTCATCATCGCGGTCACGCCGTTCACGGACAACGGCGAGATCGACTATGCCAGCGTCGACCGCATGGTGGAGTTCTATCTGGAGCGCGGCGTGGTCGGCATGACCATCCTCGGCATGATGGGCGAGGCGCCGAAGCTGACCGCCGGCGAGTCCGTGGCCGTGGCGCGTCATGTGCTGAAGCGGGTCGGCGACCGCGTGCCCGTGGTGGTCGGCGTGTCCAGCCCCGGCTTCGCCGCCATGCGCGAGCTGACGGCGGCGGTGATGGATGCGGGGGCGGCCGGCGTGATGGTGGCACCGCCTTCGACCTTGAAGACCGACGGCGACATCGTGCGCTACTACGTCAACACCGTGTCCGCGATCGGGGCAGAGGTGCCGTTCGTGCTGCAGGACTATCCGCAATCGACCGGCGTGGTCATCGCCCCCTCGGCGATCGTCGAGATCGTGAAGCGGCTGCCGAGCTGCGTGATGTTGAAGCATGAGGACTGGCCGGGGCTGGCGAAGATCGCGGAGGTGAGGGCGGCCGCGCAGCGGGGCGACATCCGCCGCATCAGCATCCTCGTCGGCAACGGCGCCATCATGCTGCCGGAGGAGCTGCGGCGCGGCGCCGATGGCGCCATGACCGGCTTCTCCTATCCGGAGATGATGGTCGAGGTCTGCCGCGCCCATTTCGCCGGCCAGCCCGAGCGCGCCGCCGACCTCTTCGACGCCTATCTGCCGCTCGCCCGCTACGAGCTGCAGCCCGGTCTCGGCATGGCCATCCGGAAATATGTGCTGGCGCAACGCGGCGCCATCGCCTCGCCGGCCATGCGCAAGCCGGCGCCGCTGCTGTCGGCCGACGACAAGGCGGAGATCGGGCGGCTGATGGAACGGCAGGCCCGCCGGCTCAAGGAGCTGGGCTGATGGACCTCGGCATCGGCGGCAAGCGCGCCCTGGTGCTGGGCGCCAGCCGCGGGCTGGGCCGCGCCATCGCGACGGCGCTCGCGGCCGAAGGGGCGGAGGTCGTCCTGGCCGCCCGCAACCGCGAGCGGCTGTCAGAGGCCGCGACTGCCATCAATGGGCGGCAGGTGAACCGGGCGCGCGAGGAGATCGTCGACCTTGCCGATGAGGCCTCCGTGAACGGGCTGGCGCAGCGGCTGCTGGAGGCGGGCGGCGTCGACATCCTCGTTAACAACACCGGCGGGCCGCCGACCGGTTCGATCCTCCAGGTAGACGCCGCGGCTTGGCGCAGCTGGTACCAGGCCATGGCCATCGGCATCTTCGAGCTGACGCGCCAGCTGCTGCCGCCGATGCGGGACAAGGGCTGGGGCCGTGTCGTCACCGTGGTCTCCTCCGGCGTCGAGCAGCCGATCCCCAATCTCGGCCAGTCCAACGCCGTGCGGGC
>Ga0137403_10001198_pt1 | contig 32746 bp, 25 predicted proteins | sample CZOMad2_1_16fung_FD_122057 | JGI IMG/M metagenome (GOLD analysis project Ga0137403, IMG submission 122057) | Vadose zone soil fungal communities from Angelo Coast Range Reserve, California, USA - CZOMad2_1_16fungal (Hybrid Assembly) | ecosystem: Environmental > Terrestrial > Soil > Vadose zone... | reverse complement strand
GGCGAGATAACCATAGAGGCCAGCGACGTGGCGAAAGCGCGGCCGATCAAAGATCTGGCGCTCGCTCCAGTGCTGGAACGGATGCGCACCGCCACCCGCAAGGCGCAGATCGAGCTTGTCGGCAGCGACGACGAGCGTATCGCGCATGCTGCGCAGTTGTATTGATCCGGGGACGGAGCCCCACACGTAGCGCAAAGCCCCAAGGCACGCCGTGTAGCGCGCCTGACGGCCTGTTCTATTGCGGTCACTCCCGCCCGCCGCCGATCACAGGGCGATCGGCTGGAGACTCAAACGATAGCAGCGCCGGGGGCTCGCCGTCACAGACATAGAATGTGATAATTAGCTCATCCCTGATCGCCGTCCAGCGGGCGCCAACATGCAAATTGGCCGGGGCGTCTACGTCAGTGGCGCTTAGCTCCCAGAGCAAGCGCGTTTTTAAAGCGTCGCACATGTCGATGACCTTGGTAGTCGCTTCGCTCACATGCGAGGGCCAATCTACCTTGGTCCATTCATCGCGGACGATCCAGGCGTCTAAGAGGTATTGGGCCATCATGAACGGCCGCGCTTTCATAGTCTCTAGATCGGTAGGCGGTTCGATTTCGATTGCTCCGGTATGCGGGTCGGCCGCTCGTTTAAGAAATTCGATCGCGGTCTCTTGCGGGTATCGTCGGAGCGATCCGCCTGGGGTTTTGCGATTGTTGTTACCGTGTTTGATAGCCATGAAGCCCCCCACGGAAAAGCTCAGCGATCTTGAAATAAAGGATGCCCAGTTAATCTTCGAATCGGTTTGGCAGGATCTCGAAGCCGAGTTTGGCCGTGAGAATCTGCGTTTCCCGAAAGAGATCATTCTTCTCGGCGGCGCTCCTGGGGGCGGCAAGGGCACCAACGCAGCGTTCATCATGAAGACGCGGAGCCTGACGTATCCGCCTATTGTCGTCAGCGCGATGCTCGACTCGCCTGAGGCAAGGGCCCTCAAAGACGTTGGCAACATGGTTGGGGATCGCGAAGTCGTGAGTTTGGTGCTGCGGCGCCTGCTGCGACCGGAGTATCACCATGGCGTGATCCTCGACGGTTTTCCACGGACCCACGTGCAAGTCGAGTGTTTGAAACTGCTTGTCGACAAAATGCACGCGTTACGGCGCGAGTTTTACGGCACGCCGCTCAGTATCCATTTCCGGCATCCGACCATCCACATCATGGTTCTTTTCGTGGACGAGCAGGAATCGGTAGCGCGGCAGTTGAAGCGAGGCCGCGAAACGCGCGCCTACAACAGCGAAGTCGCGCGCACTGGAATCGGCACCCTCCGCGAGGATCGCCCTACGGATCACGACGAGACGCTTGCGCGGCGGCGGTACCAGACATTCAAGGAACAGACCTGGGACGCGCTCCAGTCACTGAAGGAAATTTTCCACTACCACTTCATCAATGCCCGAGGACCCATCGAGGAGGTCGAGCAGAACATTCTGCAGGAGCTCAACTACCAGAGCACACTGGAGCTCGATCCGCGTACGGTGGACCGGTTGCGAGGCGTGCCCGTGGCAAGCGACCTTATCGTGCATGCGCGCCAGGAAATGGTGAAACGGCTCGACAGCTACGAACTGGAGCATGGCGCACTATTCGCGCAGGTCATCGCTTTCATCGAAAAGAAAATGATGCCGATCGTGCTGCGCCATGCGATCTCGGGCATCGCGCTCATCAACACAGAGGACCCACTTCTCGAAGATCCTCTGGCGCTGGCGATGCTCATCGACGTGTTTTCCGAGCGTGGTTACCACGCAACGGTGGACATCCATCGCGTCGACGTGCCCGTGCGGTTCGACGCCGCCACAGGAACGATCGAATGCCGCATCAAAAAGGTCTATCGCACCCAGATACGGTTTCAAGGCTCGGAAATTCGACGAGGCTGACCAGTGCTGGTTCAAAATATCGCGCGAAGCGCATCCGATTAGCGGCGCGTCGCGGCAGCAGAATGTAGCCCCACGCGCGAGCGTGGGGCTATGTGGTTGCGGCCAAAGGGTCAGCCCCGCAAGGGGCGTAAGATTTTTCGGAACCATCTTGCGCTCCTAACGGAGCTGGTAAGTCGGGTTACCGATACCCCACGCTGACGCGTGGGGCTAAATTCTGTCGCCGCTACGCGGCTTCAAGCGGATGCCTTCGGCTATTTCTTCGGCAGCAGATTGTTTTTCACCACGTTATCCAGGTTTTTCTTCAGTGCCGCCTCCGCGTCCACGGGCAGCAGGAAGCCCGACCGCACCAGACCATTGATCGCGTCCTGGAGCCGGGAGGAGTAGGTCTCGAAGTTTCCGTAACGCTCTTCGATCGATAAACGTGGATCACCGCTTTCCAGCCGGTCCGCTTTGGTCTTCGGGAACGGAATGTACTGGCCGGAACCTTCACAACCATCGTTGTTGTGTGGCGCAGCGCGGAGCGCCCAACCTGTATAAGTCGCCAGCGGTACCTGGACCTCGGGCAGACGAAGGCCGGCGATATCATTGCCGTCCGCGTCTGTCTTGGGCACAAAGCTCGGGTAGATCGGTCCGTTTGCCGGATTGTCCTGATACGGCGCAGCGAATACCGGCGGGTTGATCGTCGGAATTCCCGTCGAGTAGAAGTTCGGCCCGTAGTTCAGCAGATACCGCGTTGTTTTGAAGCCCGAGTAAGCAACACCCGGTATTTGGGGAAATCCGGTTGTGGTCTGATCGGGCTTCACCAGGGTACCATCCGAAAGCTTCGGAACCTGGCTCGCGGGTGGCAGCATTCCGGCGCTGGCCCATTTATCCAATGCAACGAAGAGCGCGCGTTGCACCGCCTGCGAATCGAGAGGATTCTGGAACTGCTGACAGGCACCCCTTGATGCCCCATTCCCGGTTCCGTGCTGCATGCTGGACATGAAATAGATCCGCGTGAAAGGCGAGTCCGGCAGATCCTTCTTGCCGGCCGGATCGGTGGTCATCAACGATGCGGCTTTGACCCAATACTCATTGGCGGAAAAGATCTCCATTGCAAATGGACACGTATGGCTCGCCATGCACCTTGCATAGCGGCTGTCCGTCTTGCGGGTAATTGGATCCGTTGTCTCGACATTCGCGAACGGAAAACGACCTTCGACAAATAAATGATCCTGCCGGTTGCGCTCGGTTCGTCCAGGCTGCGACCAGCGGTAATTCATGCTGATGCCGTCGCCGGCTGCGATCCACTGCATCATGCCGTCGAATACCTGTTTCCCGTTTTCCGCCTGATTAAAGCCCAGATAGCGGAAGTCATTCAGGAAGCGGCCCGGTTGCGAGGAGACCTCGGTGTAAATGCGGGTGACATCGCCCGCGAGCGGGTTAGCGGTGCCGGCGTCGTCCTTCGTCTCGTAGCGAAGCCATGCGTTCCAATCGCGAACTGCCGCAAAGCCGATACCGTTGACCGTCGGATCTTTCGCGGTGTAACTGAATTCATAGATATCGCTCGGCACAAACGACGTTCCCGCAGGCAGGAGCGTGATCGCGGTACCTTTCGCGTCATATTGCCAGCCGGACTCAGGAATAACCTGAGGCGCATCGTTCAAGTGAACACGATGTGTCAGGGTTGCTTTCGATCGATCGAGCGTCGCTGCCGGATAAGTAAGCGCGTACGAAGCTCCGGCGTTCACGATGTACTCAAAGGACGGACCTGTGATCGAGGAGCCATCGGGATTCTTCGCGATCGGCAGCGTGATGGTCGTGCTGAGATCGGATCCATTCGTTTCCGCCGAGAAGTCCCAGCCACTGAAAGATATCGAATAGCCCTGCGGCATAAGGAAGGAGTTGCCGAGAAGCGATGCATCGGTAACAGAGCCCGGGTCGTTTCCGCCCACACCACGGTTGAGAGCGTTGATCGTTTTCCTTCCGCGATTCGGCGGCTCGTACAACATCCTGTGATTGCCCTTGCTGAGGTCCATCGGCTTGAGAATATAAAAGTCGAACGAGTATTCGACTTTGCCCCGGGCGTTCCTCGGCGCAAGCTGCAGATCGACGATGACCGCGTTTTTCGGATCCTTGGGATCGAGCTCGCCAAATGCCTTTCCCACGATCTTTTCGTACTGCCCGACACCCGGCCACGAGTAGCCGCCGAAAGTCGGCGATTGTTTCGCGATGATTTGAATCTTCTTCACACTCGCGCGGGCGGGCATAGCCACACATAGCGCACCGGCCGCGACCAGAACGCATGCAAAGGTGACACGTCTGAACACGCTCATACGCACTCCTGGTTGTGTTGTCATTGTGTCGAGCAAGTTATCAGGATCTCGGAAAGGCGTCAAACATTCGAGATGGCCAAATCGTCCAGGGCTCCAGGTGGTCGCACGGGTGACGCGCTGATGCAGCGGCCCTCGAATTGCTCTTTATTACATCGACATTGATTCTCCTTGTAGATTCTCCTTGTGGAGGGGCGCCGGTTTGCCACCGGCGCCCACTTTGTTTAGCCCCTCCCGGGCACGATCCGTCTTTACCTGAAGCACTTGGAACGCGGGGAACCCCAATTCCACCTTTTCTTACCCGGGGTACCTAGGGTATGGTAGGCGTACCGAATTTAGCGCTAGGAAAGAGCCTCTCCACTCAATGTCGGACAAAGACACTATTATCAGATGGCTGGAGCGAGTCGAACGGCGAATTCGAGCCAACAGACTCTTCCAGGAACTAACCCTCGGGTTGACCCTTTTCCTGACTTTTCCACTCGCGCTCAAGATCTGGGACCTCTTCTATCCCTTAAGAGGAAGGACCATCACGATCGTTGTAGGCGTCTGGATGGTCTCGTTCGCAGCTTACTTTGTTTGGCGTCTTTTGCAGAAGGAGACGCTTGGGCAGGCTGCGGCGTCGGTAGACAGGCGGGCCGGTCTGCACGACGAGATCAAGACTGCGCTGTGGTTCATCTACAATCCCCGCGCATCGGAGTGGGTGGACGCGCAGCTCCAGCGCGCGGCCAGAAGCACTCGGGCGCTCGATCCGGAACGGCTCTTTCCTCGCAGTGTTCCCCGCACGTTTTATATTGCGGCCGCGATGATCCTGGTCTTCGTCGCATTGAATTTTGTTCCGCTGCCGTGGAATCACAACTGGCTCACACTTCAAGCTGCGCCGGCGTTCAGTCTGACGGACAAAGAGGAAGCGGCACTCAAACAGGCCGTGGAGCTTCTTCAGAAGGCAGAAAAGCTCCAGAAGACCGAGCTGGCGGAGCGTATTGAAGACATCGTGCAGCAGCTCCAGCAGGGCAAGATCGACGCGTCCCAGGCGGCCGAGATGCTCAATGACGTCCAGAGCAAACTCGACGAAGGCAACCTGGACCTCGGAAGCATCAACGACGGTCTCGAGGAGATCGCCAAGGATCTCCAGAGTTCAGACCTGACCAAGCCCACAGCCGATGCGATGATGCAGAAACAGCTCGACCTCGCCGCTGACGAACTGCGAAAGCTCGCCGAAAAGCTCAGCCAGAACACGCCCGAAGCAAACAAGGATTTGCAAAAGAGCCTGCAGCAGGCTTCGGAGAATCCGCGGCCCGGACTCGAAGAGCTCTTGAAGCAATTGAAAGAAGCGGCGGAAGCCCTGAAGAATCAGGATCAGAAAAATGCTCAGGACTCCCTCGACAGCGCGGCGCAGGAGCTCAACAAGCTGGAAGACCAGATGCAGGCGCAACAACTCAAGAACCTGGCCAGCGAGCAGCTGCAAACTCTCGAGCAGTCTCTGCGTCAGCGCCAGCAGAACTCCCAGGGAAAGAGCCAGCAACAACGGGGCCAGCAGCAGAAATCGCAGCCCGGCGAGAAGGGAAAGGCCGGTGAAAAGGGCGAAGCTCAGGGCGGCCAGCCGCAGGCCGGTCAGCCAGGTCAGGACGAGCCGGGCGATGACGAACGTGTGCCCGGTGAAAATGGCGAGCCTCAAGGAGGAAGCCAGCAGGGAAGCGGCTTGAATCCTTCGGGACAACGCGGCGGCAACGCTCCTCGTGAAGGTGCACCGACAGAGCTCGATGTGAAGCTGCAGCAGGAAAAGCTGGCGGGTATGGAGGACAAGGGAGCCAAGCCGGAGGATATCGAGGAAGCCAGCAAGCAGGAGAGGTCGAAACTGGATTACCGCAACGTCAAATCCGAACTAAGCCCTGCTCAGAAAGATCTACTGAATCAGGACCAAATTCCTTGGGAATATCGCCCTCTTATCAAAAACTATTTCCAGGCGATACGCCCGCCCGTTAAAAAGTAGGAGCTTTTTAATAATGAGCACGGCCATCGATCAACAGGTAGAAACGTTCCAGGAACAATTCAAGCGCGTCCGGGATGAAGTTGGAAAGGTCATCGTCGGTTACGGCGAAATCATCGACGGCGTAATCATGAGTCTGCTCGCCAGCGGCCACGTCCTGCTGGAGGGAGTGCCCGGTTTGGGCAAGACCAAGCTGGTTTCGACTCTGAGCGATGTGATGCGCCTGAAGTTTTCGCGAATCCAGTTCACGCCCGACCTCATGCCGGCGGACATCACCGGCACCAACGTTGTCCAGGAAGATGCCCTCGGCGAGAAGTTTCTCGAATTTCAGCCGGGACCGATCTTCTCCAATATCCTGCTCGCCGACGAGGTGAACCGCGCAACGCCGAAGACGCAGTCTGCGCTTCTCGAAGCCATGGAGGAGCGAAGCGTCACCGTCGGCAAGCGCACGCACAAGCTGGATTCTCCTTTCTTCGTCCTGGCCACGCAGAACCCGCTGGAGATGGAAGGCACCTATCCCTTGCCGGAAGCACAACTCGACAGATTCTTCGTCAAGTTGAAGGTCGATTACCCGACCATCGACAGCATGCACACGATCATGAATCGGACGACGAAGATCAAGGAGCCCGAGGTCAACCGCGTTCTCGGCCAGGGCGAAGTCCTCGAAATGCGGAAGACCGTGCGCGCCGTTCCGATCGCGAGGCCCGTTCAGGACTACGCGATTCGGATCACGCTGGCGACGCATCCGCAGCCCCCTTATGCCCAGCCGCTTACCATGAAGTATGTCCGCTATGGTTCAAGCCCGCGCGGTGCCCAGGCTCTGGTAATCGGAGGAAAGATCCGTGCCCTGCTCAACAATCGCGTGCATGTTTCGTGCGAGGACATCCGGGCCGTAGCGTTTGGCGCTCTTCGCCACCGAATTCTTCTCAACTTCGAAGGCGAGGCAGAACGTGTGGACACGGATACCGTCATCAAAGGAATACTCGAGAATACGGCGGAACCCAGCTAGCCGCGGACGGGAATTGATTTATGTCTACCGCCACTCTCAGTTTGTTCGATGATGAGTTTCTGAAGAAGCTCGAGTACCTCAACATTATCTCGAAGCGGTTATTCGCAGGGCAGCTCCGGGCCGAGCGGCGCACGCGGAAGCGGGGCACGGGACTTGAATTCGCGGATTATCGGGCGTATGTCGCCGGCGACGATTTCCGGCACCTGGATTGGAAGGCATATCTTCGGCTGAACCGCCTCATCCTGAAGTTATTCGAAGAGGAAGAAGACCTGCCGATTTACTTCTTCGTGGACAGCAGCCAGTCCATGAATTACGGCAGCCCCTCAAAACTGGACTATGCGCGTCGAGTCGCGGCGGCGTTGGCCTACATCGGGCTGGCCAACCTGGATCGAGTGAACATTGTTTCCTTCGGCAACGGGATCAAGGGCGAGCTCCCGCCGCAGCGCGGCAAGGGCCGGATCTTTAAAATCTTCCGGTTTCTCACCGATATGACAGCCGGCGGCGACACGAATGCGAAGGAGTCCTTCAAAACTTATTGCACCGAAACGCGCCGCCGGGGACTGGCCGTTGTGATTTCGGATTTCTTCGATCAGCATGGATTTCAAACGGCTCTGGATGTTCTTCGCCATTTTCGTCACGATATTTTCATCCTCCACATTGCGAGTCACGAGGAAATCGACCCGCCGTTGAAAGGCGAGCTCCAGCTTGTGGATTCGGAAAGCCAGGTCGGCCGCGAAATTACAATAACGCCTTCCCTGCTGGCGGCGTATCGCGCGGAGTTCGCGAGGTATTGTGAGTCTCTCGAAAGTTATTGCGGGAAGTATCAGCTCGGATACGTACGCACGGCCACAGACTTTCCTTTTGAAGAGTTGGTCTTGAAAGTTTTCCGTCAGGGCAGGTTTTTGAAATGACGTTCCTGGCACTCAGTCCATTACAAACCGTTTTGCTTGCGCTGTTGACCACCGGGTTGGTGGTCGCGTTGTATTTCCTCAAGCTGCGTCATCGCCGCGTGTTGATTTCTTCGTCGATCCTGTGGCTGAAGGTTCTCGACGAACGCCAGGCGCATTCACTCTGGGAAAAGCTTCGGAAGATCATTTCGATCATCGTCGCCGTCACCATCACGCTGCTCATTGCTTTGTCTCTGGCGCGGCCGGAGATCGAGTCGCTGACGGGAAAGACTGAGCGGATCGTCATCGTGCTGGACACGTCGCCGACGATGACCACGCAAACTGCAGACGGCAGAACGCGGTGGCAGCATGCCATGGACCGAGCTGAAAACCTGCTCGACGGCGGAGGCCCGACCACGGAGTTCCGGGTCGTCGATACCTCGGGCGTAACCTCGTCCGCTTTCACAACCGACCGCAACGAAGCACGCCGTCTGATCGAACAAATGTCGCCGCGAAGCGCCGAGCCGCAGTTCCCGAAAGTGGATGGCCGCGATTCCCGGGTCTACTTCGTGTCCGATGGCGTCGCCCTGCATGGCGTACCGTCATTCGTACGGCGGGTATCCGTATTCGAGCGTGCGCAAAACGTGGGCATCACGGCATTCGAAATCCGGTCGATACCCTCGACTCCGCTGGGTTATGAGGCGTATCTGGAAGTTCAAAACTACGGCAATCCGGCGGAAGTCGCCATCACGCTGAGCGCACCGGGAGGCCAGCGCCTTAGCCGAAGCGTTCGCCTTGCGAAGGGAGAAATATTCAAGGATGCATTCGACCTGTCCCGCTTCACGGGAGGCGGTATCCGGGCCACCATTCAATCCAAAGACGACGCGCTGCCGCTCGATGATGTGGCCTTCGCCTATCTTCCGATCAAGCGAAAGACGCGCACGCTTCTCGTAACCCGGGGGAATAACAACCTGGAGACGTTGCTGAAGCTCGATAACTACGTTGAGCTTCTGAAGATCGATCCGGCGAATTACCGCGAATCCTCGAATATCGATGCCTACATCTTCGATCGTTTTGCTCCCTCCACGCCACCCTCGAGGCCGGCATTAATATTGGGTGCGCCGAATGCCGGGTGGCTCCGGACATCGAACGGCATCGTTCAGAAGCCCGAAATCACTACGTGGTCCGAAGACCATCCCATCATGCAATTCGTGTCTGTCCACGACGTATCCATAGAGCGTGCGGCACAGATCGATGCGACGAACCTCACCGTGGTCGCGGCTTCAAAGCAGACACCCTTGATCCTGGTCTCGGAGAAACCCAGGTGGGTAATGCTGACGTTTGACCTGGATTCCTCGGATTTCGCTTTCCACGTCGGTTTCCCGGTCTTCATCGAAAACGTTCTTGCATGGTTCAGCCGCGAACAGCTCGCGCTGCGCCGGTCGCCTGGGGTTGTGGAAGTGCCGCTTGCGAATGCGCAGGTCCGAACGATCGATGGGAAAACGGTGCCGGCCTCGCAACAGCTCGGCAAAACCATTTTTGAAGCCGCGGAACCCGGTCTGTATGTCGCCACACAGGGTGAAAATCGAGTCCACGTTGCGGTGAATCTGGCAAACCGAAGCTTTTCGGACGTCAACCAGTCCGTCTTCAAAGATGACCGGGCCGCGGCCGGCCAGCGGTACTGGCTGCGGCGTGAATTGTGGTTCTACATGTTACTGGGCGCGGTTGTACTGATAGGCGTGGAGTGGTTTACGTATCACCGGAGAATTACGTTATGAGGAATCGGGAAGCCAGAAGCCAGAAGCCAGAAGCCAGAATGCAGGAACCACACGTTTCCCCATTCTGGCTTCTCGCTTCTGGCTTCTGGCGTCCTGTGCATTAGCGGATATGCAACTCAGTTTCGACACATATTGGCCGCTCCTGTTTCTTCTGCTGATTCCCTACCTCTGGTGGGTTCAACGGAAGACGCTGACGGACCTCAGCCCGAAGCATCTCCGGCTTTCGGGAACGGTGCGTTCGGCGATTGTGGCGCTGCTCGCTCTGGCGTTGATGCAGCCGGTGATCTATCGGTCGGGGGTCTGGCTCTCGGTCGTGTATTTGCTCGATGTGTCGCAGAGCGTTTCGCCGACGGCAATTCAGTCTTCAATCGACTGGATTCAGCAAACGAACAACTCGGGGCATCCCGACCAGGCTCGATTCATACCGTTTGCCGCCAATTCGACGGTTTTCGACACTCTGGATCAGCTCAAGAAAGTCGAAGTCGCGAGCAAATCCAACCAGGGATCGATCGATCAAAGCGCCACCGACATTGAAGGCGCGATGGATACCGCCATTCGCAGCTTTGCGCCGCACCACCTGAAACGCCTCGTCCTCATCAGCGACGGTAACGAAAACTCGGGCCACATGATGAATATGCTTTCGCGGTTGAAGGTCGAAGGCGTCCATGTGTACACCGTTCCGGCACAGGCGCGCACGAACCGCGATGTCTGGGTCGAAACGATCATGGCGCCTGCCACGGTCACGGCAGAAGAGCTATTCCCCCTGGAGGCCCACGTTTACAGCCAGGTGGACACTGCGGCCGAGGTCGAGATTAAGTATGGCGATAAGACGCTCGGCACCCGAAAGCTTCAACTGGTTCGCGGTCTCAATCGCGTGGCATTCGAAGGAAGCATCAAAAATGAAACGGGCCCTGTCACGCTCGAAGCCCAGGTGAAAGCGCCCGGAGATACCTTCCTCGACAACAACAAGTTTCGGGCGTCGGTGGTTGTGGACGGCCGTCCGAAGATTTTGTATGTCGAAGGGCGTCCGCAGAGCGCGAAGTATCTGCAAACCGCCCTCACTGTGGAAGGCTTCATGGTCACGGCGGTGGCGGCCAACGCCATGCCCGATAACATCGAAACGCTTGACAGATTCGATGCCGTCGTCCTTAGCGACGTGGCCAGAACCAGTCTCAACGATCAACAAATGCGAACCCTGGCCACCTATGTTCGCGACCTTGGCGGCGGCTTCATTCTTGCGGGCGGCGAGAACAACTACGGGGAAGGCGGCTATTCCAAGACGGTCATCGAAGAAGTTCTTCCCGTCACCTTCGAGGCCAAGAAGGAGAAACCGGATTCGGTAGCGATGATCGTTATCCTCGATAAATCCGGAAGCATGGGCGGGCAGAAGATCGAACTGGCTAAAGAAGCCACAAAGGCGCCTCTTGCGCTTCTGAAGGACGAAGATAGTTTCGGAGTTGTCGCATTCGATTACAACTTCTACTGGCCGGTACGTCTTCAGCCGGCCGCAAACAGGACGCAGATCACCCAGGCGATCAGCGCGATCATCGCCGGCGGCGAGACAAACATCTATCCTGCGATGCGCGAAGCTTATATTCAGCTCGCTGGGGCAACGACGCAGGTGAAACACGTTATTCTTCTGTCCGACGGCCGCTCGCTGCCTGACGATTTTGAAGGTTTGACGAAGAAGATGGCGGAATCCAAGATTACTGTGTCGTCAGTCGCGGTTGGCAACGGCGCAGATCGTGAGCTGCTGGCGAATATCGCAAAATGGGGCAAGGGCAGAACCTACTATCTGGAAGAGCCGACGAACGTTCCCCAGATCTTCACGGAAGAAACGGAGCTTGCCACCGGAAAGACGCTTCGCGAAGAATCATTCAAACCGGTGGTGAAGAAAAACGTCGAGGCGTTCAAGGGCATCGACTTCAAGACGGCTCCGAATCTGCTGGGCTACGTCGCGACGAAATCCAAAGATACGTCGGAAGTTCTGCTCGAATCGGCCCGCAAGGATCCCATCCTCGCGCGTTGGCAGTACGGCCTGGGTAAAACAGTGGCGTTCACATCCGATTTGAAGGACCGCTGGGCGGTGGATTGGCTCAAGTGGAACGGCTATCCCAAGTTCTGGTCGCAGCTTGTGCGCGAAACCATGCGCAGGCAAGACGACAACGAGTTCGACTTCCGCGTCGAGCGTAGTGGCGACGAAGCGAAAATGACGATCAATGCCGTCCGCAAAGACGGTCAGTTCAGAAACAAACTGGATTCGCTCATAAGAGTTGTCGGACCAGACCAGGTCGTGTCCGATGTCTCCGTCCATCAGGTCGGACCCGGATCCTACGAAGCAAAGTTTCCGCTCACAAAAAAGGGCTCCTACCTTTTCCGCGCGGTCGGCGAGGAGAGCGGAGGCTCGTCGAGGGTCCTGGCGTACTCCTATCCGGACGAATACCACTTCTATCCGCCCAATACCGATTTGCTGCGAGCCATCAGCAGTGAAACGCACGGACGATTCCAGCCCAAGACCGAAGACATCTTCGATCCGAACGGTGAAACGACTGCCCTTCCGACGCCTCTCTGGCCATACCTGACCGGTCTGGCTCTGTTGTTGTATTTAGCGGATGTGCTGCTCCGGCGGATTCGGATTTTTGAGGTATAGAAGGTTTCAGCCGCGGATTACGCGAATTACGCGGATGGGCGCGCTACTATTCTATATCCGCGGTGGTATTGAAGATATCGCGCGCCCATCCGCCTAATTCGCGTAATCCGCGGCCAAAATACAAACCCTCGTTTGAATCAGTGAGACATGCGGGCTAGAATATCGAACATCTGAGTTATGACTTTCCGTCGATCGCTTCGAAGCAAGCTGATATACACATTTCTGGGCGGGTCCCTCCTGACTGTCCTGCTGTTCAGCCTTGTCATCAAGGGCATCATGAACGATTACTTCCAGCGTCTCGGAGCAGTGCGGCTTCAGTTCGTCTCCGAGCAAGGCCAGCGCGACGTTCGAACGAACGTCGCCATTTTCAAGGATGCGTTTCGAGACATCTTCGCCGGCTTCGCGACTTCCATCAGTGCCCTTTCGCAATCCGGAGCAATTGGAGATCAGTTGCCTCGAACGCAGGCCGAACGCAACCGGATGGCGGAAGTGCTGCGGCAGGCAGAGCTCGAAAACAAGCTCTCGATGATCACGCTGGTGGACCTCCAGGGACGCACCATTCTTCGCTCCTCAAATCCGAATGCGTATGGTGATGACGCCCTGATGCGCGATTACAGTAATCCCGAACGGCCGGTCTCCCCGGTTCGCAGAATCGTCGAGGACGCCCTTACCGGCCATACCATAAAGACGTTCGCAGCCGTCGCGCCGCAGATTCTGGAAAAGGAAGGATTGGACAAAAAGGCCGCTATCCTGCTGAAGACTTTCGAAAACGGCCCGGTGGTGATAGAGGTACCCCCGAACACCTACGAACAACGCGGTCTCATGATGATGGTGGCAACGCCGGTCCGCACGTCCTCGGGCGGGATCGTCGGGGCGGTGATCGCGGGGAGATTGCTGAACAAGGACCTTTCGATCGTTCAGGACTTCCAGAATCTGGTTCAGGACAAGGCCACCATCTTCCTTGGCGACGTCCGCATCGCCACAACCATCGTTGTGTTACGAGGTGAGAACAAGGGGCAGATCGCCCTCGGAACGCTTTTGGACGAAGGCGCGGACACTCGCCTCAGCCGGGGCGAACCTGTTCAACGGACGACGACCATCAACGGCGAACGCACAATGGGCGCCTATGAGCCCCTGCTCGACTACGACCAGAAAGTGATTGGCGCAATTTACGTCGGGCGGCCGCTCGCATTCATCGATTCAATCAACAGGGCCCAGGAGGAGATCGAAGCGGACGCGGCGCGCCGGACCAACATTTATATTATTGCCTCCGCCGCCATCTCGCTGCTGATTGCGATTCTGATCGCCACATTCTTCTCGAAGCGGGTCACGGCACGTATCGATCAGTTGCGGAAAGGCGCCGAAGTGATCGAGAAAGGCCGGTTGGATTACCGGCTGCGCATCCAGTCCGGCGACGAGATTGAGCTGCTCAGCAAACAGTTCAACTCGATGGCTTCCAAATTAGAAGAGTTTTACCAGAATCTCGAATGGAAGGTCGAGGAACGCACCCGCCAACTGAAGGAATCCCAGGAAGCGATGGTGCACCAGGAAAAGATGGTTGGCGTCGGCCAGCTCGCTGCGGGTATTGCGCACGAATTGAATACGCCGCTGGGAACCATTATCGGGTACGCCCAGATGCTTCGCGAAGACCTGTCACAGCAACCCGCAAACGCTGCGAGTCTCGCCGACGTTGAAGAAGTCATCGGGCAGGCGAACCGTTGCCGCGACCTGGTGAAGAACCTGCTGAACTTTTCCCGCCGCCCGGTCATGGAGAAGGCGGATGCGGACGTCAACGACATCGTCCGCAAGATCATCTCTCTGATCGAACATGACTTCGAGATGAAACGCGTGCGGATCCACATGGATTTGGACCCGGTGCTGCCCCGAACAAAGGCGAATGAAAACGAAATCGCCCAGGTCATTCTGAACCTCGCCCACAACGCCGCCGACAGCATGCCCGAAGGCGGCGATCTGTACGTTTCCACCAGTTATAGCGAAAATACCGATCGAATCCGCATTGACGTGCATGACACTGGCTGCGGCATCAAGGAATCCGACCGAAACCGCGTCTTCGAGCCTTTCTTCACGACCAAAGAGGTTGGAAGGGGAACGGGCCTCGGGCTTTCGATCTGCTACAAGATCGTCGAAAACCATCTGGGCTCGATCGAATTCGATACGGTGACGGGTGAGGGTACGACGTTCCGCGTCTATTTGCCCGTCAACGCGGAGGTTCGTGTTGGCTGATTCCACTCAGATCCTCGTTGTTGAAGACGACGCCAAGCATGGCGCCATGTGTGCGCGTCTCCTCGAACGCCGCGGCTATCGTGCAAAAGCCACCACGTCCGCCCGGGAAGCGCTCTCACTGCTTGCCCAGAATCGCGACATCGATCTCGTCCTGGCCGATCTTCAGATGCCGGAGATGGACGGCATCCAGCTTCTCAGCGCAGTCAAAGGCAAGTACCCGCATATCGAGTTCATCGTGATGACCGGATACGGCACCGTGAAGACAGCCGTCGAGGCGATGCAGTTAGGAGCCGCGCATTACATTCAAAAGCCGCTCGACCACGATGAGTTGAATCTGCTCATCAGGCGCGCCATCGAGAAGAAACAGCTGGAGAAAAAAGTCGATCGCCTGCGGGCGGAGCTTCAAGGCAGATACAGCTTTGAGAACGTCATCGGCAAAAGCGCTATCATGCAGACCGTCCAGGAAAAGATGGCCGCAGCATGCGGCAATCGGGCCACCGTACTTATCACGGGCGAGAGCGGAACCGGTAAGGAACTCGTCGCGCGTGGCATTCATTACAATACGTTCGGCGTGGGGGCCCTTCAAGATGCGGATGCTCCATTTGTGGCGGTGAACTGCGGTGCGCTGCCGAAAGATTTGATCGAAAGCGAGCTGTTCGGCTACAAGAAGGGCGCCTTCACTGGAGCCGTCAGCGACTCCGAAGGCCTTTTCCACGCGGCCAATGGCGGCACAATCTTTCTCGATGAAATCATGGAGATGTCGCCCGATCTTCAAGTGAAGCTGATGCGCGTGCTCCAGGAAAGAAGCATTCGCCATTTAGGCGACACACGGGAGTTTCCGATCGAGGTGCGGGTCATCGCTGCGACGAACAAACCACTCGTGGAGTCCCTGGAATCGGGCGCGATCCGGAAGGATCTTTATTATCGCCTGAGCGTTATCACGATTCACCTCCCCGCTTTAAGAGAGCGCGCCGGGGATATCCCGCTGCTGGCGGAACATTTCCTGAAGAAGCATCAGAAGGATTTCCACAAGACCGTGAATGGATTCGAGCCGCGGGCGCTGGAGGCGATGATGAAGTATCCATGGCCCGGCAATGTTCGCGAGCTGGAGAACCTGGTGGAGATGATGCTCGCTTACGGCAAATCGCCGGTCATCCGGTACTCGGAGCTTCCCGAACGGATTGTGGAAATCGTACCGTCCCAGAAGAAGCCTTCAATGATGGACGATGAGGTCTACACGTTGAAGGAAGCCGAGCGCATGCTCATCATCAATGCGCTGGCGAAAAGCCGGGGAAACAAAAGTCTCGCGGCACAGATGCTCGGGATATCACGCAAGAGCCTGTACAAGAAGCTCGAGGATTACGCCATCCCGGAAAACTAGAATGAAAAAATGGGGTCGTAGAGGCCTAATTCGGGGACAGACGCATAAATCACCCAATTACGAATCAACGTCCGATCAAACGTAATTGGGTGATTTATGCGTCTGTCCCCGAATTAGGCCTCTATCCCCCTTGCAGCATTCGAAGGCCGGCGCCGATCAGCGAAAAGAAGAAGTACACACCCGCAACCGCAACCGTCCTTAAACCTGTCCCAACGCTCTTTCGAGTCACGAATTTGTAGGCGATGATCAGAAGGATCACCACCCAGATCGAAAAAATATCCACGACGGTTGCTGCCGCATAAGCCAGTCGTGGAACTGCGGTTTTGTCGAGAAAGAGTGCCAGGCTCAGGCTCCCAATCTCATTCAGGTCGAGAGCCGAAGGCGGCACGGCAACAACCTGCACCAGTGAAACAAAGGAACGTATGATAATCGGAACGTACGCAAAAGTGGTCACCGCGAAGAACGTCTTGAAATTCGCATCACGCCCTAGCATTGTGAATATTCCAAAGTAGATCGCCGTCGCGATCAGGATAACGATGGTGGGCAACACCGCGGCAAAGCCAACCCCTACCCGGCCGACTGTCCGAACCATCTGCACCATTCTCTGCTTTTGCTCCTCCGACATCTGTTGCGTCCGGCCGGCTTGCTCCGCCTGGCGCAGTGCAAGTTCACCGACATCTACCTTCGATATAGCGACGATCCCCACGCCAAGCGAAACCAGTCCCATCAGGACCAATGGAAGCAATGCTCGAGGCCTCTTCGATATGAAAAACATCGCTTCGCCCGGCGCCCACAGCGTCTTGAACATTAACCCTAAAGTTTCCATATGCCCCCTCCGGATGGTGCTCTAATTCGGGGTCAGACCACTGAATTAGAGCACTACCCCTTCCGCCGGTTGCTTTTTTACACTTCTTTGCCTTAGGCTTCAAGTCGCAATGCGTGTGCTGGCAATAATTCTCTTAACCGCTGGCGGGGCCCTGGGGCAGGACGTGGATTTGCAAATTCGTCCGGAGGCGATTTATGTCGAGAACATCGGCGGCAATATTGTGCCTCTGGAGCGTGTTTTCTTTCACATAGTGCTCGAAAACAAGTCCGGGGCTCCAATCGAGATCCAATGGCTACGCTTCGATATGGTGAATTCGGAGGGCGTGGTCCTCTCCGGCCAATATTCCGCCAAGGCACTGATGAGCCTTTTCGACAGCGCGATCAATCGCAAACGCATCGAACCGACACCTAAAGAGACGCTGGTCCTTGCGTCCGGCCAGCGAAAGGCGATCTCCGATATCTTCATGGACTTTCCAGTGGGATTCATCGGCGAAAACCTGATGCTGGAAGTGGATTACAAATCCGGCGGCACCGACGCTCTTCGAAAAGCCTCGACTCGGCTCAAGCGCGCTGAAGGATTCCTGGGACGTCTGCCTTTTGAAGGTGTATGGTATGTCGCGGCGGAGCATGGCTTTCTGGATTCGCACAAGCGATTCCTTGCCGAAAGCTTCGCATACGATTTCATTCAAATTGGAGCCAATGGCAAGAGTTTCAGGCGGGACGGCAGAACCAACATCGACTACTTCGCCTATGGCCAGAGAGTCCTTGCGGCAAAAGAAGGCATTGTTGTCTCCGTGCGTAATGATATTGTTGAGAATGTTCCCGGTGAACCAAACACGACGGCACCCGGTGGAAACCTGGTGATCATCGATCACGGGGACAATCAATACGGCTATTATGGCCACTTGAGACCCGGAAGTATCAAAGTGAAGGCAGGAAGCAGGATAAGAGCGGGCGATCCAATCGGCGAGGTGGGGAACTCCGGCGATTCGCTGGAGCCGAACCTTCACTTTCATGTGATGAATAATCTCGATCCGACGCAGGCGGATGGAACCCCTGTAATTTTTGTGAATTGGAAGGCCCAGTCATACAGCCGCTCTCCAGTTGTACGTTCTCAGGGCATCATTCCCAGAGGGGAGTTCGTCGAGCCCTGAGAAGTTTCATATGTTGTTCTACGCCGCGCTTCTATTGCTCGTTGGGTTGTTCCCAAGTGAAGACCTGTCTTTGGGCGGAATCGTCTTCGATTTGAATTCCGCAGCTGTCAGCGGCGTCCAGATCGTTGTCGAACACACGACCGACCGGCAGCAGTGGCAGGCGACAACGAAGGAGGATGGCGCTTTCCGGTTCGATCGCATGTCGCTCGGCACTTACCGGGTTACGGTAAGGAAAGAAGGCTACTTCGAAACCTCGACGGAGGTCCGGCTCGAATCGAGTAAAACGATTGAGTTCACACTGGCTCACCTTGAAACCCTGAAGCAGACCGTCGAAGTTGTTGCCCGACCCGATCCCATCAACACCGATTCGGTTGCCTCCCAAAATACAGTCAACGACGAGGTCATCCAGACGCTTCCATACACCGGGAAGCGCGACTTCCTGAACGCCCTTACGCTGATGCCGGGCGTTATGCGAGATAGCAACGGGCAGGTTCATATTCACGGCTCGCGGGCCGATCAAATTCGTTATCAAGTCGACGGGATGAACCTGACGGATGCGTCCGGTGGCGGACTCTCGGCCAGAATTCCGCTGGAAGCCATCGAAAGTGTCGATACGGACCTTGCAGGTTACTCCGCAGAATTCGGCAAAGGCTCCGGCGGCATCGTGCGCGTTCACAGCCAGTTCGTAGGCAATCAATATCGATTCAGCCTTACGGATTTCTTCCCCGGCATCAATTTCAAGCAAAAGACCCTCTCCGATTTGTCGCCGCGGCTGCTATTCTCGGGCCCGATCGTTCACGGCAAGCTCTGGTTCATGTATTCCAGCAGTCTCAGATACGTTCGAACGTTCATCGACGATTTGCCGAATCATCAGAACGGACAAACCGAGACGGTGGCGGATCAACTCGTGAAATTGCAATGGAACCTGCGTGAATCACACGTACTGACCTTCAATCTCCTTCACAACTCCGAGTACCTGCGTAATACCGGACTCAGCATCGTTCGCCCCGAAGACGCGACGACAAATACTCTCCGGCGCGGCATGACCCTCGCTGTGTCCGATAGAAAGGTGGCGGGACGAAAACTGCTGGAAACGACGGTTCAGTGGACGCGCCGCCGCGACACCGATCTTGCGAAGGGCCACACGGCATTCGAAGCGCGGCCTGATATCTGGCTGGGCAACTTCTTTACGGATCGACGCGGCTGGAACCAGCGATTTCATGCGGCGCAAACGCTGGCATGGGAGCAATCCACAGGCGGCCTCCGGCATCGATTGAAGGCCGGCGGTGAGTTTGATTACGTGACCTCGTCCCTGCGGCTGGACAAACGCCCGTTCGTTCAATACACGGAAACCGGAGCTGTCCGGTCCAACGTTACTTTCGCAGGTCCGAATTCGGCCCGGGTGCGTAACCGCGAACTCGGAGTCTTCATGCTGGATCGCATCGTGTTGAACCCGCGCTTGCAGGTGGAGCTTGGGTTGCGCGTCGATCGTGAACGAGTGGTCGGAAGGAACAATTTTTCGCCCCGGGCCGGTTTCTCATTGCTGCCGTTCGATACGAACCGGTCGAAGATCAGCGGCGGTGTTGGCCTCTTCTCCGATAATGTCGCCCTTATAAACCTGCAGTTGCCTCGAATGCAGCGCAGGTACACAACGGTGTACGACGCGGGCGTACCTCTGGCGGCGGCGATTGCTACCGATGTCCGTGTGAATCCTGGACTACAAAACCCTTCCGGACTGCATTGGAATCTTTCATGGGAACAGGAATGGGCCCCCAGATGGGTTTCCCGTGTGAACTATATTCAGAAGCACGGAACCGATCAGATCCGCCTGGCCGCACTGGCCAACGGCCCGGGATTCGATATCGTCGTGAATAACTCGGGGAAATCCGACTACAAGGGAATCGAAGTAAGTTTGGATCGTCCGATACGCACGAACCTTCGGATCCTGGCTTCTTATGTCTATTCACGTGCCACGGGGCGACCCTCAGTATCGCTGGACTTTCCTGATCCCTCCGTCGAGTCGGTTCGTGAAGCCCCACTGGACTGGAACGTTCCTCATCGACTGATCACGTGGGCTTATTTTCCCGTGCCTGGCAGTATACAGGCGTCGTACTCCATAGAGGCGCGGTCCGGTTTCCCGTACAACACTATCGATGATTTGAATCAAATCGTCGGTGGCTACAACAGTCACACGATGCCGGCAAGTTTCGTCACGAATTTCAATGTCGAGAAGGAAATTCCAATTCCATTCAAGAAACGCATGGCCGTGCGAATCGGTGTGACAAACCTCTTCAATCGGTTTAACCCGCGGGTCATCGATGCGAACGCGAACTCGCGTTATTTCATGCGGCTTTCGGACTCGTCGGGAAGGCACTTCGTGGGCAGGATTCGAATCCTGAAGAAGTAATTAGCCGCGGATTTCACGGGTTACGCGGATGGCGCGCAAACAAAAACTGTTGATGCGCGCCATCCGCGTAACCCGTGAAATCCGCGGCTAATTACTTCTTCAGGTTCGGCTTACCGAGATCCCCATTCCCCCGGACCTTGCTAACCAATCCCTTGTACGCTACCTGCTGTTCCATCTTGCGGATCGTTTCGGCGAGATGATTCTCCAGAACCTGGAGCCGTTCGGCCGTAGAAGTCATTTCGAGGAGCTTTTGCTTGTCCTCGGAATCGATGTCGAGAACATAGCTGACCATGTATGAAAGATCGGCGGGCGATTCCGGCAGCACCATCTCCGACTCCTGTGTACCGCTGAGTTTGGTGCCAAGCTCGGCCACTTTCCGATATAGAGCGGAGACCTGATCGTAGAGAGACTCCAGCGAGGAATGGCTTTCGTCGTCTTCGAAGAAATCGACCGATGCTTTCCAGTATGGCGTCTGCTGAGTAAACCGGTAGATCCGGAACCGGTCCTCCCCTTCTCCAAGAATGTTCAGCCGCCCATCTTCAAGCCGCTCCACCTGCACAATTCTCGCGGTCATGCCGACGCGGTGAATCGTTTCTTCGGTTTCTTCTTCTGCGCCGCTCCGGAGAAGGACGAGACCAAACACCTCATCGCGGTCGATGCAGGTATTGATCATCAGCTTGTAGCGCTCTTCGAAGATGTGAAGCGGAACGACGATATGGGGAAACAGGACGAGATTCGGAAGGGGAAAAAGCGGAATCTCCATTTCACGCTTCGATCATATAAAAAGCTCTTCGTCCTGGCGCGCCTGATCGACGGTGCTGCGACCTCTGCGGAAAAGAAATGTTTCGAAGCCCCGAGTAAGGCCCTTGGCCAAAGCCGCAATCTCGCGCACGGGACGGACGACGGAATCCTGAACGATTTCCGCCGTTTCATTGATGCGCTCTACCACGTTCTGACTGACGCGGTCGAACCTGTCGAGCTGGATGTGCAGCGCTTCGCCGGTATCCGTCACCATCGCCTCAACACGCCGGAACTGTTCTCTCGCCGAAAGTCCGATCTCGACGAGGTTGGCCGAGGCACTCCTCAGGTTTTCAGTGATCGACTTCATCGGACTGATCATTTCGCGCGTTTCCTTCATGAAGCGCTCGATCTGTTCCGAAAGCCGTTTGGACATGATGTAGATCCCCACCAGAACGCCGGCCTGAGTGATAACTGCCAGTGCAGTGAGCGCTACAAAGAGCGTCAGCAAGCCTTCCAAGCTACCCTCCATTTAGTCTTGTGGAAGTCCCTTCTCTTCGCGGTACGCTGCCTTGCCGGCTTCGAACGCCGCCGTCAATTGCTCCTTCTGGCGTTGAACCGCTTCTTTGCTTTTGTCGATAAAGCTGGTGAAGTCGTCACTAACTCTTCGTCCTTTGTCTTCCACGAATTGACGGCCTACATTCACCTTGCTGGCGACAAAATCCTTGCCATCATTCGCCGTGCTCGAAATCCACTCGCGTGTTTCACGCCCGGACCTCGGCGCCAACAGGACGGCAAGAGCCGCACCAATTCCGGCGCCGGCCAGGAAATACAGGACCTTGTCGCCGGCACCACCACTGTTCTCGCTCATGTTCGCTCTCCTCGAAAATACCTGGCGCCAATACTAGCAGGAAGGCAGGTCAACCACAAAGACCCAAAGGAGTTGTACTTTAGTGAAAGTGTCTCCAGACTGCTTCCGCCTGGGGTTTCGTCACCACTCCCTGGAGGTCCTCCACCGTCGCTTCCCGGATTTTTGCCACCGATCCAAAATGGGTTAAAAGCTTCTGCGTTGTCTTCAGTCCGACACCCTGGATTTCGGCAAGTTCGGAGGTGATGGTCCGGCGTCCCCGGCGTTCGCGATGGAAGTTGATGGCAAACCGATGGCTTTCGTCGCGGATCTGCTGGATCAACCGCAGGACAGGTGACCGCCGCTCCAGCACAATCGGCTCGTCTTCGCGCCCCGCCACATAAATGATCTCTTCTCTTTTCGCGATGCTGGCCAGGGTCTGGTCCACAATGTTTAGTTCATCGAGAGCGCTCTGGGCCGCGTGCAGTTGCCCGATACCGCCGTCAATCAGGATGAGGTCGGGCATACCCAGGCCTTCTTCCTGCACACGTTTGTACCGGCGGGTCACAACTTCGCGCATGCTCTGGAAATCATCGGGCAGGCCGGAGAGTGAGCGGATGATGAATCGCCGGTAATCGGACTTCTTCATGCGTCCGTCCTCCCATACCACCATCGATGCGACGACGTCGCTTCCCTGCAGGTTGGAAATATCGAAACATTCGATGCGGCGCGGCGGCTTCTCGAGATCGAGCGCTTCCTCGACCTCCTTCGAAATCGCCGCCGGCGACGGCGCGGCCGCCCTGAATCGCTGCAGGAATGAAAGCCGCGCATTGCGATTGACCAGCTCCATCATCTCGCGTTTACCACCCCGCTGCGGCGTACGGATCTCGACCTTGCGTCCGCGACGTCCGGACAGCCATTCTTCCAGCAGTGCACGATCTTCGAAGTCCGCCGGAACGTGAACCTCCACGGGAATGAATGGCGCATCCACGTAATACTGTTTCAGGACGGAGCCAAAGAACTCACCGGGGTCGAAGCTGCCCTGGTCTTCCCAGAACACCTCGCGCTTATCCACTACCCTGCCGCCGCGCATGTGGAAGATGGAAACAGCAACCATGTTTTCTTCCTGGTGGTAGCCGAAGATATCGATATCGTCATAACCCATGACTGCCATCTTCTGCCGTTCTGCGAGCGTCTCCATGGTCTCGATCGCATCGCGATAATGCGCCGCCATCTCGTATTGCTCGCCGGCCGCTGCTTCTTCCATTTTGGCCTCGAGCCGCTTGATGAGGTCGCTGTTCCGGCCCTCGAGAAGGAGTTTCACGTCCTTTACGGCTTCCTGGTACTGCGCAAACGATGTCAGGCCGTCAACACATGGGCCGAGGCAGCGATGGATGTAATACTGCAGGCACGGCCGGGGACGCTTCCCATCGATCGTGATGTTGCAATTGCGGATCAGAAAGTATCGCTCGATCAGCTTCAGGGTCTTTCGCGCGAGGCCCGCCGGAAAAAAAGGACCGAAGTACAACGCCCCATCCTTGCGCACGCGCCGCGTAATGATGGCGCGCGGAAATGGCTCGTTCGCCGTCAGCTTGATGAAAGGGTACGTCTTGTCGTCACGCAACAGGATGTTGTACTTCGGCTTGTGCTGCTTGATGAGGTTATTCTCGAGCGCCAGCGCCTCGCCTTCCGTGTCCGTCATGATGAACTCGAGATCCTCGATGGCGTCCATCATCTGATCCTTGCGTTCGTCCAGGTCCCTCGAATCCTGAAAGTACGTCCGCACACGATTCCGTAGCGATTTGGCCTTTCCAACATAGATGGTCTGGCCCCCTGCATCCCTGTAGAGATACACACCGGGTCCCTGCGGAATCTGTTTGAGTTTGGCTTCTACCGTGGGATTCATGGAAGTACAAACCAAAATTATAACAGCCGCAAAAGACACAAAATTCATAAAAGGCTTTTGTGTTTTGTGCTTTTGTGGCTAATTTTACGATTGATGCTCAAAACAACTTCCCAGACTCTGAAGCCGGGCGACGCCGCGCCGGACTTTGCGCTGCCTGACGTGGATCGGAACATCATCCGGCTGTCTGACTTTCGCGGCAAACCGGTCGTGATCGTTTTCATTCGTGGAACCTGGTGACCGAACTGTGTAAACCAGATGACTCAGTTTGAGTCCGCTTATCAGGAATTCACGAAGCGCAATGCAAGCGTGGTCTTCATCGCGGGGCAGAAGATCGACGGCTTGTTCAAGGGCAAAGAACACGTACACAGGCGCAAGTATCCGTTTCCGATCCTCTTCGACGAACAACGAGAGGTGACGCGAGCCTACGGCGTGTATCAAGCTCTCGGTATCGACACGATCAACCTGGCCAGGCGATCGCTGTTCGTTGTCGGGAGTAAAGGGGAAATCTGCTCGATCGCGGTGAGCCCGCATCAACGCGAAGCTCCGCAGCTCCAGGATGTTCTGGCCGCTATCGAATCTTGCAGTAAAGGCGGGCTTACGTGATCGGATTGCTGCTTCTAGTCGCCCCGTTGTTGTTTGGTCAGGACCAGGACAAACCCACCCTCTTTGACCATTCCGACGATTCCCGCGTTTGGATCTCCGGGCAGGTCAACGCGATTCACCAGCAGCATCCCAGCTTCTTCGCTAAATACACCGGCGAGCACAGTCTTCAACCCGCCCGCGAAAAGGCCACGTCGAGGGTCTTGACGTTGTATACGGGCGTGCGGGTCACGAAGTCCACCGAAATCCTGTTTGATCTGGAAAGTGCCGGAGGCCGAGGCATCAGCGATGCATTTGGTCTTGCCGGCTTCACGAAACTGGATGTTGTACGCAATCCAACACTGGGATCGAAACCCTATCTTGCACGGCTTCTGTTCCATCAAACGATTGCTCTCGGTGGAGAAAGCGTACCTGCGGAGCCTAATTTCCTGTCATTGATGCCCGTAAAACCGGAGAAGAGAATCGAAATTTATTTCGGCAAATTGGGCATCGCGGATTTTTTCGACACGAACGCCGTCGGAAGCGACAGCCATCTTCAATTCATGAATTGGACCGTCGACAACAACGGAGCTTATGACTACGCCGCCGATACGCGCGGATATAGCGTGGGGGCTGTCTTTGATTATGAGGATCGGAACTGGGGCCTGCGATTCGCAGAAGCGCTGATGCCGACAGTGGCAAATGGCATCAAGCTGGATTGGAACCTGCGGCGCGCGCGAGCCGAGAATCTCGAGCTTCGGGTACAGCCTTTACCCGGTCACAAAACAACGATCCGTCTTCTCAGTTACCTGAATCACGCCAACATGGGAAGCTATCGCGAAGCCATCGAGGCTTTCACCCAGGGGCGTGAGCCACAGCCTGACATCGAAGCGCATCGCCGTCAGGGGCGGCATAAATATGGTTTCGGCTTGAACGTGGAACAGCCGCTGCCACACGACATTCGCCTTTATGGCCGTCTCGGATGGAATGAAGGCCGCCACGAGTCTTTCGCTTATACGGAAGTCAACAGTTCGATTTCAACCGGCGGCGACCTTCAAGGCAGGTCGTGGCACCGGCCCAGCGACAGGGTTGGAATTGCATACGTGAACAACGGAATCTCCGGCGATCACCGCCGATACCTGCAGCTTGGTGGAAAAGGCTTTCTGCTCGGCGACGGCGGATTGACCTATGGGCGCGAAGAAATAGTGGAGTCTTACTACACGGCACGATTGATTCGAGGAGTTTTCGTTTCTCTCGATCTTCAACACATCACTCATCCAGGCTACAACCGCGACCGTGGCCCCGTGTTCGTGCCTGGAGCGAGACTCCATCTGGAGTTTTAACCTAAAATAACGACCTGGAGTAGTTATGCCTGAAGAAGAATTTGAGACCATAGAGTTCAAAGAGAAATTGGAAGAAGCAACCGAACACGCCGTCGAGGCTGCTGAACATCGCTCGCGCTGGCTTGTCTACCTGTCATTCACTACGGCACTCATCGCCGTACTTGCAGCCGTCGCGGCGCTGGAGTCGGGAACATATTCGAATGAAGCTCTCATTCAAAAAAACGAAGCTTTGCTGGCTCAGGCGAAAGCCTCCGACCAGTGGGCGTATTATCAGGCTAAAGGCATAAAAGGCACCGTGTATGCCACACAAGCTGCAGCAGCGAGAGCGACAAACCCGGAACTCGCGGATAAGTCGCAAAAGGAAGCAGACCGCTATACAGCAGAACAGGAAGAAATCAGCAAGTCTGCGCGAGAATTCGAAGGCGAAGAGAAGAAGGACTCCGAACTATCCGACAAAAGTCTGGAACACCATCATCGCTTCGCCTACGCAGTCACGATGTTTCAAATCAGCATCGCATTGGCTGCTGTCGCCGCACTGAGCCGGCAGAAGGCCGTGTGGCTGGTGGGCCTGGCCATCAGCCTCCTCGGCCTGCTGTATTTTGTGGATGGTTTCCGGCTCTTTTTCTAAACGTCCACGCCGCTACCGAACCTTGCGGTAAATATTGAAACCGATGATGAACGTATCTCTTCCCTGGACGGCATAAGCCGCCGTCGTTTCTACGTCCTGCCTCGATACGACCAGCTCAAAGGTGTGGCGGAATGTCGATTTCTGGAGACCGACCGAGAGTCCTGCATAGTCACGGCGCTCGCCTCTGAAACCATGCAGACGCGGAATGACTTCGCCAACGATGGACGCAGTCTTCCAGAAGCGAATGCCCGCTCCGAGGCCCAGTGACTGTGTGTTGTTGAACTCTCCTCCATAAATCAACGACGGTGGGGTGAAAGTATCCTCGTTGCGCGTATTGAACGCGAATGTTGGAGCCGCGAGCAAGGACACTCGGTCGGCAAAAGTGCGTGTAAACACCCCCTGAATGAAGGGCCGATGCATTATATGGAAGTTTTGCTGGCCCTCCACGCCAGCTCGAGCTTGAATCGTCAGTGGAGACGTTTCGCCCTGCCGGGCGACCTGGAATGAGGAATTAAGCTCGATCGTTTTGGTATTGTTATAGTTGCTACGGGATATTCCGAAGGCTATTCGATCGGTTATACCAACGCGCCCGCTGTAAGCGACCGTTGCCCCGCTATCGAATCCGAAGAGTCCCCCGAAACCGGCATTCTTAATGTCCTGCGAGAATCGGTGCTGCACCAGAAAATCGACACCACCGGCTCTCAGTGGCTTCCCAACGGGCAGATTCACGACATTTGAACCGAAAAATGCGCCCTCGCGCGCATAGCCATCGACTGGAATGTTGGCTCTCTCGGATGCCTGTGCTGCCGTTGAGGCCGCGGTCGCCGGCGGTGGCGCCGCTCCGGGCGTCGCTGCAGGTGTGCCATCGACCGTCTTCCGATCGAGATCGACCAGTGTCATCCTTCCGCCGGATTCAATGACCACCTGCTTGTTACCGGGATCGGAAAAATGCATCACCAGGCCGGCGGCCTGTCTCGAAACCGGAACAATAAACCTATCCGGAAATTGCGCGCGCAGCATCGGCGTAATCTGCTCGCCGGCGCGCTCAAATGCCTGTCCGAACACGTTTCGCGCATCGCCGCCTTCCGGACTCATATGGCATGTGATGCAACCGTCCTGGGCTGGATTGCGAAACGGATCGCTTCGGTAGAGTTGCAGGAATTGAGGCATTGCGAACGCTGAAACGTTCGAAAATAAGAAAAGAGCTGTCAGTAACACACTTCCAGACCATCGATTCATGGGAACCTCCACATCCGAAAAAAAGAGTTACTTGAACCGCACACGCGAAACATGCGGGTTGCCTTCCACATAGAATCGCCAGGGTTTGTCCTTGTATTCCCCGGCGTAATCGACTCCAACGCGAGGACTGGTGAGGATCGGCCCAGGATCGAGTTTCCTATCTTCGATCCATATCGTGGTGCCGAGCAGATTTTCTCCGTTCAACTGCTTGTCGATCGACATCGCCATGCACAACTTGCCCGGACCGCTGGCGATGTTGGTTTCCCGTTCCGGATTATTGCGGAGTTCACACATCAAATCCACATTTTCGATTGGCTCAACGGCTCGGATGAGCACGGCGGCAGGATATCCCTTTGGCTCCGTCACAACGTTCAGGCAAAAGTAGAAGCCATAGATCATGTAGACATACGCATATCCCGGCGGGCCAAACATGACGGAAGTTCGCGGCGTGTGTCCCCTGGAGGCATGACACGCAAGATCGTGCGGACCGACATACGCTTCGGTTTCGACAATTTTTCCGGCTAGATTTCTTCGGCCCAGACGCCGTACGAGGACTTTGCCCAAAAGTTCGGAAGCAACATCGAGAGTGAGGCGGGAGTAAAAGGGTCTGGAAAGCCTGGCGGGCATCGGAATAAAAATGGGGTCCGAGAGTCGCTGTAGTGGCGGTCTATGACCGCCGGTGATCCCAAAATTACGGCATCGTCGGCGGTCATAGACCGCCGCTACAGCGAGGCCTCTCGACCCCATTTTTCTCTTACGCGGCTTCTGGCTTGTCTGGCTTGCCGCGTACCTGCTTCTTGATCTTCCAGTGGGAGAAGAGGTACTTGTGGCCGCATCGAGGGCACTGCCAGGATCCCTTCACAGGATCCGCACCCCGCTCGTGGAACATCTCCACAATCAGGTGACAGTGCAGACACATGGTCGGATGACTGTAGACCATTTCAGACTTTGCCGTTTTAGTCATAACTGCCAATGGAAACCCCCTTTTAGTTTACGGGCTCTATACGTCAGACTTCACCCTCCAAACGGCTGCAAACTTATGACTTATAACAGCTTGACAATAGAGCGTAGTGCAAATTGCAGCAGATACAGACGATGAGACTATTAAAATGGAACGTCTCTCGACGCCTGCCGGAGAAATTTTTGAAGAGCCCCGAAGCGCATTATAACCGAATTGGGCAAGATTAGTACCAAAAAGTGCGCTCTTAACCGAAAATTTATGCGGGTTCGACCGAATCCGCATCGACTTCGGCGCTAACCGACTGCTGGAGCAGATGAATGCTCAGGACGAGACGGGTCAGTCCCTTCTTTCGAATCAGGATTCCTTCACAATCTTCCAATGGCCCGGAGCGAACGCGCACACGCCTTCCTATCTTCAGGTAAGGATGCGGATTGTATGGCAGTTCGGACGTAACAAGCCGACGGATCGCCTCGATTTCGGGTTCCGGAATCTGGGCCGGCTTTCCATCAAATGTCACAAAGGCAACTGCGCCATACGGACGAAGCGTGTCGTGATAGCGGCGTTCATACTCGACGTTCACGAAGAGATAGTTCTTGAACAGGGGTTCTTCGATGATCTTGTAACGATCGCTCCACCGGCGGCGAACCTTGTAGATTGGAAGAAAGGCCTCGATGTTGCGGTTCTTCAGATCTTCGTAAACCTGTTTTTCGTGGCGGGGGCGGGTATATATCGCGTACCAGGGCATTAACTAACGCTGACTGACCGGCACCCACTTCAGGTCTGGCGCCGGACCAATGTATTCGGCACGCGGGCGGATCAGACGGTTGTTCGAATATTGCTCGAGGATATGCGCCGTCCAGCCGGACATGCGGCTCACCGCAAAGAACGGCGTGAACAGATCGATCGGCATGCCGATCACGTGATACGTGCTGGCCGAATAAAAGTCTACATTGGGATTCAGCTTTTTCTCGGATTTCACCAGCGCCTCGATCCGCGCGGACATCTCATACCACTTCGCCTGACCTGCACGCTCGCACAACTCTTTCGACATGCGCCGCAGGTGCGTTGCCCGAGGATCTTCGGTGTGATAGACCCGGTGGCCGAAGCCCGGGATTTTTTGCTTCTGCGCGAAGATGTCGCGGACGAAGGCATCGACCTTCGAAACCTCGCCGATCTTCATCAACATTCGCATCACGGCTTCATTGGCGCCCCCGTGGAGCGGGCCCTTCAGAGCGCCGATCGCCGACGTCACTGCAGAGTAAATATCGGAAAGCGTTGCCGCGGTTACGCGTCCCGCAAACGTCGAAGCATTCCACTCGTGATCCGCGTGCAGGATCAGCGCAATATCCAGTGCTTTCGTCATCGTGTCATTGGGTTCGGTGCCGTTCAGCATGTAAGCGAAGTTAGCGGCCAGGCTGAGGTCCGGGCGCGGAGCCACCGGCTCTTTGCCGTTGCGGATGCGGTGGAAAGCCGTCACCAGCGTGCCCGTCTGAGCGGTCAGCCGGATCGCTTTACGCAGATTCGCTTCCGGCGACATATCTTCGGCTTCAGGGTCGTACATGGAAAGCATCGAGACGGAGGTGCGAACCACCTCCATCGGAAGCGCCTTCGCGGGCATACGCTTTATCGCGTCCAGGACTTGTGATGGCATGGAGCGGTTGGAAGCCAGCTTCCTGGATGTATCGTCCAGCTCGGCCCGATTCGGCAACCGGCCAAACCAAAGCAGATGGCACGTCTCCTCGAAGGTAGAGTTGGTTGCCAGCTCGTGAATGTTGTAACCCTGGTAAGCAAGAATTCCCCTATCGCCGTCGATATAACAGATCCTGGATTCGCCTGCTACGATGTCTTCAAGTCCCGCTTTCATAAATCCCCTTCGGACCAAAATTGAATCCGACATTCTATTGATTTACAGATCCACTTTCTACTTCGAATTCGGCGCCAGTCCGCCGTTAACGTTATAATCATGAGGCTGTGAAGCGGATCTATTTAGATAGTAACGCAACGACACCCATGCGGCCAGAAGTGGTGGCGGCCATGATGCCCGTGTTTACCGAGCATTTCGGCAATGCCTCGTCCATCCATTGGTTCGGACAGCAGGCCAAGGCAATGATGGACGATGCCAGGCAGCAGGTCGCGCGGCTGATCAACGCGGAGACAGCCGAGGTCGTGTTTGTCAGCGGTGGTACCGAGGCGGATAACCTGGCCATTCGCGGCATCGCCGATTCCCAGAGGGCAAAGGGACGGCACATTATTACGTCGCGTATCGAGCATCACGCCGTGCTGCATACGTGCAAGGATCTCGAAAAGCAGGGATACGATGTAACTTGGTTGCCTGTTTCGGGCGACGGCCTGGTGGACCCGGAAGACTTGCGGAAAGCAATTCGGCCGGACACGATCCTGATCACGATCATGCACGCGAACAATGAGATTGGAACGATTCAGCCGCTTGAAGAGATCGGGCAGATTGCCGAAGACGCCGATGTGTATTTCCATTCCGACGGCGTGCAGTCCACGGGAAAGATCCCGGTGGATGTGCGAAAGCTGAAGGTGGATCTCTACTCGATGTCATCGCACAAGATTCACGGACCGAAGGGTGTGGGTGCGCTGTTCGTCAGGAAAGGGACGATCCTCAAGCCGACGATGACCGGCGGTGGCCACGAACGAAATCGGCGGTCGGGCACGGAGAATGTCGCCGGCATCGTGGGATTCGGAGAGGCGGCGAGGCTGGCGCGCGAAGGCTTGAAGACAGACATGCCGCGCGTCGCGACGCTGAGGGACCGGCTCGAAGCGGGCCTGAAGTCGAAGATCGAGCTTATCCACGTCAATGCCAGGAATGCTCCGCGTCTCCCGAATACGTCGAATATCATGGTGGATTACGCCGAGGGCGAAGGCCTGGTCATTTCGCTCGACCTGAAGGGTGTCGCGGTATCGACGGGGTCAGCTTGCTCGTCCGGTTCCCTCGAACCGTCGCATGTGCTGACCGCAATCGGGAAGACGCCGGATGAGGCCCACGGTAGCTTGAGATTCAGTTTGAGCACGATGACGACTGAAGAGGATGTGGATTACGTGGTGGAGACTCTTCCCGGCATCGTCGAACGCTTGCGGGAATTGTCGCCGTACTACAAAAAGGTTTAGCAATGGCGTATTCGGAAAAACTGCTCGACTACTTTCAAAACCCGCGATGCGTGGGAGAGATACCCGACGCGCATGCGATAGCCGAGGTCTCCAACCCCGTTTGCGGCGACGTCATGAAATTGTGGGTGAAGGTGGACGACGGACGAATTCAGGATGCGAAGTTCAAGGCGCAGGGCTGCAGCGCCGCAATTGCGACGAGTTCGTACGCGACCGAAATGCTGATTGGAATGAAAGTCGCGGAGGCCAGGCGAATCACCAGGGATCAGATTGCTGAAGCGCTCGGGGGTTTGCCGGCGTCCAAGGTTCACTGCAGTGTATTGGCTTCCGATGCCATCAAGGAAGTTCTGAAAGGATTTTAAGCAGGTGATTGCTGTTGCCATGAGCGGCGGCGTCGATTCATCGACCGCAGCTGTTTTACTGAAGGAGCAAGGCGAGGAGATCGTCGGCCTTTCCATGCAACTGTGGAAGGAGAACGGCCGATGCTGTTCATTGGACGATCTGTGGGACGCCCGGCGTGTGGCCACGCAAATCGGAATTCCTTACTACGTCCTGAATCTGGAGAAGGACTTTGAAAATACCGTCGTTCGCCCGTTCGTGGAGACCTATCTCCACGGCGAGACGCCGAGCCCCTGCATCCTCTGCAACAACTACGTGAAGTTCCATCACCTGGTCGAAAAGGCAGCCGGCATTGGAGCCAACCGTGTCGCAACCGGTCACTACGCGCGCGTAAAGTATGACGAGGCGCTGGGCCGATGGCTCCTGCTGCGCGGCAGGGATCGGAACAAGGATCAGTCGTATTTTCTCTTCGGGATGACCCAGGACCAGCTCT